>LNFM01005295.1_pt1 | contig 22542 bp, 23 predicted proteins | sample 596031 | NCBI WGS metagenome assembly LNFM01 (sample SAMN04254537, study PRJNA301005) | activated carbon metagenome | isolation source: dual media filters at the Ann Arbor, Michigan drinking water treatment plant | place: USA: Ann Arbor | reverse complement strand
AGCGCATCACCACCAGCTGGGCCTGGGGCATGGCCTGGGGCGACCCGACGCTGGACCGCAAGACGCGCTCCATCATCAACCTCGCCATGCTCACCGCCATGGGCAAGATCCCCGAGGTGAAGCTGCACGTGAAGGGCGCGCTGAACAACGGCGTGAGCGTGGACGAGATCCGGGCCACGCTGTCCCACGCCTCCGCCTATTGCGGCATCCCCGCGGCGCTGGACGCCTTCAAGGCCGCGCACGAGGTGCTGGTGGCCGAGGGCGCCATCACGCCCAAGGCCTGAGCGCGATGCGCCTCGCCTTCGCCGGGATCGGCAACATGGGCTGGCCGATGGCCGCCAACCTGGTGAAGGCGGGGCACGACGTCACCGTCTGCGACCTGTCGGCCGAGCGCGCCGCCGCCTTCGCGACCGAGCACGGGGCGCGCGCCGCCGCCTCGGCGGCCGAGGCGGCGCAGGGCGTGGACGCCTTCCTGTGCATCCTGCCCACGTCCAAGGAAGTCGCGCTGGTGGCGGCGGAGGTCGCGGACGCGCTGCCGGAAGGCACGCTGTTCGTGGACCTCACCTCCGGCAACCCGTCGCGCACCGTCGAGATCGCGGCGGCGCTGGCCCGGCGCGGCATCCGCGTGGTGGATGCCCCCGTCTCGGGCGGCGTGTCGCGCGCCAAGTCGGGCGAGCTGGCGATCATGCTGGGCGGCGCGGAGGCCGACCTGGACGCCGCCGAGCCGCTGCTGCGCGCCATGGGCACCTCCCTGCACCGCTGCGGCCCGGTGGGGGCGGGGCAGGCGATGAAGGCGCTGAACAACCTCACCTCGGCGGCCGGCTTCCTCATCGGCATCGAGGCGCTGCTGATCGGCCAGAAGTTCGGGCTGGAGCCGGGCAAGATGGTGGACGTGCTGAACGCCTCCACCGGCATGAACAACTCCACCCAGAAGAAGTTCCGGCAATTCGTGCTGTCGCGTCGCTTCGATTCCGGCTTCGGGCTGGACCTGATGGTGAAGGATTTGGGCATCGCGCTGGACGTGGGGCGCGAGGCCGGCGTCCCCGCCCCCTTCGCCGCCCTGTGCCGGGAATTGTGGGCGAGCGCGGCCAGCCACCTCGGCCCGGGCGAGGACCACACGGCGGTGGCGAAGTTCAGCGAGGCACTGGCGCGCCAGGTGCTGGCGGGCAACTGAGATGGAGCGCTTCCTCGCCGCCCAGACGCCGGAAGTGCTGGCGGCAGTGGAGGCGGAGCTGCGCGCCGGGCGCAAGCGCAGCCACTGGATGTGGTTCATCTTCCCCCAGCTCGCATCGCTCGGCCGCAGCGAGACGGCGCGCTTCTACGGCCTGCGCGACGTGGGGGAGGCGCGGGAGTTCTGGGAGCATCCCGTGCTCGGCCCGCGACTGCACCACCATGCGGGGCTGCTGCTGGCGGCGCCGGGGGCGGACGCCACGACCATCCTGGGCAGCCCGGACGACCTGAAGCTGCGTTCCTGCGCCACGCTGTTCAGCCTCGCCGCGCCGCAGGAGGCGGTGTTCCCGGCCCTGCTGGACCGCTTCCATGGCGGCATCGCCGACCCGCTGACCGCGGCCGGAGGCTGACCAGGCCCTGGAACGCGCGGCGCAGGGGTGGCACCCTTCCCGGATCACGGAAGGTATCCGCATGCGCCGCTTCCTGCCCTTCATCCTCCTGCCGCTCGCCGGCTGCATGGACCCCGCCGCCATCATGCCGCCGGCGCCCACTGTCGCGCCGCCGGCGCCCCGCCAGGCCGAGGCGGGCGCCCGCGCCCAGGCGGGGCAGCCGCGTCCTGGCCGCGTGGTGAACTACAACGGGCGTGGCGACGGCAGCCTGCTGCGCGCCACCCTGACCGAGCTGCCCGACGGCCGCACCCGCGCGGTGGGCAGCACCCAGGCTACGGGCGGACGCTTCTGCGCCGGCTCCTTCGAGGGCACGGGACGCTTCCAGGGCGACACCATGGTGATCGAGCCGCGCGACGCCCCCGGCTGCCGCGTCTTCCTCACCCGCCAGGGCCGGCGGCTGGAGATCGGCGCCGGCGGCGCGGAATGCCTGCCGCTGCACGGCATGGCCTGCGGCCTGTCGGGCAGCCTCACCCAGCGTTGATGCGGCTCAGTGGTGCTTCCAGACGATCTCGGCCGGGTGGTCCTCCGTCGGGTCGGTCTGGAGCATCTGGCCGTTGTTCACGCTCACCCCCGTGAAGGCCAGGATGAAGCCCCAGTGGGACACCACCAGGGTGTGCGCCCAGTCATCCAGCGCCGCCATCTCGGCGCGGAAGCGGCGGGCGCGGGCCTCCACATGCTCGGCCGGCTCCTCCACCGCGGGCCACCAGCGCTCGTCCACGCCGTGGAAGGCCACGTCCGGGAAGGCGCCCCGCAGGTGCGAGACGGGCGAGCCGACGTCGCAGGTGAAGGCGTAGCGCTCGCGCACCGCGGGCGTGATGGTCAGCGGCAGGCCCAGGCGCCGGGCCGCCGGCAGCGCCGTTTGGATGGCGCGGGTGTAGGGCGAGACGATGATGCGGCGGATGTCGCGCGCCGCCAGCGCCTGCGCCGCCTCCTCCGCCTGCGCATGGCCGAGCGGGGTGAGCTTCGGGTCCTCGATGCCCGGGTCCCGGCGGGTCCGCGTGAAGTGCAGGTTGAATTCGCTTTGGCCGTGGCGCAGCAGGATCATGGCCGGAAGCTGGGGCCGGCTGTGCGCCCTGTCCAGCGGCGGCGGGGAAACATTGCGCCCTCGCCATGCCGTGCCTAAGTAGAGGCCTTGCTGGAGGTCCCGATGCAGGGCGGTTTCCCGATTGACCTGATCCTCTTCGCCATGGTGGCGGCGTTCCTGGTGCTGCGGCTGCGCTCCGTGCTCGGCAAGCGCACGGGGTTCGAGCGGCCGCCCCAGGCCCCGGGCGTGCCGGTGCCCGAGGCCCGCGCCACGCGCGCCGACGGCGTGGTGGAGGAGATCGCGCCCGCGCGGCGCGACGCCACCCGCCGCGCGATCCCCGACCCGCGCGGCCCCGTGGGCCAGGCGCTGGGCCGCATCGGCGCGGCCGACGCCGCCTTCGCCCCGGAATCTTTCCTGGACGGCGCGGAAGGCGCCTTCCGCATGATCGTGGGCGCCTTCGCGCAGGGCGACCGCCAGACCCTGCGCGCCCTGCTGGACGACGCCACCTATGCCGGCTTCGAGGGCGCGATCACCGCGCGCGAGAACGCGGGCGAGAGCCAGCGCACCGAGATCCGCTCCATGCACGAGATGGCGATCGAGGGCGCGGATTTGCGCGGCGCGACGGCCGAGGTGACGGTGCGCTTCACCTCCGACCAGGTGAACATGACCACGGGGCGCGGCGGGGAGATCGTCGCGGGCTCGGACGCCATCACCGAGGTGGTGGACGTCTGGACCTTCCAGCGCGACGTGACGGCGGGCGATCCTTCTTGGAAGCTCGTGGCCACGCGTTCCGTGTAGGGGATTCTTCACGCCCTCAGGCGCCGGGCGCGGCCAGCGCGTGGTCTTCCGATCGGCCGCGTCAGCCGGCCTTCCACGTCAGCACCAGCACGTCCCGGCACGACGCCGCGCCCGCATCCGCCGGCTCCACCGGCGTCACGCCGTGCATCACCCGCCGGTCGTCCATCACCGCCAGGTCCAGCATCCCGTCCAGGGTGAAGCGCGCCAGCTCGCGCCGGTCCTCATCCGTCACCAGCGTCTCGCCACCGCGCAGGTTGGTGCGCGCGATCATGGCGATCAGCACGCAGTCCACGCCGTCATGGTGCACGCCCTCCGGCGTCGGCAGGCCGGGCGCGCCGGGCGCGGCTTCGATGCGGAACTGGTGCATCTCCACGAAGAAGGGCGCATCGGGGCGCAGGGCGGCCGCCACGCCGTGGCCCAGCGCCAGCAGCGCCGCCGTGGCCGGGTGGGTGGCCACCGCGTCCTCCACCGGGGCGAACCAGCGGTCCACGCCGCCATTCAGGCTGTTGTGCACGCTGGCCTGGAAATGCGGCCGGTGCAGGCCGCGGACGTGGCCCGCCACCCCCGGCAGCGCGGTGAAGTTGGCGATGCGGCGGCGGCGGTAGCGCCCGCCATCGGCCATGAAGCCGTCCGTCTCCAGCCGCGCCCAGCTCCCGGCCCAATCCGCCAGCGCCGCCGCGTCCAGCCCGATCAGCGCCTGCGCCTCGGCGGGCCGCAGCCGGGCGAAGCCCTCGGCGCGCACGCGCTGCGCCAGGGCGGTCATTCGGGCGCGCCGATCGGCGGCGCCTCGCCCGTCATGCCGGCCAGCACCTCGGCCACGTGGCGCACCTTCACCGGGCGGCCTTCGCGCGACAGGCGGCCGGCCATGTTCAGCAGGCAGCCCATGTCGCCCGCCAGCAGCGTGTCGGCCCCCGTGCCCGCGATGTCGGCCGCCTTGTCGGACACCATGCGCGTCGAGATCTCGGGATACTTCACGCAGAAGGTGCCACCGAAGCCGCAGCAGATCTCGGGCTCCGCCATCTCCTTCACCGCCAGCCCGCCGACGCTGTCCAGCAGCAGGCGGGGCTGGGCCTTCACCCCCAGCTCGCGCAGACCCGCGCAGCTGTCGTGGTAGGTGACGACGCCCTCGTAGCGCGCCGCCACCTGGCGCATGCCGCGCACGTCCACCAGGAAGGCCATGAGTTCGAAGGTGCGGGCGGCCAGCGCCTCGGCCTTCGCGCGCCAATGGGGGTCCGTGCCCTCGAACAGGGCGGGGAAGTGGTGCGAGATCATGCCCGCGCAGGAGCCCGAGGGCGCCACGACGTAGTCGTAGCCGGTGAAGGCATCGATGACGTTGCGCGCCAGCTCCTGCGCCGTGCGGCGGTCGCCCGCGTTGAAGGCGGGCTGGCCGCAGCAGGTCTGCGCCTGGGGCACCTCGACCGTGCAGCCGGCCTCCTCCAGCAGGCGGATCGCGCTCCAGCCGACGACGGGGCGGTGGATGTCCACCAGGCAGGTGACGAAAAGGGCGACGCGGGGCTTGGCCATGCCCCCAACCTAGCGCGCGCGGGCCGGGGCGCAACCGGCGCCCCGTTGCAAGGTGACGGCGTGTTCACCATTCCGTGACCTCCCGGACAGGAGGCGACCCGCAGCATCCCCCCGCCGTTCCACCGCCCATTCCGGGCAGGGGGCGCGGCATCTTCGGCGGGGGCTCTTTTCCCGGCAAGCCGCCGCCAGACTGGCCATGCGCCACGGCCCGACCGGAGCGATCCGGCCGGGCCGCATTTTTGTCAGCCCCGCCAGCGCCGCAGCGCGGCGCGCCACCCAGGCGGCGCGGCTTCCAGCGCGGCGAGGCGTTCGCGGCATTCCGCCGCCAGCGCCTCCAGCCCGGCGTGCAGCGCGGCCAGTTCCGCCAGCCATTCCGCGCCGAGGCCGGGCGGGCGGTCGCGCAGCGCCGCCAGCTCCGCGCGCAGCATTTCGGTCCGGCGCGCGGCCAGCCAGGCGGCGGCCTCCTCCGCGGTGCAGGGGGCGGGGGCGGCCAGGGTGGCGCCGCGGGCCCGGGCCTCCTCCGAGTGCAGCACCTCCTCCAGCACCGCCTGCCGGCCGCGCTCCGCGAGGCGCGGCAGGAAGTGGCGCAGCGCCGCCTCGTCCGGGAAGCGGCCCAGCAGGCCGAGGAACAGGCGCTCCACCACCTCCGCGTCGCCGCCATGGAGCAGGAGGGCGGGCGTCATCCGATCGGCACGCCCAGGCGGCGATGCACCTCGGCCAGCCGCGCCTGGTAGCGCTCGGGGCTGAACAGCGCCGCCTGCGCGGGGCCGGCGGCGCGCAGGCGGCCGCAGAGGTCGTCATCCGTGTCCAGCGCGCGGATGCCCTCGGCCAGGGCCTGGGTGTCGGTCGGCTCCACCGTCAGCGCCGCCTCGCCCACCACCTCGGGCAGGGAGGTGGTGGAGGAGGTGAGCACGGGCGTGCCCACCTGCATGGCCTCCACGGGCGGCAGGCCGAAGCCCTCGTAGAGGGAGGGGAAGAGCAGCGCGCGGGCGTGGCGCAGCAGCGTGTCCACGTCCAGCCGCGGCAGGTAGTCCAGGAAGCGCACGCGGCCGTCGGGGGTGCGGGTGCCGTTGGCTTCCGTCAGCAGGCGCAGCTGCTCCTCGTGGTGCAGGCCCTTCTGGCCCACGATCACCAGCGGGCGCCGCGGGTCGGCGGCGTAGAAGGCGTCGAGAAGGCGGGGGATGTTCTTGCGCGGCTCGACGGTCGAGAGGAACAGGAAGAAGCCGTCCGGCTCCAGCCCCAGCACGCCGCGCAGCCGTGCCTCGCCCTGGCGGCCATCGGCCAGAACCTGCGGCGGGAAGACGGGCTGGAAGGTGTTGGTCACCCGCCCGGGCGGCACGCCCAGCAGGTCCATGATGTCGCGCCGCGCATGCTCGCTGACGGTGAGGATGTGGTCCGCCGTCGCCGCGATGGCGCGGACGTTGGCGAGCCACAGCCGCTTGGGGTCGCGCGTGGACCAGGGCAGGCGCAGCGGGATGAGGTCGTGGATGGTGTAGGTGTTCAGCGCGCCGGGCATCCGCAGCGGGTGGACCTGCATCCAGTGCATCACGGCGGGCGGCGGCCCCTGCACCTGCACGGGCTGGAGGCGCCCGCGCAGGCCGAAGCCCACATGGCCGCGGCCGAACATGTCGTTGGCGTTCCACAGCTCCACGCCGGGCGGCACGCTGGCCGGGCTGAAGTGGCGCACGGCGGTGGCGGGCACCGCGCCGTGGTCCACCACGTCGCGCTGCACCGGCACGGCCAGCGGCCCGCCCGGCTGGGTCACCATCCGCCCGAGGCGCCAGTGCAACGGCCGGCCGATGGCCGCGCCCGCGTCGAACAGGCGCACCTCGCGCTCGTCGGCGGGGTGGGTGTCGGGCAGGGGACGGCCGAACAGGACGCCGGTGCGCGCCCCCGCGGCGTTCAGCGTGCGCGCGAAGCCGCGGCTGTAGGTGGTGATGCCGGTGCCCAGCGGGTGCGACAGCGGGAAGCCGTCCAACCAGATGCGCGGGCCGGACGCGTCGGAAGCCATGCCTGCAACTTGCCCGCGACGCCGCCTTGCGGCAAGGCTGGCCCGATGGCCCTGTTCCTGGAGATGTCCGGCCTGCTGGCCTTCTTCCGCGGGAACCGCGCGCCCATGGGCATGGCCCGCGTGCAGATGGCCCTGCTGGAGGCCGCGCCGGACCTGCTGCACCCCGTGGCCTTCGCCGATGCCGCCGCCGGCCTGCGCCTGGTGCCGGCGCGGCCGCTGGCGGCGCTGCTGGCCGCGGCGCGCGCGGGCGGCGCGGCGGATGACGCGGCCTTCCAGGCCCTGCGCGCGGCATTGCAGGCGGCGCTGGCCGCCGCACCCCCCGCACCCCTGGCGCCGGGCGACCGCATCCTGCTCGCCGGCCTGTCCAACCCGGCCGAGCTGCTGCGGCTGCGCCCGTTGCAGCGGGCGGGCGCGCTGGTCTGCACGCTGTTCTACGACGCCATCCCGCTCTCCCACCCCGAACACGTTCCGCCGCAGACGGTGCAGGACTTCGCCTGGGGCTTCGGCCTGTCCTGCCTGATGGCGGACCGCGTGGCGGCGATCAGCGCCCATTCCGCCCGCGCCTTCGCGCAGTGGCAGCACCGCTTCCTGCCCGCGCTGGAGCTGCCGGTGGCGGTGATGCCGCTGGACGCGCCCTTCCCCGCCGCGCCTGCCGGCGCGCTGCCGGCGCCGCTCCATGACGGGCGGCCCTTCGTGCTGTGCGTCGCCACGCTGGAATCGCGCAAGGACCACGCGCTGCTGCTGCGCGCCTGGGCGGCGCTGGTCGCCCGGCACGGCGCGGACGCGGTGCCCGACCTGGTGCTGGCCGGCCGCGCCGGCTGGGGGGCGGAGGCGGCGCTGGCCCTGCTGCCCGCGCTGGGCGCCAAGGTGCACTGGCTGCCGGGGCTGGGCGACGCGGCGGTGGCGGCGCTGTACCGCGGCTGCCTGTTCACGATCTTCAACTCGGTGGAGGAAGGCTGGGGCCTGCCGGTGACCGAGGCGCTGGCCCATGGCAAGGCCGTGCTGGCGCCCGACCTGCCGGCGCTGCGCGAGGCGGGCGGCGAGGCCGCGCTGTTCTTCCCGCCCGGCGACGAGGCGGCGCTGGCCGCCCTGGCCTGGAGCCTCCTCACCCACCCCGGCCGCCGCGCCGTGCGCCGCGCGCCGCTGCGCCCCTGGCGCGCCGTGGCCGAGGGGCTGGCGCGCGCCCTGCTGGCCCCGGCACCCCCCGCGCCCGACCCGCTGGCGCGCGCCGCGCTGCCGCTGGCCCGCCGCCTGCCCTTCGCCCCGCCCACCGGCGCCGCCCTGCCCGGGCCCGAGGCCCTGCTGCCCTTCCTGCTGCGCGAGGGCGAGGGCTGGGCGGTGGCCGAGCCCGGCGGCGTATGGCTGGTCCAGGCGCCGGCGGGCGCCGCGCCGGCCGTGCTGCGCCTGCCCCTGCCCGCCGCCATGGCGCGCCCGCGCCTGTTCCTGGAGGTGGAGGCCCCGCCCGCCCCCGTGGTGCTGCGCCTGCGCGCCGGCGACGGCCCGTGGCACGCGCTGCCGCTGGAACCCAGCGCCGACCGCATCGTGGCGCTGGACCTGCCAGGTGGCCCCTGCGCGGTGGAGTTCGACGCGCGCGACAGCGCCCCGCCCCTCGGCGCGGAAACCCGCCGCCTGAACGCCCGGCTGCGCGCCATGATGGCCTGCGACGCCGACGACCACGCCACCCAGGCGCGGTTCTTCCTGGAGCACCCGCGATGCCGCTTCTTCTCCTCCTGAGCCTGCTGCTCCTCGCCGTGCCCGCGCGCGCGCAGGAGGTGCTGGTGGTCTTCGCCGCGCAGACCCCGGCCTCGGCCCTGGCGGTGTCGCGCGAGGGCAGCCCGGGCGCGCTGGTGGCGGCGGAGACGGAGTGCCGCGTGGCCGCCCGCGGCGCGAACTGCCGGGAGGCGCTGCGCGTCGCCGCGGGCTGCGGCGCGCTGGTGCATGGGGCGCGCGACGCGCGGCTGATCCGCGGCCTGCCCTTCACGCCCGACATCCCCGTCGCCGTCCGCACCACCGCCACGGCGCCGACGCGCGACGTGGCCGAGCGCGAGGCGCTGGCGGAATGCCGCCGGCGCGACCGGGACGCGTCCTGCATCGTGGCGTTTGCCGGCTGCATATCCCCACGGTAGTTTTCGCCCGGCGCGTTGCTTGGGCGAAAACCACCGCGGGGGCCCCGGATGGCAGGCGCGCCCGTGCCGGCGTGTGGCCGCGGGCTTGGGGGCGGCCACGCGGCTTCGCGCGTGCCGGGCCACGCGGGTCCTGCAGGGTCGTCTCCGCGCCGAGGCGAAGCCTCGGCGCGATCGGAGGGTGTGGCGACGCCCCCCGCGCGTCAGCCCGCAGCGGCCTCGTAGGCCCGGCCTTTCCAGCCGGCCTTGAGGCCCAGTGCCGAGCGGCCGAGCGCCGTCCACTGGATGGCCAGGGCCACCAGCACGGTGAAGGGGTGCAGCGGCACGGTCCACCAGGGCTCGCCCGTGCGCCAGGTGACGGCGGCGCGCAGGGCGAACATCAGGGCGATGGTCAGCGCCGCCTCGCCGCTGGGCAGCAGGAACCAGGGCCACAGGTGCGCCCCGGCCAGCAGCACGGTCCAGACCGGCAGGCCCACCGGCGTCGCCATGCCCTCGCGCGCGTTCTTGATGAAGCCCTGCCAGGATTGCGCGAAGCCGGCATACATGCGGCAGGTCGCCAGCGGCGCGCCGTCCAGGATCTCCGTGTCATGCCCCCGCGCGCGGAACAGCCGGGCAAGGGCGATGCCGTCATGCAGCACGCCCTTGATCGCGCCATGGCCGCCGATGGCGTCATAGGCGCGGCGCTCCACCATCACCAGCTGGCCGCAGGCGGCGGCGAGGCTGGGCTTGCGCTGGGTGGCCCGCCCGCCGAAGGGCAGGTAGCAGATCAGCAGCATGTTGATGAAGGGCACGGTCAGCGCCTCGCCCAGGCTGCCGATCACCTGGCGCGGCACGCCCGAGAGCATGGCGATGCGCCGGTCCTGCGCGTGCGCGGCCATGGCGGCGGCGGCGTGGGGGGCGAGGCGCACGTCGGCGTCGATGAACAGCAGGTGGCTGCCCTGGGCGTGCTCGGCCAGGCGGGCGCAGGCATGGACCTTGCCGGTCCAGCCCGGCGGCAGGGCGGGGGCCTGGACCAGCCGCACCCTGGGGTCGCGCGCCGCCATGGCCTCGACGATGGCGGCGGTGCCGTCGGTGGAGCCGTCATCCATCACCACCACCTCCACCGCGCAGCCGGTGGAGGCGAGCGCCGTTTCCACGCAGGCGGCGATGTTGCCCGCCTCGTTGCGCGCGGGGATGAGGACGGAGACGAGCGTGCCCGCCGCCGGCGTGCCGCGCACGCGGGGCATGCGCCACAGGTTGATGGCGCCGAAGATGATCGGCATCAGCGCCAGGGCGAGTGCGGCGTGGGCGGCTTCCATCACGGGTCCTTTGGTGGCGTCACGCCGTGACGTGGGTCGAAGGGCGCGCCCCGCAAGGTGGCGCGGATGCGCTGCCACAGGCCGTAGATCCCGCCCATGCCCTCGCGCCCCTGCGCCAGGGCGTCGAAGCGTGCCTCGTCGCGCGCCATCGCGTCCAGGGCCAGGGCGTCCATGGTGGCGGTGAGCGCGGCGCGCAGGGTCTCGGTGCGCGCCTCGCGGTCCTGCTCCAGCAGGCTCGCCGCGGGGATGGGGGCGCCGAAGCCCAGCAGCGCCTCGGGCGCGCGCTCGCTCCAGAAGGCGTATTCGATGGCCATGGGCAGGAACACCGCGCCGGGCGCGAGTTCGGGCAGGCGCGGCAGGCCCGGCGCGATGGGCACCGGGCGCTCGCGCACGTCGCAGAAGCGGCCGGGGGCGTTGATCCACAGCATGTGCGACGGCGCGGCCAGCACCGCCGTCGCGTCGCGCAGGAAGGCGACGGCGCCGCGGGGGCTGCGCTGCTCGATGCCGAAGACGCCCAGGCGCCGCATGAAGGGGTAGCGGGCGAGGGCCGCGGCATCCATCGGCACGAAGGCCGGGCGGCCGGGAAACAGGCCGCGCGCGGCCAGCATGAACACCACCCCGTCCCACCAGCCCGGGTGGTTGGCGAAGACGATGACGGGCGCGCCCGCGGGCAACGGCGGCAGGGGCGCGCTGCGCTGCACCCGCAGCGCCCGCATGTGCTTGGCGAAGAAGCGCGCGAAGATGACGCCGAAGAAGCGCATGTGGCGCTCCGACCGCAGCGCCACGATCGAGTCGGCCGGCGGCCGGTTCAGGCCTTCGGGCTGCGCCCTCCGGCCATCGGGCGCGGCCGGCGGCCGGTTCAGGCCTTCGGGCTGCGCCCTCCGGCCATCGGGCGCCACGTCACGCCGCCTCGCGCTTGCCGGCCTCGCGCGCCGCCTCGCTCATGCCGCGGCCGCCCAGGTCGGTATCCAGCGCGTCGGCGGCGATCCAGCCGCTCATCATCACCATCGGCATGCCGGGGCCGGGATGCGCCGCACCGCCGGCCAGGTACAGCCCCTTCACCTGGCGCGAGCGGTTGCCCGGCTTGAAGGCGCCCAGGAAGGAGCCGTGCGAGGCCAGCCCATAGATCGCGCCGTCCAGCACGCGGTAGCGCTCGTGGATGTCCACCGGCGTCAGGCGCCGCTCCACCACGATGCGCTCCTCGATGTCCCCCATCCCCGCGGTGCGCTTCAGCTTGTCCAGGATGGTCTGGCGGTAGCCGGGGAAGAGCTGGTTCCAGTCATGATGCGGCCGCAGGTGCGGCGTGTGGACCAGCACGTAGAGCGCCTCGCCCCCCGGCGTGGCGCTGGACGGATCGGTGGAGGAGGTGGCGGCGAGGTAGGCCGTCGGGTCCGGCGCCGGCTGGCCCCGCTTGTAGATGGCGTCGAACTCCTCCTCCGCGTCGCGCGAGAAGACGAAGCAGTGATGCGCCAGGTGCTCGTAGCGCCTGTTAAGGCCCAAGTAGAGCACCACGCCGGAGCACGCCGGCTCGAAGCCCTTCTTGCGATACGTCTCGCCCACGGCGCCGCCCACCAGCTCGCCATAGGTGCGGATGCTGTCCATGTTGGAGATCACGGCGTCGCAGGCGATGCGCTCGCCCGTGGCGGTGTGCACGGCCACCGCGCGGCCTTCCACCACCTCGATGCGCGCCGCATCGGTGGAGGGGCGCAGCTCGGCGCCCAGCTCGCCCGCCAGCTTCGCCAGCCCTTCCGCCACGGCGCGCGTGCCGCCCACCGGATACCACACGCCCTCGCTCGCCTGCATGTCGCCGATGGAGGCCAGCACCGCGGGCGCGAGGTAGGGGTTGGAGCCGACATACTGGCAGAAATGGTCCAGCATCTGCGCCAGCCGCTCATCCGGAACGTGGCCGCGGATGACCTTCGCCACCGTCTGGCCCATCCGCAGGCTCATCACGTCGGCCAGGGTGTTGGGGTTGAGGTTGGCGCGCATGTCGAGCGTGTCGCCGATGCCCTCCACGCTCTTCCAGAAGAAGAATTTTTCGCTCACGCCGTGCAGGTGCTTGGAGACGCGCTGGAAGCGCTTGTAGCCCTCGCCCGAGCCGCTGCCCGGGGCGAAGCGGTCCATCTCCGCCGCCATCTTCTCCACGTTCTCCTGGAGGTCGATCCAGGTGCCGTCGTCGAAGAAGCAGCGCCATTGCGGGTCGAGCCGGATCAGCGGCAGCTCCCTCGCCTGGTCGCGCCCGGCTTCCGCGTAGATGCGGCGCAGCACACGCGGCACGGTGAGGATGGTGGGCCCCATGTCGAAGCGGAAGGACCCGCTGCCGTCGGGGGCGTCGAGCGTTAGCTGCGCCGCCTTGCCGCCCAGCCACGGGTTCTTGTCGAGGATCGTGACCTTGTGGCCGCGCGCCGCCGCGGTGCAGGCCGCCGCCAGCCCGCCGAGGCCGGCGCCGATGACGACGACGTGGGAGGTGGTGCTCATCGTGCTCGTTCCCTACTGCGCGGCCATGGAGGTATCGACGGTGACGGGGATGCCCAGATCCTGCTGCACCAGCTTGGCCGTGATGCGCGCGCCCTCGTAGATCACGGGCAGGCCGGAACCCGGATGCGTGCCGCCGCCGACCAGGTACAGCCCGCGCGTGTCGTTGAAGCGGTTGCGCGGGCGGAAGCTGAGCATCTGCAGCAGGTCGTGGCTGAGGTTGAAGGTCGCGCCGTAGCCCACCGCGAACTCGTCGCGCCAATGCTGCGGCGTCACCATCCGCTCGGTGCGGATGCGCGATTCCAGGTCGTGCAGGCCCAGCGCCTTCAGGCGATCCAGCGCCACCTGGCGGAAGCGCGGCGCCTCCTGCGCCCAGTCCGCGTCGCCGCGCAGGTTGGGCACCGGCACCAGCAGGTAGAGCGCGGAATGGCCGGGGGGGGCCATCGTCTCGTCGCTCGCCACCGGGTTCTGGATGTACAGGCTCGGCACGTCGGGGATCTCGCCCGCGTCGATCTGGCGGATGTTGCGCTGGTATTCCTGGCTCAGCAGGATGGTGTGGTGGGCCAGCTGCGGGAAGCGCCCCTCCACGCCGAGGTAGAGCATGAAGGTGGAGCAGGAGTAGCGCGCGCGGTCGATCTTCGCGTCCGACCACGCCTTGCGGAGCGCGTTGGGCACCAGCCTGGGCGCGGCATGCGCGAAGTCGGCGTTCATGATCACCGCGTCGGCCGCGACGTGCCGGCCCTGCACGTCGAGCCCCGTCGCGCGGTTGCCGTCGAAGGTCACGCGGTCAACGGGGCTGTCCAGGTGGATCTCCACGCCCAGGCGCCCCGCCACGCGGGCCATCGCCTCGCTCACCGCGCCGCAGCCGCCGCGCGGGTGGAACACGCCGAACTCGTATTCCAGGAAGCTCAGGATGGTGAACATGGACGGGCACTTGAACGGCGACATGCCCAGGTATTTCGTCTGGAACGAGAAGGCGAGGCGGATGCGCGGGTCGCTGAAGTAGCGGCGCAGGTCGGCATCCACCATCTTGTGCGGCCGCAGGTGCTTGAGCGAGCGCAGCATGTCGGGCGTCATCATGTGCGCGGCCGACAGGAAGGGGCGTTCCAGCGCGGGGCGGAACGCCTCCAGCTTCGCGCGGTTGTCCTCCATGAAGCGGCGCACGCCCTGGGCGTCCTGCGGCGCGATGGCGCGGATCGCGTCCTCCATCCGCGCGAGGTCGGGGGTGGCGTCCAGCGTGGCGTTGGCCCCATCCGCGCCCTCGAAGACCAGGCGGTACTGCGGGTCGAGGCGCAGCATCTCCACCTCGTCCTGGAGCGTGGCGCCGCAGCTGGCGAAGATCTCCTCCAGGATGCGCGGGTAGAGGAAGAAGGTGGGCCCCAGGTCGAAGCGGTAGCCGCCCTCGGCGTGCAGGGTGCGGGTGCGCCCGCCCACCACGCCGTCCTTCTCGTAGAGGGAGACGCGGGCGCCGCCGGCGGCCAGCTGCATCGCCGCCGCCAGCCCCCCCGGGCCGGCGCCGATGATGGCGACGTGCGGGCGCTGCTGGCGCAGCGCCGGGGCGGGGAGTGGTGCGTTCATGCCGGTCCGGTGTGCGATGTCTGACGCCATTGTAAATGCTGCACAGCGAAAATGCTGCAAGGGCGGGGCATGTTTTTCACGCCTCCATGAGGGCCAGCACGGCCTCCCCTTGCCCCACCTCCGCGCAATGGGCCAGGGCGCGGGGCAGCAGCCGGCGCAGGGCGAAGTCGCGCAGGGGGGCGTAGCGCGCCTCCAGCGACGCCGCCTTCGCCAGCCGCGCGCAGCCCAGCACCCAGCCGGCGGCTTCCAGGTAGGCGGTGGCGCAGGCGGCCGCCTCCTCGGGCGGCGCGGCGCAGATGGTGCTGGTGGCGCGTTCCAGCGCGTCCGCCGCCTCGCGCAGGCCTTCATGGGCGTCGCGCGCCTCGCCGATCATGGCGCGCATCAGGGCGCCCTGGTCGCGCTGCACCTTGCGGGTGACGAGGTCCAGCGCCTGGATGCCGTTGGTGCCCTCGTAGATCGGCGCGATCCGGCTGTCGCGCAGCACCTGGGCGGCGCCGGCATCCTCCACGAAGCCCATGCCGCCATGCACCTGCACGCCCAGCGAGGCATTGGCCACGCCGCGGTCGGTGCACCAGGCCTTCACGATCGGCGTCAGCAGGGCCAGGCGGTCCTCATCCCCCCGGTCCGCGCAGACGGCGGCCTCCAGCGCCAGGAAGCGGCCCATCAGGGTGGTGGCGCGCATCTCGGCCAGCATGCGGGCCACGTCGGGGTGGCGCGCGATGGCGCGGCCGGACTGCTCGCGCGTGTCGGCATAGGCCTCGGCCAGCTCCAGCGCGCGGGCGCCGGCGGCCACGCCCTCGATGCCCACCTGCAGGCGGGCGTTGTTCATCATGGCGAACATGGCGTTGAGGCCGCGGTTGGGCTCGCCCACCAGCTCGCCCGTGGCACCCTCGAACAGCATGGTGCAGGTGGGGCTGCCATGGATGCCCAGCTTGTGCTCGATGCCGCCGCAGCGCAGGGCGTTGCGCGCGCCGTCGGGCATGACCTTCGGCACGGCGAACAGGGAAATCCCGCGCGAGCCGGGCGGGGCGTCCGGCAGGCGGGCGAGGACCAGGTGCAGCGTGTTCTCCGCCAGGTCGTTCTCGCCCCAGGTGATGTAGATCTTCTGGCCCGTGACGGCGAAGCGGCCGTCGGGCAGCGGTTCCGCCTTGGTCCGCACCTGCGACAGGTCGCTGCCCGCCTGGGGCTCCGTCAGGTTCATGGTGCCGTTCCAGCGGCCCTCCACCAGCGGCGGCAGCAGGCGCGCGGCCTGGTCCTCCGTGGCGTAGGTTTCCAGGCATTCCACCGCGCCGGCCGTCAGGGTGGGCAACAGCGAAAAAGCCATGTCGGCGGTCGCCAGCAGCTCCTTCAGCGCGGCCCAGAGCGCGAAGGGCAGGCCCTGCCCGCCATGCGCCTCGCGGGCGGACAGCGACTGCCAGCCGCCATCCTTCCAGGCCGCGAAGATGGGGGCGTAGGCCGGCGGGGTGGTGACCACGCCGCCCTCGAAGCGGCAGCCGGCCTTGTCGGCGGCGAGGCGGTGGGGGGCCACCACCTCGCGGCAGAAGCGCGCCATCTCCTCCACCAGCGCGGCGACCTCGTCGGCCGCCAGTTCGCCGGGCATGGGATACAGGCGGGTGAGGGCGAAGGTGATGTCGGCCGTCTGGGTCATGCTCGTTCCTCTGGTCAATCCAGCTTCACCTGGGCGGCGCGGATGACGGCGCTGTAGCGCTCGGCGTCGCGCCGCAGCAGGGCGGCGGCGTCGGCCGCGGTGCCGCCGCCGACGATGAAGCCGCTGTCGCGCAGGCGCTGGCGCACCGCGGGGTCGTTCAGCGCGCGGTTCACGCCGTTGACCCAGCGCGCCGTGATGGCCTCGGGCAGGCCGCCCGGGCCGATCACCATGTACCACACATTGGCGTCGAAGCCGGGAAAGCCGGATTCGGCCACCGTCGGCAGCTCGGGCAGCCATTCGACGCGGGCCGGCATCGTGGTCGCCAGCGCCCGCACCCGTCCAGCGCGGATATGCGGCAGGTAGGTGGGCAGCGTGTCCATGGCGAGCTGGATGCGCCCGGCCAGCACCTCCGTCACCGCCTGCCCCGTGCCGCGGAACGGGACGTGGACCATGGACAGCCCGGCGCGCGCCGAGAGCAGCTCGGCCGCGATGTGCTGCTGCGTGGCGACGCCGGAGGAGGCGTAGTTGATCAGCCCCGGATTGGCCTTCGCGTGCGCGAGGAACTGCCCGAAATCGCGCGCCGGGCTGTCGTTGGGCACCACCACCACCAGCGGCACGGTCCCGGCCAGGATCACCGGCGTCTGGTCGCGCAGGATGTCGTAGGGGGGCGGCGTCATCAGCGGCGGCACGACGGCCGAGGCGCTGACCGTGGTCATCGCCATGGTGTAGCCGTCCGGCCGCGCGCGGGCGAGCTGGCCGATGCCCAGCGTGCCGGACGCGCCGGCCCGGTTCTCGATGGCCAGCGGCTGGCCCAGCTCCTCCTGCACCGCGGGCTGGATGGCGCGGGAGATGATGTCCGTCCCACCCCCGGGCGCGAAGGGGATGAGGAAGCTGATGGGGCGCGTGGGATAGGCTTGCGCGCGGGCGAGGGATGGCGTCGCGAGCGCGGCGAGCAGCAGGGGGCGGCGGAGCATGGCGGTTTCCTCGTTTTCCCGCAGCCTATCCCCTGCCGCGCCGCCGCGTCACGCCTGCTTGCGCTCGATGAGCGAGCGGCGGATCTTCCGGCCGCGGCGGATGCGGTCCACGATGAACTCCTCCTCGCCCCGGCGGATGGCGCGGCCGAAGGCCTGCGCGTCCTCCGTGAAGCGGGCCAGCATCTCCAGCACCGCCTCGCGGTTGTTCAGGAACACGTCGCGCCACATCGCCACGTCGCTGGCCGCGATGCGCGTGAAGTCGCGGAAGCCGGAGGCGGCGAACTTCAGCACGCCCTCGCGCGTCTCCTCGCCCAGGTCGTCCGCCGTGCCGCAGATGGTGAAGGCGATCAGGTGCGGCAGGTGCGAGACGATGGCCACCACCTTGTCATGCGTCACCGGGTCCATGCTCTCGACCATGGAGCCGCAGCGGCGCCAGAACTCGCGCAGCGTCTCCACCGCCGCCGGGTCGGTGCCGGGCAGGGGGGTGACGATGCAGTAGCGCCCCTCGAACAGCGTGGCGAAGCCGGCATCGGGGCCGCTGTATTCCGTGCCCGCCATCGGGTGCGCGGGCACCAGGTGGACGCCCGGCGGGCAAAGGGGCTGGAGGTCGCGCACCACGGAGCCCTTGGTGGAGCCCACGTCGGACAGGATGGCGCCAGGTTCCAGGTGCGGCGCGATGCGCGCCATGACGCCCGCGAAGGCGCCGACCGGCACGCAGAGGATGACGAGGCCGGCGCCCTTCACCGCCTCGGCGGGGTCCTCCTCCACGCGGTCGGCGAAGCCGAGTTCGCGCACGCGCCTCAGGGTCTCGGGGGAGCGGGCGCTCACCACCACCTCGCGCGCCAGCGTGCCGGATTCGCGGGCGCGGCGGGCGATGGAGCCGCCGATCAGCCCGGCGCCGATCAGGGCGATCCGGCCGAAGAGGGGCTCCGTCATCCGCGCATGTGCTGGGTCAGCGCGTCCACCACCATCCCGCACTCCTCCGCCGTTCCCACGGTGATCCGCAGGCAGGTGGGCAGGGCGTAGCCGGCCACCGCGCGCACGATCAGGCCGCGCGCCTTCAGCGCCGCATCGGCCGCCTTCGCCGCCTCCGCGGTGCCGAAATCGGCCAGCACGAAGTTGCAGTGGCTGGGCCAGGCGCGGATGCCCGCCGCCTCCAGCCCCGCCACCAGCCTGGCGCGCCATTCGGTGTTGTGCGCCACGCTGCGCTCGATCCAGCCCGGCTCGGCGAGGGCTGCGATGCCGGCGGCCATGGCGGCGCTGTTCACGTTGAAGGGCCCGCGGATGCGCGCGATCACGTCCGCCACCCTGGGCGGCATGTAGGCCCAGCCCAGCCGCATCCCACCCAGGCCGTAGATTTTCGAGAAGGTGCGCGTCATCACCGTGGTGCCCGACGCGTCCACCAGCGCCTGGCCGGGGTCGTAATCCGGCTCCGTCACGTATTCGGCGTAGGCGGCGTCCAGGATCAGCAGGATGTCGTCGCGCAGCCCGGCGCGCAGGCGCTCCACCTCGGCCCGCGGCAGCAGCGCGCCGGTCGGGTTGTTGGGGTTCACCAGGCAGACGAGCTTCGTGCGCGGGCCGACGGCGGCCAGCATCGCGTCCACGTCGGCCACCAGCTCGCGCTCCGGCACCTTGATGACCGTGCAGCCGGCGTAGCGCCCGGTCAGCTCGTACATCACGAAGCCGTGGGCGGGCATCACCAGCTCCGTCCCCTCGCCGCCATAGGCGAGGATGAGGTAGGCGATCAGCTCGTCCGAGCCGTTGCCGCAGACGATTCGCGCGGGGTCCAGGCCGAAGCGGGCGCCGATCGCCTCGCGCAGCGCCATCGCACTCCCGTCCGGGTAGCGGTGGGCGTCGCGCGCCGCCTTCGCGATGGCCTCGATCGCGCCGGGCGGCGGGCCGAAGGCGCCCTCGTTGGAGGACAGCTTGATGATGCGGTTGACGCCGGGGAGCTTCGATTCGCCGCCCACATAGGGCTCGATGGTGAGGATGCTCGGGCGGGGGAGAAGGGCGTTCATGCGGCGCCTCGTTCGGGGATGGCGTAGCGGCCGAGGATGACGGCGCCGGCCGGCGCCTCGGCGCCCTCCAGCAGGGCGCGGGTGAAGCCGGCCTCGCGGCGCAGCACCAGCACCTTCGCGCCGGGGTGGCGGGCGGCGATGGCGGCGCGGCCTTCCTCGGCCGGGGTCTCGATGCGGAACAGCAGCAGGTCGGCGCCGCTGGCATCCGCCGGGTGCAGGGCCACCACGGCGGCCTCCAGGGGTGGCTCGCCGGCCGACAGAAAGGGCAGGCGGGCGATGACGTGCAGCGTGCCGTCCAGGCGCGTCCACCATTCCTCCGCCGGCTGGTCGCTTTCGCGCGGCCAGGGCAGCACGGCGGCGGCGGCCACCTTGCCGGACACGGCGTTCAGCGCGGCGGCGATGGAGGGCTGCGGCTTCAGCGGCGTTGCGGTGCCGAAATGCTCGATGGCCAGCCGCCCGAGCGCGATGTCGGCCGGCAGGGCGACGGCCCGGCCCCCCTGCTGCGCGACGGAGGAAGCGAAGACCTCGCGCCAGATCCGCACCAGGGCGGGGCGCGGCAGGGGGCCGGCGTGGCGCGCCAGCAGGCGGCGGAGGATCGCGGCCTCCCGCCCCGGGCGCAGCACGGTGCCGGCGGGCTTGGCGCCGCTGCCGGCCAGCCGCGCCACGGCCTCGGCCCGGCGCATCAGGATGGCGTGCATCTCGTCGTCCAGCGCGTCGAGCTCGGCGCGGATGTCGTGCAGGGCTTCTGTATCGGGCATCTCCCCCCTGCCTTAGCCCTGGCGGGCGCGCGCCTCAAGTTGCCCCCCGCGGAAGCCGGCCCTATCTGTGCCGCCCAGATGAACGAGCTGGCCTCCTTCCCGGTGATCGCGCACAGCCGCGTGGTGCTGCCCGAGGGGCTGGCGCTGGATTGCGGCGTGACCATCCGCCCGCTTTCCGTGGCCTTCCGCACCTACGGCACGCTGAACGCCGCGCGCTCCAACGCCATCCTGGTCTGCCACGCGCTGACCGGGGACCAGTACCTGGCCGAGACGCAGCCCGTCACCGGCAAGGGGGGCTGGTGGGCAAACCTGGTCGGCCCCGGCCTGCCGGTGGACACGGACCGCTTCTTCGTCATCTGCGCCAACGTGCTGGGCGGCTGCATGGGCTCCACCGGCCCGCGCGAGGAGATGACGGACGAGCACGGCACCGGCCTGGGCCGGCCTTGGGGCACCGACTTCCCCACGGTCACGGTGCGCGACATGGTGCGCGCGCAGAAGAAGCTGGTGGAGCACCTGGGGATAGACACGCTGCTGGCGGTGATCGGCGGCTCCATGGGCGGCATGCAGGTGCTGGAATGGGCGGCGACCTTCCCCGGCGCCGTGCGCGCCGCCGCCCCCATCGCCTGCGCCACGCATCATTCCGCGCAGAACATCGCCTTCCACGAGGTGGGCCGCGCCGCCATCCACGCCGACCCCGAATGGCGCGGCGGGCGGTACTGGGAGGATGGGCGCATCCCCGCGCGCGGGCTGTCCGTCGCGCGCATGGTGGCGCACATCACCTACCTTTCGGAGGAGGCGCTGACGCGCAAGTTCGGCCGCCGGCTGCAAGGCGCCAACGCCGTCACCTTCCTGGAGGACGTGTTCCAGGTGGAAAGCTACCTGCGCCACCAGGGCAGCACCTTCGTGCGCCGCTTCGACGCCAATTCCTACCTCACCATCACCCGCGCCATGGACCTGTTCGACCTGGGCGCCGAGCATGGCAGCGTGGCCAAGGCCTTCAGCGGCACCGGCACGCGCTTCTTCGTGGCCAGCTTCAGCAGCGACTGGCTGTTCCCCACCTCCGAATCGCGCGCCATGGTGCGCGCGCTGAACGCGGCGGCCGCGCGCACCTCCTTCATCGAGGTGCCGACGGACAAGGGCCACGACGCCTTCCTGCTGGACGAGCCGGATTTCCACCGCGCGCTGGGCGGCTTCATCCGCGGCGCGGCGGGGGAGGCGGGGCTGTGAGCGGCATCCAGTTCGTCGCCAAGAACATGCGGCTCGACCTGCGGCTGATCGCGGCGATGATCGAGCCGCGCGCGCGCGTGCTCGACATCGGCTGCGGCGACGGCGCCTTGCTGGCGCACCTGACCGCCGAGAAGGGCGCCGATGCGCGCGGCATCGAGATCGACATGCGCGCCGCCACCGATGCCGTCGCCGCCGGCCTGTCCGTGATCCACGGCGACGCGGACAACGACCTGGCCTTCTTCCCCGACGGCGCCTTCGACTACGTCGTGCTCTCGCGCACGCTGCAGGCCGTGGAGAAGCCGCGCGAGGTGCTGCGCCAGATGCTGCGGATCGGCCGGCACGCCATCGTCTCCTTCCCCAATTTCGGCCACTGGCTGCTGCGCTGGAAGCTGCTGAGCACGGGCCGGATGCCCGACACCGACACCTGGTCGCGCCCCTGGTACGACACGCCCAACATCCACCCCTGCACCATGCTGGACTTCTTCGCCCTGGCCGAGATGGACGGCTACGTCATCGAGCAGTGGCTGGCGGTGGACGAGCACGGGATGCGCGCGCCCTGGCGGCGCTCCGTGCGCCTGGCCAACCTGTTCGGCGAGCAGGCGCTGTTCCTGCTGCGGCGGCGGTAGGGCGCGGAATCGCTTGCGTTCCCGGCGGTTTGCCGGTCCAATCCGACGCGTTGGATACTTGTCGGGAGGATAAAGCATGGCACGGGTGGCGCTCGTCACGGGCGGGCAGCGGGGCATCGGCGCCGCGATCAGCGAGGGGCTCCAGGCGGCGGGGCGCACGGTCGTCGCTTCCTACGCCGGCAACGACGCCGCGGCGCAGGCCTTCACCGAGCGCACGGGCATCCCCTGCATCAAGTTCGACGTCTCCGACTTCGAGGCCTCGATGGCCGCGGTGGCGAAGATCGAGGCCGAGCACGGGCCGATCGAGATCCTGGTGAACAACGCCGGCATCACGCGCGACGCGGTGATGAAGAAGCTGTCGCGCCAGATGTGGGACGACGTGCTCGATACCAACCTCGGCTCCTGCTACAACACCTGCAAGGCGGTGTGGGACGGCATGTCGGCGCGCAAGTTCGGGCGCATCGTCAACATCGGCTCCGTCAACGGCCAGGCCGGGCAGTATGGCCAGGTGAACTACGCCGCCGCCAAGTCGGGCATCCACGGCTTCACCAAGGCGCTGGCCCAGGAAGGCGCGCGCAACCAGATCACCGTCAACGCCATCGCGCCCGGCTACGTGGACACCGAGATGGTGCGCGCCGTGCCGCCCGACGTGCTGGAGAAGATCATCTCGCGCATCCCGCGCGGCAGGCTGGGCACGGCGCAGGACATCGCGCGCGGCGTCGTCTTCCTCACCGCCGACGACGCCGACTTCATCACCGGCTCCACGCTGTCCATCAACGGGGGGCAGCACATGTATTGAATCCCCGCGCCGCTTTCCCGCCGGCGCTTCTCTGGGCGGTAA
>LNFM01005294.1_pt1 | contig 22544 bp, 18 predicted proteins | sample 596031 | NCBI WGS metagenome assembly LNFM01 (sample SAMN04254537, study PRJNA301005) | activated carbon metagenome | isolation source: dual media filters at the Ann Arbor, Michigan drinking water treatment plant | place: USA: Ann Arbor | reverse complement strand
TCATTCTGGCGGTGCCGCGCATATCGCAAAAGCGCTTGGATCTCGTTGCCGAAACCTTAAGCTCGGCATCGATAGACCTGTGCGTTATGCCGCGGGAGACCTTGGAGTTCACCACCAGCTACCGCGTGAATTTTTTGGGGTCGCTGCCAGTCTTTGCCGTATGGCAGCAGCCAATCCGGGATATCGACGGCATTATGAAGGAGCTGCTCGATTATGGGCTCGGTCTCCTGGCCTTTATTGTCCTCATCCCCATTCTAGTGCTGACAGCCTTGGCAATCCGGGTCGAAAGCAAAGGGCCCATACTATTCAGGCAGAAGCGCTTCGGGTTTAACAATAACGAGATTTCGGTGCTGAAATTCCGGTCGATGTATGTTGATCGGCAGGATGTGAGCGGCGCGCAGCGAACTGAAAAGAATGATCCACGGGTAACGCGGGTTGGCCGGTTCATCCGCCGCACAAGCATCGATGAACTGCCACAGCTGATCAATGTGCTCAAAGGCGATATGTCGCTGGTCGGCCCACGCCCCCACGCAACGATGATGCGGGTTGGCGATAAATATTACTTTGACGCTGTGAAGGGCTACGCGGCCCGCCACCGGGTCAAGCCTGGCATCACCGGCCTTGCTCAGGTCCGGGGCCTGAGGGGCGAGATCGATACGGCGGAGCGTGCCCGCAAGCGTGTGGAATACGACATCTACTATATCGAAAATTGGTCGCCCTTGCTCGACATCCGAATCATGATCGAGACGCTCGTCAAGCTTGTCTGGGACAAGCATGCTTACTAAGCAAAGCACGATAGAGTATCTCGGCGTCGAGTTTGCAAACCTGAGCTACGGCGAGGTTCTGGCCGAGCTCGACAGGCTCTCGCAGTGCGCCAGCTTCGCATATGTGGTTACCCCGAATGTCGACCACCTGGTCATGCTCCACGAGGGCCTGGATGCAGGCATAAGAGAACGGTTTCATGCTGCGTACAACGCTGCAGCGCTTCGGCTATGCGATAGCCGGATCTTACAGCTTCTGGCGAAATTGCGCGGCATCAAGCTTGAAGTTGTAACCGGCAGTGACATTACGGCCCAGTTGTTCGAAGGCGCGCATTTTAACGGTAAGAAAGTCGCGATCGTGGGCGGCGATGAGGCGACGCTTCCGGAGCTGCACGCGCGCTTTCCTGACATCGATCTGGTGCAGCATATACCCCCTATGGGGGTTCTCAAGAACCAGCATGCCGCAGATGAGATCGAGGCCTTCATAGCCGCAAACCCTTGCCATTATGTGCTTCTGGCGATCGGAGCGCCGCAGAGCGAGATCGTCGCGGCGCAATGCTTCAAGGCCGGCAGATCGAAGGGCGTTGGCGTCTGCGTTGGTGCATCAATCGAGTTCGTGCTCGGGCGAAAAGCAAGGGCGCCTGTGTGGGTACAAAAGGCACATCTTGAGTGGGCCCACCGGTTGTTGAACGAACCCACCAGGCTATGGAAACGGTATTTGATCAAAGGCCCGAGAATCCTGACTCTTGCGTTTAGATCCTAGAGTAGGGCTTCTTTGAAAATATCGACGGTCACTCGCTCATTGGCCGCCCTCCTATTATGAGGAAAAGCTGGCTCAGCCGCGGCAAATCAAGAGGTGCCGCCTAGGGCGAGCGACCGCAAACAACGAGTAAGGCCGACGAGTCGTGTTATCGAATCATTATGCCTTCTCAAAAACCACTATATTCGTCATCGCGAGATGGGGCGATCTCACGTGTTGAAACCAAACCCGATTCAATGCGTAGACGGTCCGCTTAAGTAGCCTAGATGGAAGCCTTGTATAAACCTCCGTTAGTTCACCAGCGAACCGACTGCTCAAGTGAAGGCCAAGAGTCTTGCAGTAGGTTTCGAGTCTGGGAAAATCCGTTTTGCGAACGACCAGGCGTCCACTTTCTGACTGGTGCCACTCCTCGATTCCAAGCGCGACTTTATTCCTTTCGCGAACATCTTTCCCGACAAGCCTCCGTGTCGCATTGATAAGCGGTTCGAGAATAGAAACGTCGAATGATCGGTGATTGACTTCGTAAAGGACAAGTTTGCCGCCAGGCCTGAGCACGCGCGACACCTCAGCTAATGCCTTGTTTGCATGAGGAATATGCATGAGCACGCCCCACATCAGGACGAAGTCAAACGACTTGTCGGCGAATGAAAGGTTGGTTGCATCAGCCTGCTGGAGCGTGACCTGATCTGTGCGGTTTGCGAGCATCTCGCGGGCATGGGCAAGCGCAACGTCGGAAAAATCAACAGCAGTTATCTTCAGACCTGTTTTCAGCAGGCGAATGGTGTGGTGGCAATAGCCACAGCCGACATCGAGCAAAACCTTACCTTCTGTATCTCCGAGTTCGGAGATAATACGGTCGAACGCTGCAGAGTAAAATTCGTTACGATCACTGTTAAGGTAATCGCCCTCCCATTGAGCGTGGATGTCTTGTTTCGCAAGGCGAAGCCTCACGTCCGCATTCGGCTCATTTATCATGCGAAGAGATTAAATGAGGATCGGGCAGGAGTCATCCACAAAAGCGCAAGCATGCCACAACGATACAAGGATTGCTTCTGTCTTACTGCCTGCGCGGACCGAATCTAGTGACCGCTACGCGGATTAACGCGGAAAGGGATGGCGCAGTCGAGGGCCCGGATTGACGGGGTCGTAGGGTAGAAATGAGGCCGCCAGCCATCTGGACACCCGCAACAGCCGTGGTTTTGGCGACGTGATTGACCTTGATCAGCACAACGGGGCACAAACAGCGACCACGTTCCCATCTCAGGATTTCTGGCCACTCGGCTCGCATCTGTCCAGCGTTCAATAACCAAAGAGGCCTGCGTCTCCTACCGCCCGACGGAGAAAAGCATGCCGATCTTGCTCAGGTTCCCACCCTAAGCGCGCCTTTGACCAGTCATTCAGGAAGGGAGAGAGATGCGCGCGAGATCTCCAATCACGCAATGATGGCCGACTCAAGTTTTTTTGGCCCAAGCCGATGCGCTTCAGACCATACTTGATGAAATCTGTTGCGTATAAATGTACCAAGCGACTCGGTACCGTATGGATCCGTGCTCCGAGAATTTTGTGAATTGCGTCAAAATAGTCCTGAGCTGAAAGCATCGGTTCTCCGATGAGATTGAAGGACTCGCCCTCGATGCCGTCAGCTTCTGCCATCCGCACGAGGCCATCCGCAACATCATCGACAAGTACGAAGGGAAGCGTGTTGCGGCCATTGCCCCAGATCATCACTGATCCTGCGCCATTCCAGCGCCCGATCCCCCAATGTTGCAATGGGCCACCTCGCCCGACGACGATCCCTGGCCGAGCAATCACCACTGGTAGACCAGCCTGTTGATGCATGGTGAGAAGGCGGCTCTCGCATAGCGCCTTTGATCGGGCATAGAGATTGCGGTCGGACATATCGGCGCTGAACCCGGTATCCTCATCGATCGGGCGGCTTGGCGAGGATGCATCATATGATGCAATCGTGCCGGTATAGATGAAGCGGCGGACCTTGGCTGCGAGCGCCGCCTCGGCGATCCGCTCAGTCACCGCAACATCATTTTGCAAATAACCGTCCCAGGTGCTCTCCTCGGTCTTTGCAAGGTGATAGACGACCTCGATGCCCGCCATGGCCGCGATGATCTCGTCCGTGTCTCGGAGCGAAGCCGGAAACATCTCAACGCACTCGGCGATGTCGTCAAAAATGGGTGACCGCCCCCGACTCAAGACCCGGACATCCCGCCCTGAGGCAACGAGCGCGCGGGTCAGACAGCGGCCGATGAACCCGGTGCCCCCGATAACAAGCGCACTAGGCTTGGGTTTCCTGACTGCGGCAGTTGAGCGCCGGATTGGGGGAGTCGCCAAATCATCAGGAAGTTGTTCCAGCGCCAATTCGATTGCTTCTGCTACAAGCACGGCGGCCTCGCCCGAGAAGCGCCCGTCGACTTGTGCCTGCCCCCGCAACGCTCCGTAGAATGCCTCGATCGCGCCCCGGAAGCCAAGAGCATAGGGCGACTTTGTGTTAAGCGATGTAAGCTGACGAAACGCGTTGGTTCCGCCCTCACGCAATTGCTGCGAAGCCGCGTCGATATGATCCTTGAGAGGGCCAATGACGATGTCGGCCGCACTCGCTCTGGTCATCGTCAGAGTGTCACGCGCATAGTCCAATCGCGCCGCACCAGTGACACCGCGCACGGACACTGAGCGATCGTCCACACCTTCAACCAAGGAGAGTCGCAGGGAGACGTCGGTGCTACCAGCGGAAGCCCGGATGTCCCACGCCTGATAGTGTTTCATCCCGCCCGGCAAGGTAATCGGTTTGGAGAGCCGCAAGGCGATGTTCTCAAGAGGACCAAACAAATCGATAGCGAAGGCAAACAGATGCGGGCCGATCTCGAGCAGCAGGTTGCGCGGCTCGCGCAGCATCCACATTCCATATGGCCCTGAACGCAGGGGAGGTAGCGGATAGCGCCAGACAATGTCGGCCGAGTCCACCGGGCCAATCGTGCCATCAAGAATCGCGGTCTTGAGGCGATTGTAGGATGGTAGCCCTAGAAAGTTATGGTTCACGCCGATCCTGCGATCGGCGGCAGACGCTGCCGACACTAGCGCCCGCGCTTCGGCCGCCGACACCGTGAATGGCTTCTCCACGAATACATGCGCCCCGGACTCCAGTGCCTGGGTTGCAAGTTCGGCGTGCAGATGGGGCGGGGTGAGAACATGAACGACATCGCAAAGTCCCGCTGCCAGCATCTCGTCGAGCTTGGCAAATGCCTGCGCCCCGCAACGTGCCGCGAGCGCTTCAGCTGCGCTTAGTGAGGGATCGCAGACCGCTGTGACATCCACGCCCGGCGTCGCGCGAAGGGCCTCAAGGTGCCAAGGTGCGATGTAGCCAGCGCCGACAAGGCCTGTGCGAATTGCCTGGAATGTCATAGAAAACCTTCAAAGGTAAAATGGCAGCAGTTATTTATATTCGATGAGGCGCGCTTCTCGCCGCCTCAACCGTCTTAGCCAATAAGTCAAAATCCCTTGCAGGTTCGGTAACTTGGCTACGACGAGAAACGCCGCGGTTGTCACTGCATCCCCACGCGTCAATGGCTTGCGCAATAGCCCGACATAGGTTTTCCCGAAAGACAAGGCATAAAGCCCTGCGACACCAAGCGGGATCCAAAGTGACATCACGGCGCCGCCAGCGCCCAAAATTGGAAGCACCATTCCAAAAAGCCAGGCGCGCCGTCTGGCATCTTCGAAGTGCCCGGGATGCAAAATCCCCACCTGCGCAAACCCGTGCCCGGCCCGTTTCATGCGCTGCCACCACTGCCCGAATCTTTCAATGGCCGCGTCGTGCCGGGTCATTTCCAAGGGGAGCCGCCTGAGGTGCCACCCTGCGGCCCCGATACGCAGGCAGAAGTCGTCGTCTTCAGCCGCGATAATTGCTGGATTGAATCCGCCGACAGCCTCGAATGCGATCCTGCGCACCAACATATCGCCGCCGCATGCGATAATTTTTCCAGCGGGCTGCAGCCACTCTACATCACACATCATATTATAGACGGTGGCATTACGCCGTTTCTCGCGCCGCCACCCCGTCACAACCGCGAGAGCGGCCGACTCTTCGAGCACAGCCATGGCCGCAGCCATCCAACCTTCTACAAGCTCACAGTCACCGTCTACGAACTGCACGTACGCGGTGCTGGGGTTAACCTCGAAAAGCCGCTTGGACCCAGCGTTGCGTGCCCGGGCCGCCGTAAACGGAATCGCCATATCGAGGCTGACCGTTTCGACTTGGAGCGCGCGGGCGGCCGCAAGGCTTCCATCCGTGGATCCTGAATCTACGTAGACGACTCGCGCACCATCAGCAATCGCCGAACGAAGACAGGCCACCAACCGGTCGCCTTCATTCCGACCAATCACGACAACGCCAATTGTCATTGGATTCCCGCCCCCAAATTCATGACCTTCGAGCCGAGGAAACGGCTTTGTGCCCTTGCTTGCCTCCGCGCGAGTCGGGCACGACATACCCTACTATCAGTAATTTCAGAGGGAAATTTGCGAGGTGTTACCGTAACTCGAAAGTCAGTGGTATATACAACTCTTTCTATTCTGCTCAGCTGGTAAGACTCTTTGGGTTCGTTAAACCGCATTCGGATCGAGTAGGCCTCTCTACATTTGCCCGGTCGACGCTTAGTCCGGCAAGGCCTGGGCTGTTTCCCTTTTATGGCGTTTCTGTTGCACTTGTCGCAGTCGGCACGCAGGTCATTATTTGTTGCATGACTGCTTCTGACTGGCGCGGTTTTCTCCAATAGGTCCAATGACATTCGATCCAATTTCAGTTCCTTTGCGTCCGGACCCATGTAGCCGTCTTGCCGATCAAAAATCGTCCGTAAAGAGGCAGCTTCCAAAGTACGTAAAGAGGAAGGAAAATCAGAGATCTTGGTGCCATCCACTGTCGTCCCCCGGCGACCCAATTCAGAAAGGTCGCGGACAATACGGCGAGCAAAACAGATCCAAGCGTGAAGAATGGCAACCAGTAGCCGGTGGACACAGCGATGACCCCCAACAAAACTTCGGACACAAGACCCAGGGTCAGCAAAAGCGCAAGGGGCGGCACCATGAGATGGAGACCGAGCCAAAGAGTGCGCCAATCAAAGCTCAACAATCCGCGCTTTACGGCTGCTAGCCCATGCGTTCTAGCAATCGCTAGAAACCCATGTTCCCAGCGAGATCTTTGTTCCAGGGTCGCCTGCTGGCTAGCTGCGGCGCTCGTCACTGTTGCTTGCTCAAAGAACCCGGGTGCATGGCCCGCTTTTGTGAGGTGCAGCGATAGCGCCAGATCTTCGACGATGTTGTCCGTCGCCAACGGCAGCTTTTCGAAGACGCTCCAAGGAAAGGCCATCCCGGTGCCGGTCAGAATGGCAGGCCCTCCGATCCGACTGGATCCGCGCTGTCGAACCACGTTCTTGATCCAAAGAGCAAAATTTGAGATTTGCACCTTAGCTGACAAAGACCGATCAGCAGTGAAAACATAGCGTGCCTGAAGCACTGATCCGCTGATCTCACATGCCTTCGATAAATCAGCGATGGACTGGGCATCGCTTCTGCAATCTGCATCAAACACAATAACGCAATGGGGAGGCGATATGAGCAATGCCTCACGGCCGAAAGCGAGGGCGTATCCTTTGCCTCGCCTAAGGGGATCGTGACGCTCTAGGACTTCGTACCCTTGGCTCCTGGCTAAAGACGCAGTCTCGTCAGAGCAATTGTCCGCTACGATTAGTACCCGCGCATTGGCTGGGATTATCGATGTGAGATGGGCAAGCGTTGCGGATATTATCTCAGCCTCGTTGTGAGCAGGGATCAATATGCATGTGCTGGGCGCTTCGCCCGCAAGAGGTATAGCGCTGGTACCGATCAACCCAAGGGAAGTCTCGATTGTGTAGATGATGAGCGGGAGGGATACCCCAAGCGCTAACACAAAGGCAGCCCACTTCAGAGCATCAGTCACCCGCTCTACTCACGGCAAGGAAGAGATCGTTTAGCTGCTTTCCGTTCACGGAGGCGTCGTGGAGCTCGGCAACGCGCCTGCGTCCCACCCTTCCCATCTCGGACAATTGTTCCGTTGAAGCCCTCAGCGCTTCCGCCATTGCCGAAGTCAGTTTATCCACGCTGCCCGCGGGAACGAGCCAACCGCATTGAGCGTCAACCAGTTCTGGAATGCCTGCAATCGCGGTGGCGATCACGGGACGCTCAAGCGAGAGGGCTTCCATGATCACGACCGGAAGACCTTCAGCAAAACTTGGCAACACCATAGCGCGCGCGCTAAGCAGGTGTTCGATCACCATCTCCGAGCTCGCCCAACCCGCAAGCGATACATGATCACGCAAGCCGCTCCGCTCGATCATGCCTTCGACCTCGTCTCGCATCTCCCCATCCCCCAAAATGGTGAGATGAAAGTCAAAGCCCTCTACCAGCAGCTGGGCAGCTGCACTTAAGAGCAAGGGGACACCTTTTTGGGCGCTGAGGCGAGCGACCGTGCACAGGCGGAGATCGTCTGCGACTTTGTTGCCGGTTTGGCTTTTGAGAAAACTCTCTTCTACCCCACAACGAACGACATGGATCTTGTACCATTCGCTAAATGCGCTCCACCTCATTACCTGACTGCGCCCAAAGCTGCTGATGGCGACGCAAAACGCACTATCGGCAACCTTGCCAGAGATGTCGAGTTGGCGCGGAGCGTCAAATTCGTCGGGCCCATGAATTGTAAAGCTATAGGACACGCTGGCGATTCTGCTGGAAATACGCGCAACCGTTGCAGGGTTTGTCCCGAAATGCGCATGAATATGATCGATTTGCGCCGCCTTGATGTGCTCAGCAAGCAGCGCGGCCTCAGCGAAATATGCGGCTCGTCTGACCAGGTCCATCGGATGCCAACTTGGTCGTGAAAACGCAATCCGAAGACCTCGAAATCCTCGACGAGGGCGTAATAGGATGAGCTTCAGAGCGCTGATCAGAAGCCGCACTGCTCCAAAATTTAGCAGCACAATTGTCCTGCTTAGCTCCTCCCGATCTCGGTCATCAGGTAGCTGCTTGCGATCAGCCGGCCGAACCGAAAACCTGAAAACTTCAGTGCCCTGAGCCTCCACGGCGTGTATCTCACGGCGGATAAAGCTATGGCTTGCGGCGGGATATTTGTTGACAAGATAGGCTACCCGCACTGCTGCCCCCAAAGCATTCTTAAATTCGTGATCTTAGCCCAGCGCTCCCTTTCGCAGCCCGCGCGAGCTGTTGCAACGGTCTTCTGGGTGGCAAAATCCGCCGGGTTTGATTATGGGACGGCGTGAGAGGTAAAACTGTAATGAGCGCTAGACAAGATCGTGGGTCGGGAATGCCGAGGGCGCCGCTTCGCCTGGATCGCCGAAGCATCCTTGTCGGGACGGGGCTTGCTGCCGCTGGTGCGGTTTCGTGCTTGGTTGCCCCCAAGGCGGTTGCAAAACCGATCGAGAAACCGACCTTTAATAGCGCGATCCCCGATAGAATTGGAGGATGGAAATCGCGTAAGAGCCAGCAAATCGTCTTGCCGCCGCAGGACGACAGCAACCAGCTCTACGAGAATCAGGAGACAAGAATTTACGAAGGTGTCGGCCTTCCGGCAGTTATGTTGTTGATTGCCCACAGCAGCATCCAGCAAAATGATGTGCAGGTTCACAGGCCCGAGGTTTGCTATCCGGCATCGGGCTTTCCTGTCATAAGCACCGAGCCGACTCAGATTTCCTATCGCGGCCGGGAGTTTGCGGGGCGCGAGCTGCTCGCTGATAGGGGCGGTTTGCACGAGAGGGTTATTTATTGGATCCGCGTGGGGGATTCTTTCCCCACCACATGGCGCAAACAGCGCATTGATATGGCGCTCTCAAACCTTAGTGGCGTCGTGCCCGACGGGGTTTTATTCCGGGTTTCAACGATCGAAGAGCCCGAAAAAAGCACTTCAGCAATTCTAAGGATTTTCATCGAAGAATTTCTTGGCAACGTCGCTCCTTCATTTCGGCAATCGGTTCTCTTGTGAACGCCGAGGACGTGCCGATTATATCTCAGGCTCATTTTTGATTGGTCTCGCATGAGAATTGACCGAAGATCACTTCTTCTCAGTTCGTCAGCTGGGGTTGGCTTGCTTTCGCTGTGCGCCATTGGTCTCTGGGCCAAAAACGTTGGGGGCGCCATCAGGCCGGTTCCATACGACAGCAGCTTTCCCAAGCTGCCAATCGGGATGAATCTTGCTGGAATCGCTGACTGGGAGCCTGGATTTCCGTTCAAGAATCTATTCCTTGGAGCCCGCATTTGGCTCACTCGAAACCTGCAGGGTCAAGGACCCTGGAACACGGATGCACAAGAGTCATTTAAGTTCGACGAAAATGGGTACCCACTTGAAGTTCCGGTCGTTGCCGCTGGTCTGGACCAACCTCAGGCAATTTTTACGTTGGTGCCGAACGTCTGGACGCCGGGTCGATATGTGTTGCTGCATGATGGCAAGGGCGAAATCGACGGATTACTCAATACAAAGGTTATCGAGCGCAGAGCTGGCCGCATTGTGCTGCAGATGGCCCACAACGGCGAAGGGAAGTACGAGGGGATCGTCATCAAACGTTCGCAACGTGGGGACCATATTCGCAACATTAGGCTTGTCGCAGAGGAACATGCCGAGGATGATCTGGCGGTGCATCCCTTTTTGCCAGAGTTTCTCGACTTCTGCAGACCTTTCCAGTGCCTGCGGTTCATGGACTGGGGCGGGACCAACAATTCTCTTCAGGAAAGCTGGAGCGATCGTAAGCGCCCTACGTTTTATACGATGGTTGCGAAAAGTGGTGATCCAGAAGGTAAGTGGGGTCGTCCGCCCACATCCTTTGAGCAGAGATTCGCTGGCGGCGTGGCCTACGAATACATGATACAACTCTGCAATTTGCTGAAAATCGATATGTGGTTGTGCATACCGCATCGCGCGACCGAAGAATATATCAAACAACTTGCGAATCTGGTGAAATCGACACTTGATCCCACGCTTAGGGTTTACCTCGAATTCTCGAATGAGATCTGGAACTGGCAGTTTCATCAGGCCGGTTGGATGCTGCAATCACCATTTGCCGGTGCGCTGGTCGAGGCCATGGGCGGGTATCCTTGGAAAAATCCCGACAGGACTGACGGCAAGGACCATCCTGAACGCATTGGGGCCCTATTTCGTTGGGCTTTCTCCATTTGGGAGCGCGAATGGGCCGGCGACCACGGCAGACTGATCCGTGTCTGCGCTATTCAGGTGGGTTGGCCCGACAGCGCAAAGCGTACGATCCGCTGGTGCATGGACCATGGTGGCGTGGATGTGGTCTCTCCCACAGCTTATTTCGGTCCGACCAAGGAGCACTATGAAATATGGGCTGCATTAGGGGACAAACTCACCGCTGACATAGTGATCGAGCACATGCACGAAGTCTTGCGCGCAAGCCGGAATGGGGGCAAGCTAACTGACGTTGTGGAATTCGGAAAGTCCTATGGCCTGCCCTATGTCGCCTATGAAGGTGGACAGCACATCCAGCCAGAGAAGCAGGCGGTATTACCCTACAACGCCGCTCTCGCCGCGGCTCAAATGCATCCGCAAATGGCGGATCTCTACCTAGAGCTGATCCGTCTCCATCGCGATCTCGATTGCAAGTTGTTGGCGCATTTCAACAGTGTTGGCATGCAAGGGACGCGCTGGGGCAGTTGGGGTGCCAAGGCCAGCTATGCTCAGCCTGATCGAGACAGCCCCAAGATGAGAACGCTTCTCGCCTGCAATACCGCGCGCAGGTGAGGAGCCCGTCGCCCGATTGCGAACAGCTTGCCTCCCGACAACGGACCAATGGGAAACGCGAATGGTTGGGTTGAGCTTGCTGGAATTCCGCCTATCAGGTCGGATGTGCTGGCTCTTCACGAGAACGAGACTGTTCAGTGCCTAATGCAATAGCCTACCTAGCTTTGATCCTCTGGCCGGTCGTGACGCTCTCATTGTTTGCCTCGATGAGGCCAGGGCACGCGCTAATCTGGTCGCTGCTGGGGGGCTACCTGCTGCTGCCCGTCAACACGGCTTTCGATTTCCCCGGCGTGCCGGCGCTCGATAAAACATCCATACCAAATATCTCCGCGTTGCTCGGTGCGTTGGTTTTCGCCAAGGGGCCTGTCGTAAGGCTCCCGCGCGAATGGTGGGTGGTCGCGCTGATGGTGCTCTACATTATTTCTCCGATGTTCACGGTGCTGACCAATCGCGACTCGCTGCAGTTTGGCAGTTTCCTGCTCCAAGGCTTGAGGCCCTACGATGCCTTCTCCGCCGCTGCCTATAAGGGCATCGACCTCATTCCGTTCGTTCTCGGGTATAATCTTCTCAAGGATCCTCGCTCTCAGGATTACGTCTTGCGTGCTTTGGTCATCGCGGCGCTTGGATACAGCCTGTTGATGCTGGTGGAGGTCCGGTTGAGCCCGCAGCTTCACACATGGGTCTATGGTTTCTTCCCGCACAGCTTTGGCCAGCAAATGCGGGACGGCGGCTTTCGGCCAGTGGTTTTCTTGGGTCACGGATTGCTAGTCGCCATCTACACCTCGATGGCGATCGTCGCAGCTGCCTATCTTGCGCAGCGGCGGGCGCAAATTTTCGGGGTGTCGGCTTGGGTGTGGCTGGCTTATCTGATGGGCTTGCTGATCCTGTGTCGATCGCTGGGCGCGTTGATGCTTGGTTTGACCGCGGTCGGGGCGATGTTCGTCGTGCGGCGCGGCGGAATTCGACTGATCTGCGCGCTCGTCGCTGTCACGGTGCTTGCGTATCCTGTGCTGCGCGGAGCCGATATAGTCCCGGTTCAGGCTCTGGCTGATCAGATTGCCGCCGCGAATGAAGAGCGGGCAGCGTCCTTCCAGACACGGATCGACAATGAGAACGCTCTGCTCGCCCGGGCGAACCAGCGACCACTGTTCGGCTGGGGGGGGTACGGCCGCAATCGCGTATTCGACGACGACACTGGCAAGGATTTGAGTATTACTGACGGCACATGGATCATCATCGTTGGAAGCAATGGCTGGGCCGGTTACATCGCCGCTTTCGGATTGCTCTGCCTGCCCATGGTGGCTGCATGGCGCAGGGGAGCGAGACTAAGTCCAGCGAGCGCCGCGCTGTCGCTGATTTTGGCTGTCAATCTGCTGGATTTGGTCCCGAACTCTTCGCTAACCTCTTTGACGTGGCTTATGGCCGGGGGCCTGGTTGGGAGCAGTCGACCGAGGCTCGATCGGCAGCAGCGTTTGCCAACCGTGCATCGCGGGAAGGCTGAGTTCGCCTTCAGACATGATCACTAGGATCGATATGCCTAATATGGAACACCGCCACCTTGCGCCAATTGAGCTCAGACTGCCAACCGATCGTAATCATGAATTGTTTTAGAGGATCGAAGGATTACCAACTCCAGTCAGCGATACTGCGGTTTGAGACCAGCGTAAAGGAGACGCAGCGTCTGTTGGGAGAGGGGCTTTGCAAAGGCGAACTTCCGGGCATAGTGCCAGAATGTCGCCATGTTGCCATCCGAATACGCACACCACGCCCATTTGAGAAAGACTTCAGCCAGCTGCACCTCGACCTCTGTTTGCGTGGGCTCTGGCATGTTGAACTCCTGCCCGCGCCGGGACGCCGCATCGCTGGCGGCTCGCCATCCCGAGTGGCGCTTCTCGTGGCGCTTTCTGTATCCAACGCTTGCCAGGTGCTGGCGGTAAAGAAGGACGAGCTCCTCAAGGTTGGCGAGCGATCCGATCTCAGCCAACCGCAGGAAGAGGTCGATATCTTGAGCCGACACAAACGCTTCACGGTAACCGCCGATGCCATGAATGGCGGAAGCCCGGATCATCACCGTAGGATGGCAGATCGCAGAAACGCAAGCCGTCATATGAAACTGATCGACCGACGCGTGGTCATGGGGCACGGGCATTCGGCATAGCGCTCGATCAGCCTGGTCCATCAATAAGACCTGACCGCCCACGGCAACACAGGACGGGTGGGCCTTGAAATATGCCACTTGTTTTTCGAACCGATCGGGCAGGGCGATATAATCCGCGTCCATGTGGGCAATGAATGTGCCATGCGCCGCCTGCAAGCCGGCATACAGCGCCTTTGTTACCCCACTGTTCTGCTGCCTGCGAAGAACGATACAGGGATCCCCGCCAGCAGCCTATGCCAGGATGTCGGAAGAGCTATCGGTCGATCCGTCATCCACTGCAATGACTCCGAAATCGGTGAATGTCTGCGCAAGGATGCTGGCGAGCGCAGCGTTGAAGTAACGACCTGCTTTTGACCCCGGCGATACCCCGAAGGCATCTTCACGAACCGTGCTGTCCCAAAGAATAAGTAGAGGCGAGGAGCACTAAAAGCCCACAAACGCCGCTGCAAGATATTCGCGGTTATAAAAAGCGGAAGCAACAATGACGGAGAACCCAATAAGCAGGAACAAGACGTCGTGCTTCAGGTCCCAAGTTCCAAACCGTTTTGCATATGCAAGATTGAGGGGGGCCGCCGCGAGGGACGCTACCATCGGTGCGAGACAGGCTCCAACAATTCCGAACGCATAAATCCCATAAAGGGTGGCTATAAGCTGCGATGCCGCCGTTAAAGCCACGACATTAAAGAACTTCCTCGATTCCCCAGCCGCCAGCAGGCACCCATCATAGCTCGCCCACAGCAACTTCGGCAATGTTGCATACGAAATGAGCAATAGTAATGCGCTTGCCCCATGATATCTCTCATCATAGACGAGTTCTATGAAGCGGCTGCCGAATATTGCCAGCACCGCCCAGGCTGAAAAAGTGACAGCAGACACGCCATGACGCGCTTTTGAGATATCAGCGAAGTTCTTTGCACTTTCCCAAGGCGAATGCTTGCAGTAGAGTGGGAATAAAACTGAATTAATCAATCCTCCACTAATGAGAAAAGAAGCAGTGGCGAGGAAAAATGCAATGTTGTAGATTCCGAGAACTTCGAGATCCAGAAATCGCCCGATGATGAGTTTATCTGCATGGTTAACAGCAAAACCGGCGATAGTCGCAAATGTGATCCAACGGCCGAATGAAGCTAGCTTGCGAACGTTTTTGGCATCCCATCTGAGCCTGTTGGTGGGCCCAGGCAACGCCAAATAGTAAAGCGAAAGCTTGATAGCCTCGCCGACGAGCGCGCCGATGACAAGCGCTAGCGGGCCCTGCAATACAACCGCCAGCAGGACCATCGTGCCAAGCCCGATGATCTGGGCCGAAAGATCGATGAGCACTAAGCGCTTCAGCGCAAGGTGCTTCTGCGCTATATAGAGCTTGGTCGGGTACAACCCGGACAGAATTGAGGTCGCCGCCGCCAGAGGAATAAGCGACGCCATCTGCTCGGAAGCGTAGAAATCCGCAATTTGCCCGGCGGCAGCCGTCAGGATGATCCATATCGTGAGCCCGCGCAGGGCCTGGATCGTCCAAGCAGTATCGAGGAACGCTTGATCGTGCCCGCCTTTTTCACGAATGATCGAGGGCTTTATCCCTATGTCGGACATCATGGCGATACCGGTGATGACGGTTTGGATAATCGCCATAACGCCGAACGCCTCAGGATAAAGCAACCGCGCCAAGATGATATTACCGGCGAAGCGGAGCGCCTGCGAGCCACCTAGCTGCGCAATCGTCCAGCTCATACCGACAAGCGACCTTCGGCGAAGCCCCCCGGAAGGGCTCTTAGCTTCGGTCGTAATGGTCATTCGTTATATTTACCTCTCGCAGGCCGCCCCTAGCAGCACGGGCCATGCGCTTGCCGCATAAACAGACTGCCTCGAGGCAAGCAAGTCAATTGGGTTTTGTAGTCGAGGCCTAATTGAGGAGTCAGTCGCTGACTCAAGGGTGGCGTTTGGAGGCAGCCTTAGCCGAGCGGCTCGGTGACGTGACAACCGAGGACTTCTCCGTTGATAAGCCAAAGCTGCGCACCTTGACACTGCTGGGGGGAAACTGCCGCTTAGAGGTGCTTGAGGCATCAGCTTCACTCAATTAGGGCTGGTGCTGGGACTGCATGCGAAGGCGAAATTGATGCTCAGCATATCTTTGCTCGACGTTTATTGCTCCAATTCCGTGGATAGCAAAGTCGTTCTTATATGTTCGATACGTCGACTAAACTCGCTTTCGAAGGAGTGCTTTTGCGCAAAAGCCCGCGCCGCATTGCAGAATTTTGCAAGGGTTGCGCGGTTGGCGGCGGCCTGGGCAATCACGTCGGCGATTTTGTCTGTATCTCCCATTTGCACCGCCCAGCCTGCACCTGATTCCTGACATAAAGCAGACCACATATGATTGTCGTACCCCACCACCGCGACACCGCAGCCCATGTTCTCCAAATAAGTACACGAGGGATCAGATTGCCGATGGCAACTGAGATAGATGTCAGCGTGTGATCGCATGAAAGGAACTAACTCAGTCTCAAAATCAACACCACCGTGAATTTTTACTCTACTTTGAAGATTGTACGTGATGATAGCTTTGCGAATTTCGTCTTCCAAGCTGCCAGTACCAAAAATATCAAGAGTGAAATTGACGTTCATGGATTGTAGCCGTTGGGCAATTGGAATTATATCCTGAGAACCTTTAAGTGTTTCGAGGCGTCCAGAATGGACCAATCTTATTGGCGCACTTGATGCAAGCCTGACCAGGCGATCTTGCATTTCATCTTCGGTCGAGGATATTTTTTGGCTCAATCGATTATCGAGGTACAATATTGTATTTTTATTTATAAAACGATAGAGACGATACGCCGGATACCCATTCGCTTGAATTCCGTCAGCTTGCTTAAATGATCGTCTACGCTTCATCTCTTGATTCATAACCCATAGTATAGAATAAAATTTCTTAAAGAGTGGACGATCCTGCTCCAAGAGAATGATCTGACGCCTAGTTTTGGGAATATTTTCTATAATGTATATCAATTTTGCCCCGGCATCTCGACAAACAGAGGGCAGGTTGAAATATTCATGAGTCTCGCCGCTGGCGAGAACAACATTCGTACCAACTACATCGTCAGCGGTGATATCTTTATCATAGGGCAATAAAATCAACTTAAACGGAAGCTCTGCCAAGTTAATTAGCCTTCCGAACGGACTAGGCTCGTCTCGCAGCTTCAGAATACAGCTAACAGGACCGCCCCATAATTCGGTATATAGTCGCATGCCCTCTACAAACTTAATGTCAAGAAATGGCTTTCCATTTACGAGGAATGCTGGCGACCCAGAGACAACCAACAATTTTGACATGAGATGCTCTCTTTTTTGATTGAGGCCCGGCAGAACGGAGATTTGATCAAAAATTCCTCCTAGGCGCTGTCGGTAATTGCTCGCCAGCAAGCAGCCACAATGTGTAATCGCATAATTTGCTTTCAAATTTGATGGCTAGGTAGACTTATTGTCGCAGCTCGGTGAGTCAAGGATTAATGCGAAGACGGGCGCAGCAGACTCCTCTCACAAAACTTTTTACAGACTCCGCTTACGGCTTGCCTCTCTCTACTGCGCGGTTGCGTGCTACCAGCCCACCAAGGGAACACTGACCCACTCACGGTTAACTGCTTTGGCATTAACTCGGCCGTGTCGACAATAAACTTGATCCTTGGGCGAGCGGCTGCGAGGTTGAGGAAGCTCTACTTCTTAACTTTAAATACTTGGCTTAGGGATTAGATTACGCAACTCCTTTGTTTTTACTGGAATAATCCGACAAGGTATATTCAAAGGAGTCGGCCGCGTCACGCCAACTGTATCCGCTTGCCTTCAAGAAGGCGGCGTGGGACATCGCCTCCCAGCTGGCCGCGTCCATCGACAGGACATCTGTCAGACGGGCGCCGAGAGATTCAGGATTGTCGACATCCACAGCATAGCCATTGTAGCCGTTCCGAATGACGTCCCCAGCGCATCCGGCAAGTGTAGCAACGACCGGAGTGCGGCAAGCCATTGACTCAAGAATAGGCAAGCCAAAGCCTTCCGACCGGCTGGCGGCGACAAACACATCGCACGATGCGTATATCTCGCGCAGGAAAGGCTGCGGCGGTTTCAAATGAAACTCTGTTCCTGGAGGAAGAGGCAGTTGGCTTGTGGGGCGCTCTGTGCCGAACGCTACAACGCGCAGGTCAGGATGCTTGCGGCGGGCAATTTCAATGGCTCGAAGAGAAACATCAACACCCTTGAACGGGGTGGACGAATACATCAGTCCGACCGTCGGCACAGACTGTCGACTACGTTTCGGCGCAAAAAACAGCTCGTGGTCGACACTGTTTGGAATGAGTGCGACATCTTCGTCGCCGTAAAGGTCGCGCATCGTATCCACGAGCCACGACGAAATCGTGATTTTCTTCAACGGCAGCAGGTAGCTCGCAGCGGTGATGTGCCTGGGCAGGTGAGGGTGGACTTCGTGGTGCTGGACGAAATAGATTTTTCGCCCCTTTGATGGTGGGAAATGAACGATCTCGAACGCGGTCTCCCACCAGGTCGCGATTATGAAGTCGGCATCGGGAACATCCTCTGCAACTATCGGACCGAAATGAGGAGGGACGACAAGGGGTGTCCGCATCCGGTCAAAATGGGACTCCGAAGGTGCCGTAAGGAGCGGCTTGCCGCGGACCAGCTGGCGCAAATTTGCTCCAATCCTTGGCGTCGTGTGCTTACGCGCAACGACAGTCACGTCATGTCCGCGCTCAAGCAATTGGTCAGCATAGATCGCGACGACCCGTAAACCTCCGGAAAGGTTGGGCGGAGGGCTTATAAAAGTGATTTTCATGGAGTGGAAGTTGCCAAGAATGGGGGGAGGGGGCCCCTATAGTCTTGTCGGTGACACATTGCCATGAACGGAACGCTAGTTTGCAAAGGCTGGGTCGTCCATCTCTTCTTAGACTGATCGCATCATCGATCTTTACGTTACGAATTCAGCTTCAGGTTTGAGGCGAGGTGCCAGTCTTGCCGGCCATAGAAGTCGACGACACTCCACACGGCGTTGTAGCGCACACGTTCGCTAGCCTTCCTACCCGCAAATTGCGTCGTAGTCCGATTTGTTTGCTGCCTTAGCAGTGTGTCGGATACGCCAATTAGATCGACGTCCGACCTGCGCAGGCGTGGAGAAATCACCATCATCAACTCGCCCCGCGCCGCTCCATTCGACCGCTCGCGTACTCGACCTCTAACAGTTTGACCAGCTTTACGGGTGTAAACTCAATCATCCACGCCGCTCGGCCGAACGACCGCCAATGAGAACCGACCTGTGTGCGAGAATGCACTAATCGCCAAACAGTGGGCCCGGTCCAAGTCGCACTCCAGAGCCGCAATAGCGTCGCCTCCGAAAAGCGATCTCGGGCACCGCCTCCTCAAAACCATGTAATCACACCTTTGAGGAGTTTCAGCCTGGGTGCGGTGACGTTGCCATAATTGCTGCAGATGCACAAAGCGGTTTACGCTGTTGCTCAAGCGAATTACGAGCAGCGACGAAAGGGAAAACCGCATTGGAGATAATCGCCGGCTCCTCGAATGGCCACGACATCGTGATCTCAATCGTCAACTATCGGACCGCATCACATTGCATCGCATGCCTTGAGTCACTCATGCCAGAGCGCGAAGCCATGCCTGGATTGCGCGTCATAATAGCTGATGGTGCATCCGGCGATGGATCTGTCGCTTTGCTCGAAAACTGGGTCAACACACACGGTCATTCCGACTGGATCACCGTGCTGCCGCTCCGCATGAATGGTGGCTTTGGCTGGGCTCACAATCAGGTGATGTTGCGGGTCATGCGGTCCGATAATCCTCCAGCTTTTTTCTACCTACTAAATCCCGATACGATTTTGGAGTACGGCGCGGTTGCTGCTATGCGGCGTTTGTTCGACCAAGATGGCAAGGTTGGCTGCGTTGGAAGTCAGATGATCAACGGCCAAGGCGGCTTGCAGCCAGCCGGTTTCAGATTAGCAAATATTCGCACCGAGTTCGCGCGTGGAGCGCATACCGACATCCTGGTTCGCCTCCAGTTAGCAAAGCATCCGGTTATCAGACCCGACAGCGACAAGAGCGGGATTGAAGCGGTATCTGGCGCAAGCTTTATGATCCGTACGGCAGCCCTCGATGATGTAGGATTGTTCGACACCGGATTTTTCCTCTATTCTGAGGAATTTGAGTGGATGAATCGTTTCAGGGCTGATGGCTGGACAATCGCGCACGAACCGCAGTCCCGTGTGCATCACGTCGGCGGCGCAGCCACCAAGCTGAGCCGTGACCAGAAGGTTCTCGCTCGGTCGGCGCGTCCCTTCTACTGGTATCAGTCGCAGCGCCGCTCTCTCTACAGAACTCTGGGCGCCACGCGTGCGAGGCTCGCAGGGCTGGCATGGTTTCTCGGCTACCTGCTCGTCGCTTGGCCGCGGGCGCTATTGTCACGGGACGCCCGTAAACGGTTGGTAAAAAATGAAGGCCGGGATATGCTGCGAGCTTGGCTGGCAACCGATCGCTTCGATCGGCAAGCCTTCATACCCTTCCCTGGCGATCCGATCGACCAACCACCTGCGTGGATCACGAGGCAGAGATAATGGCAACGCTAGACTACCCATCGCGAGGCGAGGCTGTGGCTGGAGCCAAGCCCGACTTCATCATCATCGGGGCGATGAAATCTGCAACCTCAACGCTGCACGTCCAGCTGAGCCGTCAGCCGGGGTTCTGGATGTCCACACCCAAAGAGCCCAATTTCTTCAGTGATGAGGACGTCTGGGCGCAGGGACTGGGATGGTATTCCGGTCTCTTTGCCGGTGCCACACCCTCCGACCTGCGTGGAGAATCGAGCACGCACTATACCAAACTGCCGGACTATCCGGACACGCTCGCCCGGATGCGCGGGCACGTTCCGGATGCAAAACTCATCTATATCATGCGGCACCCGGTTGATCGGCTTGTCTCGCATTTCATGCATGCCTGGCTCGAGGCCTCTATGGAGGGCGACATCAATCAGGCTGTAGACCGCTATCCGCAGCTCGTAAACTACGGGCGATATGCGATGCAGATCCGACCGTTTCTGGAAAGCTACGGACCGGCGAGCATCCTGCCGGTGTTTTTCGAGCGGCTGACCAGTCACCCTCAGCAGGAACTCGAGCGGGTTTGCTCGTTTCTAGGTTACCGAGGCACGCCTGTCTGGAAGGAAGAAGAAAGCCAGCAGAATGTCTCGACCGAGCGGCTGCGCGCCGATCCGCTGAGGGATCGCATTATTAACTATCCACCGGTCAGGTTCATCCGCCAAAATATGATACCGCAGGGCGTCCGCAACAGGATCAAGCAAGCCTGGCAGATCACGGAAAAACCCGAGCTGACATCGGCGGTACGCCAGGATCTGATGACGAGCTTCGACCAAGACTTGAAAAGCCTTGGCGACTGGTTGGGAGCCGACTTGAATTGCATGAACTACAAGGACGTTGTGCGATCCAAGACGCTGAATTGGACCGAGACCGCGCCTTCCCCTAATCAGGCGCATACACCCCAGCCTACAAGAGTGGCGACTGAAGAGAGTTGAGCTTCGGCACCTATCATGGCGGGTTTTCGGCTTAGGATGTCCGGGAGGCATGAGGCCCCGACGTCTGAAACAAACGAATGGCTCCGATCGAACTTGCCGGGCACAGCCTTTAACGGCTAGTGATAGCAAGACCCGTCTGCGGCGATGATCCCGCAATTTCGAAAGCACAACTTGGAACAATCGTTCGTAAAGGCCAAGCGGGACACATTCAGATGGTCGTGGCTTTCAATGACCTGGCCTGCTTTGGTAGGCCTTCTGGTCATTACATTCCCTACTTTGCGACATATCGCGGTGGAAAGCTGGGCAACCGAGCAAGGTTCGCACAGCCCACTGGTGCTCGCCTCCGGATTGTGGTTGCTGGTCAGCCTGCAACGTGAGACGCGATTATTGCAGCAACGCCCATCGACTGTCTTGGCTATGGCAGCGATCATTCCGATGGCGGCAGCGCTCCTGCTTTTTCGCACCGCAGCGGTCATCGAACTGGAGGTCTATGCGCTCTATGGCCTCTTTGTTGCCGTGCTTTACGCCTTCATCGGGTGGCGCGCGCTCAAAGCGCTGTGGTTTCCGCTTCTGTACCTGGCGTTCGCCGTTCCCTTGCCCGAGAGCTTGGTCGCCGCGATCACCAATCCGCTCAAGCTCTGGATCAGCGAGACGGCCGTCGACCTGCTCTATTTTGCAGGCTATCCGATCGCGAGTTCGGGTGTGACGATTCAGATCGGGCAGTACCAGCTGCTGGTGGCGGCCGCCTGCGCGGGGCTCAATTCGCTGATTACTCTGAGCGCCCTCACCCTCTTCTATGTCTATCTCAGCCATCGGACCGAATTGCGCTACATGCTTGTCCTGACGATGGCAGCGGTCCCGGTCGCTATCTTCTCGAACCTCGTGCGCGTGATCATCCTAGTGCTGCTCACATATTATGCCGGCGAAGCGGCAGCGCAGGGCTTCCTGCACTATTTCGCCGGGATGACGACCTTCGCCATAGCGCTGGTCACCATCTACGCGCTCGACACGCTGGCGCTGCGAGTTTTGAGCAGAATTGGAAGAAACAGCGATTAGCGCTCAGCCGTTATGATCGCTCGAGCGATCGAACGGTTTGAGCACAAAATAGATGTAGGCCATGACCCCAACAAGCAGTGCGACAGCCGGAATAGCCAGACCCTCATTACCAAGGTAATTCGATAACCCACAGCCTACAGCTGGCGGAAGGTAATGGGTGATCTTGTCGCGCGGCTGCTCCTCCGAGGAGCGTTGCAAAAAAAGTACAGCAAGTCCTGCGAACACGGCGACAGTGACCCAATCATAGACAGTTTCCAATTTGGAATCCCCGTTAGCTTCCCCAGTCGCTATCCGACTCTCTTGCATCCCCCGCTGAAAGCCGCAATGGGAAGGATGGATTAGGGAGGGCGTAAGTGAATCGCACTAAGACTTCAAGGCTCGCGCTGTTAACGGTTGGCTTCCTGTAC
>LNFM01005291.1_pt1 | contig 22548 bp, 21 predicted proteins | sample 596031 | NCBI WGS metagenome assembly LNFM01 (sample SAMN04254537, study PRJNA301005) | activated carbon metagenome | isolation source: dual media filters at the Ann Arbor, Michigan drinking water treatment plant | place: USA: Ann Arbor | reverse complement strand
TGCGACCTGGTGGAGCAGCCCGTGGCATCGGTCGATGCGCTGGCGCGCCTCAAGGGCCGCTACCCCATCGCCGTGATGGCCGATGAATCGCTGACCGGGCCCGCCTCGGCCTTTGCCCTGGCCCGTGTGGCGGGCGCCGATGTGTTCGCCGTGAAGATCGAGCAATCGGGCGGCCTGCTGGAAGCCCTGCAGGTGGCCGCCATTGCCGATGCCGCCGGCATCGAGCTGTACGGCGGCACCATGCTCGAAGGCGCGGTGGGCACCATGGCATCGGCCCATGTGTTTGCCACGTTCCGCCAGCTGCAGTGGGGCACCGAGCTGTTCGGCCCGCTGCTGCTGACCGAAGAAATCCTGGCAGAGCCCCTGCAATACAAAGACTTCCAGCTGGCGGTCCCAACGACGCCAGGGCTTGGAATTGCGCTGGACGAAGACCGTGTCCAGCACTTCCGTCGCGACCGCAAACGCAGCAATGCCGTGGGGGTGGGGCAACCCGCCGCCGCGCACTGATCCCGGCACGCGTCTTTCACGTTCGCCACAGTCCAGTTCCCGTACCCACCCCACGATCCGAGGAGACAACCATGACCACCCACATTTTCAACACCTCTGAAGTCCAGGACTTTCTGCGCATGGCCAGCGGCCTGACCCAGCCTGGCGGTGACGCACGCGCCAAGCAGATCGTGCACCGCCTGCTGTCGGACCTGTTCAAGGCCATCGACGACCTGGACATCACTTCGGATGAATACTGGGCGGGCATTGCCTACCTGAACACGCTGGGTGCGCGCAGCGAAGCCGGCCTGCTGTCGCCCGGACTGGGCCTGGACCGCTTCCTGGACATGCGCATGGACGCCAAGGATGCCGCACTGGGCATTGAAAACGGCACACCCCGCACCATCGAAGGCCCGCTCTATGTGGCCGGTGCCCCTGAAGCCACGGGCTTTGCGCGCCTGGACGACGGCAGCGACAAGGCCGGCCACACACTGATCATGCACGGCACCGTGCACGGCGCCGACGGCAAGCCGCTGCCCAATGCCAAGGTCGAGGTGTGGCACGCCAACACCAAGGGCTTTTACTCGCACTTCGACCCCACGGGCGAGCAGCAGGGCTTCAACATGCGTCGCACCATCATCACCGACGCACAGGGCCGCTACAAGTTCCAGAGCATCGTGCCCAAGGGCTACGGCTGCCCACCCGACGGCCCCACGCAAGCCCTGCTGACCACGCTGGGCCGCCACGGCAACCGCCCCGCACACATCCACTTCTTCGTCACGGCCGATGGCCACCGCAAGCTGACCACGCAGATCAACATTGACGGCGACCCGCTGGTGAACGACGACTTCGCCTACGCCACCCGCGAAGGCCTGGTGCCACCGCTGGTCGAGCGCACCGATGCCGCCAGCATCAAGGCGCAGGGCGTGGATGGCCCGTTCGCCGAAATCGTCTTTGACTTCACGCTGAGCGCGCTGGTCAACGGCGTGGACAACCAGCTGGTGGACCGCCCCCGCCTGGCGGCCTGATCGAGCGCAGCCGGGCCCACAACTGCCCGGCTGATCCCCGCCCCCTTTTGCTTTCTCCCCTGTACTGCCGCGCACGGCGCGGCGGGGGGACAGCTGCACCCTGAGGAATCACCATGAACACCACCGCTGCCCCAGCCGTGCGATCGGATGTCGAGACACTGATCGAAGGCGCCCTGCAGGACGACAAGGAAAACGGCGTTTTCCGCTGCCGCCGCGACATCTTCACGGACCCCGACCTCTTCGAGCTGGAGATGAAGCACATCTTCGAAGGCAACTGGGTCTACCTGGCACACGAAAGCCAGATCCCCGAGATCAACGACTACTTCACCACGTACATCGGCCGCCAGCCCATCGTCATCACGCGGGGCAAGGACGGGCAGCTGAACGCGGTCATCAACGCCTGCGCCCACCGCGGCGCCATGCTGTGCCGCAAGAAGCACGGCAACAAGGGCAGCTTCACCTGCCCCTTCCACGGCTGGACGTTCAACAACACCGGCAAGCTGCTCAAGGTCAAGGACGAGAAGACCACCGAGTACCCGGTGCAGTTCAACAAGGAAGGCTCGCACGACCTCAAGAAGGTGGCGCGCTTTGAAAGCTACAAGGGCTTTCTGTTCGGCAGCCTGAACGCCGACGTGCAGCCCCTGCAGGACTACCTGGGCGAGACGAAAGTCATCATCGACCAGATCGTGGACCAGGCCCCCGATGGCCTGGAAGTGCTGCGCGGCAACTCGTCCTACATCTACGACGGCAACTGGAAGCTGCAGATGGAAAACGGCTGCGACGGCTACCACGTGAGCTCGGTGCACTGGAACTACGCCGCCACGATGGGCCGCCGCAAGGAAGGCGGCACCAAGGCCGTGGATGCCAACGGCTGGAGCAAGAGCGTGGGCGGTGTGTACGGCTTTGAAAACGGCCACATCCTGCTGTGGACCAACACCATGAACCCCGAGGTGCGCCCGGTCTACAACCGCCGCGACGAACTCAAGGAACGCCTGGGCGAAGACAAGGCCGAGTTCATCGTCAAGCAGACGCGCAACCTGTGCCTGTACCCCAACGTGTACCTGATGGACCAGTTCTCCACGCAGATCCGCGTGGCGCGCCCCATCAGCGTGGACAAGACCGAAATCACCATCTACTGCTTTGCCCCCAAGGGCGAGAGCGCCGAAGACCGCGCCATCCGCATCCGCCAGTACGAGGACTTCTTCAACGTCTCGGGCATGGGTACGGCCGATGACCTGGAAGAGTTCCGCTCGTGCCAGAACGGCTACGCCGGCAAGGCCGCGCCGTGGAACGACCTGAGCCGCGGCGCACCGCTGTGGATCGAAGGGCCGGACGAGAACGCCCGCAAGATGGGGATGAACCCCCTGCTGAGCGGCGAGCGCAGCGAAGACGAAGGCCTGTTCGTGTGCCAGCACGAATACTGGGCGCAAGAGATGCGCAAGGCCGTGGCACTGGAGCGCAAGGGAGACGCAGCATGAACGCCGACTACAACGCCATCTGCACCTTCCTGTACCGAGAAGCGCGCCTGCTGGACGACCGCCAGTGGGACGAATGGCTGGAGCTGTACGCCGAAGACGTCGAGTACTGGATGCCTTCGTGGGATGACGACGACCGCATCACCGAAGACCCGCACAGCCAGATATCGCTCATCTACTACGGCAACCGCCATGGCCTGGAAGACCGCGTGTTCCGCATCAAGACCGAACGCTCCGGTGCCTCCACGCCCGAGGCCCGCACGGGCCATGCGGTGCTCAACGTCGAGGTGTTGGCAGACCGCGGTACCGAGGTGGATGTTCGCTACAACTTCCACACGATGTGCCACCGCTACAAGGCCACCGACGCGTTCTTCGGGACCATGTTCGTGACGCTGCGCCGCCAGGAAGACACCTTCCTCATCGGCCGCAAGAAGATCGTGCTGAAGAACGACTACATCCGCCAGGTCATCGACGTGTACCACGTCTGACCAGCCAGGAGACCATCATGAGCAGCAGCTACCGCATCGCCCTGAATTTCGAAGACGGGGTCACCCGCTTCATCGCCTGCGGCCCCCAGGAGAAAGTCCTGGATGCCGCCTTCCGCCAGCGCATCAACCTGCCCATGGATTGCTCCGACGGCGTGTGCGGCACCTGCAAGTGCCGCGCCGAAAGCGGGGACTACGACCTGGGCGACGACTTCATCGAAGACGCGCTGACGGCCGAAGAGGCCGGGCAGCGGCTGGTGCTGACCTGCCAGATGGTCCCCCGTTCCGACTGCGTGATCGCGGTCCCTGTGCCCTCCACGGCCTGCAAGACCGGCACGGCGAAGTTCGGTGGCACGGTGGCTGGCGTGGAGCGTTTCAGCGATGCGGCCTACGAGCTGGCGCTGGATGTGCCCGAGGATGCTCCCGCCTTCCTGCCCGGGCAGTACGTGAACATCGGCGTGCCCGGCAGCGGGCAGCACCGCTCGTACTCGTTCAGCTCGGCCACCGGCGCACGCCGCATGACGTTTCTGATCAAGCATGTGCCAGGCGGCCTGATGAGCAGCTGGCTCACCGAGGCGCAGCCCGGCAGCAAGCTGGAGATGACTGGCCCGCTGGGCAGCTTTTACCTGCGCCCCGTGGCACGGCCGCTGCTGTTCCTGGCCGGCGGCACCGGCCTCGCACCCTTCCTGTCGATGCTGGAGACGCTGGCCGTGCAGGGCTGCGCGCAGCCCATCCACATGCTCTACGGCGTGACGCGCGATCAGGACCTGGTGCTGGTGGAGCGCCTGGAAGACTACGCGCGCCGCATCCCGGGTTTCACTTTCGGCACCTGCGTGGCCGATGCCGCCACCACGCATCCGCAGCGGGGCTACGTGACCGACCACCTGCCCCCGCAGGCCCTGCATGAAGGCAATGTGGACGTGTACCTGTGCGGCCCGCCGCCCATGGTCGATGCGGTGCAGCGCCATTTCAAGGCGGCGAGCATTGCACCCGCCAGCTTCCACTACGAAAAGTTCACGCCCACGCAGGCCGCAGCGCCCGCGGCTGCGTGAAAGAGGAGCCCACGATGAACAAGCGATTTGAAGGCAAGGTGATGCTGATCACCGGCGCCGCACAAGGCATTGGCGAACGCGTGGCCGAGCGCGCCGCCGCAGAAGGCGCCACGCTGGCCCTGGTGGACCGCTCGCCGCTGGTGCGCGAGCTGCGCGACCGGTTGGCCGAAGTCACCCGCGTGATCGCCATCGAGACCGACCTGGAAAAGTTCGAAGGTGCACTGCAGGCCGCCGAGGCCACGCACAAGGCCTTTGGCCGCATCGACGTGCTGGTGAACAACGTGGGCGGCACCATCTGGACCAAGCCCTACGAGCATTACAGCCCCGAGGAGATCGAGGCCGAGGTGCGCCGCTCGCTGTTCCCCACGCTGTGGGGTTGCCGCGCGGTGCTTCCCTACATGCTTAAGAAGAAAAAGGGTTCCATCGTCAACGTGTCGTCGATTGCCACGCGCAGCGTCAACCGCGTGCCGTACGGCGCAGCCAAGGGCGGCGTGAACGCCATGACGGCCTGCCTGGCGTTCGAGAACGGCGAGCGCGGCATCCGCATCAATGCCGTGGCGCCCGGGGGTACCGAGGCACCGCCCCGCCGCATTCCGCGCAACAGCGCCAAACAGAGCAAGAAGGAACAGGGCTGGTACCAGCAGATCGTGGACCAGACCGTTTCCAGCACCCACATGAAGCGCTACGGCACCCTGGACGAGCAGGCCTCGGCCATCCTGTTCCTGGCGTCGGACGAGTCGTCCTACATCACCGGCACCGTCATCCCCGTCGGCGGTGGCGACCAGGGCTGATCTGCTGCCCGCTTTTCACGCCCCCCTTCCTGGCAAGGCGCCCGCCACAGGGCGCCAGTCCATCCTTTGACGAGAGAGACAACCCGACATGAAAACGATCGAGATCAACCCGGTCATCGACAACGCGCGCTTCACGCGGTTCCACTGGATGGTGGTGGCGCTGTGCGCCCTGCTGCTGATTTTTGACGGCTACGACCTGTTCATCTACGGCGTGGTGCTGCCCGTGCTGATGGCCGAGTGGGGTCTTACGCCCGTGCAGGCCGGCGCTTTAGGCAGCTACGCGCTGTTCGGCATGATGTTCGGCGCCTTCATCTTCGGCCCGCTGGCCGACCGCATCGGCCGCAAGAAGGGCATCGCGATCTGCTTCGTGCTGTTCAGCCTGGCCACCTTTCTGAACGGGTTTGCGAAGACGCCCACCGAGTTCGGCATCTACCGCTTCATCGCCGGGCTGGGCTGCGGCGGCCTGATGCCCAATGCCGTGGCGCTGATGAACGAGTACGCCCCCAAGCGCGCACGCAGCACGCTGGTGGCACTGATGTTCAGTGGCTATTCGCTGGGGGGCATGCTGTCGGCCGGGCTGGGTATCTACATGCTGCCGCGCTTTGGCTGGCAAGCCATGTTCTTCGCTGCAGCGGTGCCGCTGCTGCTGTTGCCGCTGATCATGTGGAAGCTGCCGGAATCGGTGGGCTTTCTGGTGCGCCAGGGCAAGGACAAGGAGGCCCGCGACATGCTGGTCCGCGTGAACCCTGATGTGAAGATCGGCGCCGATGTGCAGCTGGTGGCCACCGACGCCAAGGGCGCTGGTGTGCCCATGCTCGACCTCGTCAAGGACGGCCGCGCTGCCGGCACGATCATGATCTGGCTGGCGTTCTTCTGCTGCCTGCTCATGGTGTATGCGCTCGGTTCGTGGTTGCCCAAGCTCATGGCGGGCGCGGGCTACAGCCTGGGCTCGAGCCTGTCGTTCCTGCTGGCGCTCAACTTTGGCGGCATGGCCGGTGCCATTGCCGGCGGCTGGCTGGGTGACCGCTTCAGCCTGCCCAAGGTGGTGCTCGCGTTCTTTGCTGTGGGCACGGTAGCCATTGCCCTGCTGGGCTTCAACAGCCCCATGCCGGTGCTGTACCTGCTGATCTTCATTGCTGGCGCCACCACCATCGGCACGCAGATCCTGCTGTATGCGAACACCGCGCAGTTCTACCCGCTGGCCATGCGTTCCACCGGGCTGGGCTGGGCTTCGGGTGTGGGCCGCACGGGCGCCATCGTGGGCCCGCTGCTCGGTGGCTCGCTGCTGGCTGCAGCCCTGCCGCTCAAGCTCAACTTCCTCGCGTTTGCCGTGCCAGGCCTGGTGGCTGCACTGGCCATGGTGGCCTTCATCATCTGGTACCGGCGCGACGACAGCCAGGCCCAGGCGGCCCCTGCCGCGCACCTGCAGCCTGCCCGGACCGCCACCGCGCGCTGAAGAAAAAGCGCAACATTCAGCCAGCCGCCAGCGCCCTTTCAGCGCGGGCGGCTTCGATCATTCAAGGAAATTCATGAGCAACCCACCCACCGCACTCGCCACCGCACGGGGCACCTTCCGGGTCGCCGTCGATGGCGATGCCACCGCGCCCGCACTGGTGCTGGGTAACTCGCTGGGCACCACCCTCGAGATGTGGGAGCCCCAGGTGCTCGCGCTGTCCCAGGCGTTCCGCGTGATCCGCTACGACACGCGCGGCCACGGCGACAGTCCCGTGACGCCCGGTCCCTACAGCTTTGAAGAGCTGGGCCAGGATGTGCTGGCTGTGCTGGACGCACTGGGGGTGGACAAGGCATCGTTTTGCGGCATCTCCATGGGTGGGCACACCGGCTTATGGCTGGGTGTGCATGCCGGCCACCGGCTGCAGGCACTGGCGGTGTGCAACAGTGCCGCCCGCATTGGCGCGCTGGGCCCGTGGATGGAGCGCGCAGCCATGGTGCGCAGCTCGGGTGCCGCCGGCATGCGAACGCTGGCCGACTCTGCCCCCGGGCGCTGGTTCACCCCTGAGTTTGCACAGGCGCAACCGGCCGTGGTGCAGGCCGCCCAGGAATGGCTTGCAGGCATTGACCCCGAAGGCTACGCCGCCTGCTGCGAGGCATTGGGTGCATCCGACCTGCGCAACGCGCTCGGCCGCATTGCCACGCCCACGCTGCTGGTGGCGGGCGATGCCGACCCCGTGACCACGGTGGCCGATGCCGAGGCCATGCAGGCTGGCATCCCCGGCGCCCGGCTGGTGGTGCTGCCGGCTTCGCACCTGTCCAACCTGGAGACGCCGCAGGCGTTCTCGGCAGCACTGCTGGGCTTTCTGGCCGGTGCGCTCGCGGCTTGAACGACCTCAGGCCCCCCTCCACATTCCCTGTCCGCAACCGCATCACCCACCCAACCCCGAAGGAAAACCATGCTGTACCTCGTCCACATGATTGTCGACATCCCCGCAACACTGGCCCCCGAAGAGGCCGCGCGCATCAAGGCCGAGGAGAAGGCCTATTCGCAGCAGCTGCAGCGCAGCGGCCAGTGGGCGCACCTGTGGCGCGTGGTGGGTGAATACGCCAACTACAGCGTGTTCGACGTGCCCGGCAACGACGAGCTGCACGACATGCTGAGCAAGCTGCCGCTGTTCCCGTACATGAAGATCGGCGTGACGCCGTTGGCCCGGCATCCATCGTCGATTGCCTGACTTGCCCCGCTGGCGCACGCGCACCGTGGCCAGCGGTTTCCGCGCCCATCCGGAGAGACCCCATGAACCCCACCCGTCGAATCCTTGCAACCGCGGTGGCCGTTGCTGCCGCAACGCTGGTGCTGCCCGCACCCGCATGGGCCCAGACCGATGCGGCCTGGCCTTCCAGGCCCATCAAGTGGGTGGTGCCGTTTCCGCCCGGGGGCGCCATGGACGTGATCGCCCGCACGCTGGGCGAGAAAGCTGCGCGTGAACTGGGGCAGGCCGTGGTGGTCGAGAACCGGCCGGGCGCAGGCGGCAACATCGGTGCCGACTACGTGGCCAAGCAGCCGGCCGACGGCTACACCATCATGGTCACGTCGATTGGCATGGCGACCAACCGGGCGCTGTACCCCAAGCTCACGTACGACCCGGTCAGGGACTTTGCCCCCATCAGCCTGCTGGCCGTGGTGCCCAACGTGCTGGTGGTCAACGCCGCCAACACCAGCGACCGCAGCGTGAAGGATGTGGTGGCGCGCGCCGGCAAGGAGCCCGGCAAGCTCACCTACGCATCGGCAGGCAACGGCACATCGATCCACCTGGCGGGTGAGGTGTTTGCGTCCATGGCGGGTGTGCAGATGACGCACATCCCCTACAAGGGCAGCGGCCCCGCCGTGACCGACATGCTGGGCGGCCAGGTGGACCTGATGTTTGACAGCATCACATCGGCGCGCCCGCACATCCAGTCGGGCAAGCTGCGCGCGCTGGCCGTGACCACCGCGCGGCGCTCGCCCGCGCTGCCTGATGTGCCCACCGTGGCCGAGGCCGGTGTGCCCGGCTACGAGGTGTCGCCCTGGTTTGCCGTGTTTGCCCGCATGGGCACGCCGCCCGAGGTGATTGCGCGCCTGAACAAGGTGCTCAACGACGCCATGAAGCAGCCCGAGACCCTGCGCAAGCTCGAAAGCGTGGGCGCAGAGCCCATCGGCTCCACACCGCAGGAACTGGCCACGCACCTGAACCGCGAACTTGAGCGCTGGGGCAAACTCATCCAGCAGCGCGATATCCGCGCAGACTGACGCGCGGCCTGCGGGCCGCACAGAAAGGCGTGTACACATGCGGTTCAAGGACTGGTCTCTGACCGCCTGGGTGGCGGGCTTTCTGGCGGTGCTCATCTCGTACTGCGGGCCGCTGGTGATCTTTATCCAGGCGGCGCAGGCGGGGCATATTCCTGCGGAGCAGGTGTCTTCGTGGATCTGGGCGATCTCCATGGGCGCAGGCGTCAGCGGGCTGCTGCTGAGCTGGTGGCTGCGGCTGCCGATTGTCACGGCGTGGTCCGCGCCGGGCACGGCACTGTTGCTCACGCTGTTCCCGCGCATCGGCATGCCCGAGGTGGTGGGTGCCTATCTGGTGGCGGCCGCCATCGTGGTGCTGCTCGGCGCCACCGGCTATTTCGAGAAGGTGGTCAGCCGCATTCCCAAGGGCATTGCGGCCGGCATGATGGCTGGCATCCTGTTCCAGTTTGGCGTGCAGGCCTTCCGCGTGAGTGGCGATGCGCCTGCCGTGGTGCTGGCCATGCTGGCGGCCTACCTGCTGGGCCGGCGCCTGTGGCCGCGCTATGCGGTGGTGGGGGTGGCCTGCACGGGCTTTGCCGTGGCGTGGGCGCTGGGCACCACCCACCTGCAATCCCTGTCGCTGGCGCTGGCCACGCCGGTGGCCATCGTGCCCCGGTTCGAGGCGGGCGCCATGCTCAGCCTGGCGGTGCCGCTGGTCCTGGTCAGCCTGACCGGGCAGTACCTGCCGGGCATGGCCGTGCTGCGGCTGGCCGGCTACCCGGTGCCCTCGCGCGCCATCGTCACGGGCACCGGCGTCGCATCGCTGGCCGTGGCCTGCTTTGGCGGCATCTCCATCGTGCTGGCCTCCATCACGGCAGCGCTGTGCACCGGCAAGGACGCGCACCCGGACCCTGACAAGCGCTATGTGGCCGGCATGGCCAACGGGGTGTTCTACATCGTGGGCGGCACGTTTGCCGGCACCATCGTGCAGCTGTTTGCCGCGTTCGCGGGGCCGCTGATTGCGGCCCTGGCGGGGCTGGCGCTCATCGGCGCGGTGGTGTCCAACATCCGCGCGCTGGCAGACGAGGGCTCTTACATCGAGCCCTCGGTTATCACGTTTGTGGCCACGGCGTCGGGCATGTCGCTGTTTGGCCTGGGCGCAGCGTTCTGGGGCGTGGTGCTGGGCATGGCGGCCTACTGGCTGATCCCGCGCACGGGCGGCCCTGCCGCCCGCTGACGCCGCACCCCGGGCGTGGCCCGCGCCGAATCACGCGACGACGGACGAGGGGTACAGCGTGCGCAGCGTGTGGCGGATCAGCTCTGCCATCGCCTGCTGCGTGAGCGTGGCCGGGCGCTGCGAGCTCACGGCCATGAAGAGCTTGCTGCGCAGGCGGGTGCCGCCGGCGGCGGGCTCGCCCGCGTCTGCCGCCGCATCGGCCGTGGCCCCCTGGATGGGACGCGTATGGAACACCTCGGCCTTGCCCGACGTGGTCACCGCGTTCATCGGCAGCACGGCACAGCCGGCGCCATCGGCCACCAGGTCCAGGATGGCGGCCACGCCGTCAATCTCCAGACTGATCTGCGGGCGCTTGCCGCGTGCGGCCAGTTCCGATTCGACCAGCATGCGGATCGAATTGGGCCGCGTGGGGATGACCAGCGGGTAACGGGGCAGCTCATCCAGCGGCAGGGCCCGGTCGGCCAGCGCATCGTCGGGCGCGCCCGTGGGGCCCGGGGCGCGGCGCTGCACCAGAAACAGATCTTCCTCCAGCAGCGCGGTGGTCTCGATGCCCGGCGAGGGCGTCGTGTTGTAGAGCAGGGCAATGTCGAGCAGGCCGGTGGTCAGCGATTCGCGCATGGCCACCGTGAGTCCTTCGCTGATGGCCAGCGCGGCGTCGGGCATCTTCACGCGAAACGCGCGGGTGAGCGGTACCGTCAGCACCTTGGCAATGCTGGGCGGCAGGCCGATGGCCACGCGCCCGGCCAGCGCACCGCGCACGCGTCCCAGCTCCTCGCGCGCGCGCTCCACCTGGTGCAGGATGCCGCGGCCGTGTTCCAGCAGCAGCCGGCCCGCTTCGGTGGGCGTGGCACCGCGGCCGTTGCGCACCAGCAGGTTCTGGCGCAGCTCCACCTCCAGCAGGCGCACCTGGCGGCTCAGCGCGGGTTGGGCAATGTCCAGCACCACCGAGGCGCGCGTGAAGCTACCCAGCTCGGCCACCCGTACAAAGTATTCGATCTGCTTGAGGTCCATGGGTAAGGCCCTGATTGCAATAGCTGTGGGTCATCAATCACGGAATGATATAGCTGGTAGTGCCCGCGCCGACTTCATGAATGCAGCCGCGCTCTCCACAATCGGTGCCACAGAAAGCCCGTTGCGGCTTTCCAGGCGGCCCTTCCAGGGCTGCACGGAGCCCGCCAGGAGACGAACACCCATGACCACTGCACCGCTGCTGCGCGGAATTTCTTCCATGGCCACCCGCCAGGTGCTGGCCGAGCTGACGGCGGCCTATGCCGCCAGCGCCGCCGGTGCGGGTGTGGTGCAGATCGAATCGGTGGGCGGTGTGGACGCAGCCAGGCGCGTCGCGGCCGGTGAGGCCTTTGACGTAGTCATCCTCGCGTCGGACGCCATCGACAAGCTCATGGCTGCCGGCCACCTGCTGCCCGGCAGCAAGGTGGACTGGGTGCACTCCGGCGTGGCCGTGGCCGTGCCCGCAGGCGCAACGCTGCCCGACATCAGCACCGAAGACGCCGTGCGCAATGCCGTGCTGGCCGCGCCCAGCATCAGCCTGTCCACAGGCCCCAGCGGCGTGGCGCTGGCCCAGCTGTTCGAGCGCTGGGGCATTGCCGGGCAGATCGCCCCGCGCATGGTGCAGGCGCCCCCCGGCGTGCCTGTGGGCTCGCTGGTGGCCAGGGGCGAGGTGGCGCTGGGCTTTCAGCAACTGAGTGAGCTGCTGCATGTGCAGGGCATCGAGATCGTAGGCCCGCTGCCACCGGCCATCCAGATCACCACCACGTTTTCCGCAGGCGTTGGCGTGCATTCGCAACAGGTGGATGCCGCGCGTTCGCTGCTGGCCTACCTGTCTTCTCCTGCTGCCGCAGACGCCAAACGCAAGCAAGGCATGGAACCCGCCTGACCAGCTATCAAAAGAACACCTTCCAGGAGCACCCAAAAATGAGCCTCATCATCGACTGCCACGGCCACTACACCACGGCCCCCAAGGCGCTGGAGAACTGGCGCAATGCGCAGATCGCCGGCATCCAGGACCCGGCGGTCATGCCCAAGGTGGCCGACCTGCACATCAGCGACGACGAGCTGCGCGAGTCCATCGAGGCCAACCAGCTCAGGCTGATGAAGGAGCGCGGCAGCGACATCACGCTGTTCAGCCCGCGTGCGAGCTTCATGGCTCACCACATCGGCGACTTCAACGTGTCCAGCACCTGGGCGGCCATCTGCAATGAGCTGTGCTTTCGCGTCTCCACGCTGTTCCCTGACCATTTCGTGCCCGTGGCCATGCTGCCGCAGTCACCCGGTGTCGATCCCGCCACCTGCATCCCCGAGCTGGAAAAGTGCGTGCACGAATACGGCGCCGTGGGCATCAACCTGAACCCCGATCCTTCGGGCGGCCACTGGACCAGCCCCCCGCTGACCGACAAGCACTGGTACCCCATCTACGAAAAGATGGTGGAGTACGACCTGCCCGCCATGATCCACGTGAGCACCAGCTGCAACGCGTGCTTTCACACCACCGGCGCGCACTACCTGAACGCCGACACGACGGCCTTCATGCAGCTCATCCAGGGCGACCTGTTCAAGGACTTTCCCACGCTCAAGTTCCTGATCCCGCATGGCGGCGGCGCGGTGCCTTATCACTGGGGCCGCTTCCGGGGCTTGGCGCAAGAGATGAAGAAGCCCCTGCTCGACGAGCACCTGATGAACAACGTGTACTTCGACACCTGCGTGTACCACCAGCCCGGGATCGACCTGCTGAACACCGTGATCCCGGTGAAGAACGTGCTGTTTGCCAGCGAAATGATCGGCGCGGTGCGCGGCATCGACCCCACCACCGGCAACTACTACGACGACACCAAGCGCTACATCGAGGCCTCCACCATCCTGAGCGCCGACGACAAGCACCAGATCTACGAAGCCAACACGCGCCGCGTGTTCTCCCGACTCGATTCACGCCTGAAGGCAAAGGGGCTCTGACATGTTTGAACTGGGCGTTGTCTACCGCAACATCAATCGCGCCGACCGCGCAGCCGCCGACGGCCTGGCCGCCCTCGGCTCGGCCACCGTGCACGAAGCCATGGGCCGCGTGGGCCTGCTCAAGCCCTACATGCGCCCCATCTACAGCGGCCAGCAGGTCAGCGGCACGGCCGTCACCGTGCTGCTGCAGCCGGGAGACAACTGGATGATGCATGTGGCGGCCGAGCAGATCCAGCCCGGCGACATCGTGGTGGCAGCCGTCACGTCTGAATGCACCGACGGCTACTTCGGCGACCTGCTGGCCACCAGCTTCCAGGCCCGGGGCGCACGCGCACTCGTCATCGACGCCGGTGTGCGCGATGTGAAGACGCTGCAGGCCATGAACTTCCCCGTCTGGAGCCGCGCGATCAGCAGCAAGGGCACCATCAAGGCCACGCTGGGCTCGGTCAACATCCCCGTGGTGTGCGCCGGTGCGCTGGTCACGCCCGGCGACGTGATCGTGGCCGACGACGACGGTGTGGTGGTCGTGCCTGCCGCCCGCGCGGCAGAGACCCTGGCCGCCGCGCAGAAGCGCGAGAGCTTTGAAGGCGAAAAGCGCGCCAGGCTGGCCAGCGGCGTGCTGGGCCTGGACATGTACAACATGCGCCCCGCGCTGGAGAAGGCGGGCCTCAAATACCTCGACTGAAGGCAATTTCAAGCGTTTTAGGCCGCAAGTCCAATTTTTAATTGCCTGTGTAGCTATTGAAACAATAGCAATCTGACCATGAATCCATCATCGACCGTCCTCTCTCCGGATCCGGCATTCACCAAAACGCCTGGCTGGCTTGACTGGTACGCCGGCCCCAGCCAGCCGCGCTTTCAGGTGCCCGCGGGCGCCGTGGATGCGCACTGCCACGTGTTCGGCCCCGGTGCCGAGTTTCCGTACGCGCCGGAGCGCAAGTACACGCCCTGCGACGCCAGCAAGCACCAGCTGTATGCACTGCGCGACCACCTGGGCTTTGCGCGCAATGTGGTCGTGCAGGCCACCTGCCACGGTGCGGACAACCGCGCCATGGTGGATGCGCTGGTCCACTCCGGCGGCAAGGCGCGTGGCGTGGCCACCGTCAGGCGCTCGGTCACCGACGCAGAGCTGCAGGCCATGCACGCCGCCGGTGTGCGCGGCGTGCGCTTCAACTTCGTCAAGCGCCTGGTGGACTTCACGCCCAAGGACGAGCTGATGGAGATTGCCGCGCGCATCCACCAGCTCGGCTGGCATGTGGTGATTTACTTTGAAGCGGTGGACCTCCCCGAGCTGTGGGACTTCTTCACCGCGCTGCCGACCACCGTGGTGGTGGACCACATGGGGCGCCCCGATGTGGGCAAGCCGGTGGACGGGCCGGAGTTCGAGCTGTTCCTCCAATTCATGCGCCAGCACCCCAATGTGTGGAGCAAGGTGAGCTGCCCCGAGCGCCTGTCCGTCACCGGCCCCAAGGCACTGCACGGTGAGCAGGCGGCCTACCTGGACGTAGTGCCCTTTGCACGCCGGGTGGTCGAGGAGTTCCCCGACCGCGTGCTCTGGGGCACCGACTGGCCGCACCCCAACCTCAAGGACCACATGCCCGACGACGGCCTGCTGGTGGACTTCATTCCGCACATCGCGGTCACGCCCGAGCTGCAGCGCAAGCTGCTGGTCGACAACCCCATGCGCCTGTACTGGCCCGAGGAAGAATGACCCCCCTGAGTCGCCTGCGGCGCCATCCCCCAAGGGGGACACGGCCTTTGCTGCGGGGCGGCCCTTGCTGGCCGTCCCTGGCGGCGGCAGCGCCGGTTTCAATCTCCGCGTGACATGTGCGCGCGGCGAACCAATGACGAGGTCTGAATAGGAAACACGATGGCCCTCCACAAACCCTACCTGGACGTGCCCGGCACGACCATCTTCGACGCTGACCAGAGCCGCAAGGGCTACTGGCTCAACCAGTTCTGCATGAGCCTCATGAAGGCCGAGAACCGCGCACGCTTCAAGGCCGACGAGAACGCCTATCTGGCCGAATGGCCCATGACCGACGAGCAGCGCGCGGCGGTGCGCGCCCGCGACCTGAACTGGGCCATGCGCACGGGCGGCAACATCTACTTTCTGGCCAAGCTGGGCGCAACGGATGGCCTGTCGTTCCAGCAAATGGCCGGCAGCATGACCGGCATGAGCGAGCACGCCTACCGCGACATGATGATTGCCGGTGGTCGCAGCGCCGAAGGCAACCGCGTCACGGGCGAAGGCGGTAACGCCCAGGGTCCTGCAGCCCAGTCAGATGCCTGGAAACAATGGGAGCTGACGCAGCAGCAAGCGCTGGCCGCGCAGATCATGAGCGACCACGCCACGCAGCAAACCGCCACTGGCAACGCCGCAGCTGGGCCGGGTGCGGTGGAGCACGCGCGCATCACAGCATCGGTCTACACCTCGCATGTGCCCGCCATCGGCGCCGCCATCGACCTGGGCAAGACCGGCGAGCCTTACTGGCAGCCCCTGTTTGCGGGCTATGAGCCGTCCAAGCAATGGATGCGCGAGAACCAGCCCGACGTCGTGTTCCTGGTCTACAACGACCACGCCACCAGTTTTGACTTGGGGCTCATCCCCACCTTTGCCATCGGCACCGCCGCAGAGTTCGAGCCCGCCGACGAAGGCTATGGCCCGCGCCCTGTGCCCAAGGTCATGGGCCACCCCGACCTGGCCGCACACATTGCGCAGTCGGTGATCCAGCAGGACTTTGACCTCACCATCGTCAACGACCTCAAGGTGGACCACGGCCTGACCGTGCCCATGAACCTGCTGTTCGGCTCGCCCGAGGCCTGGCCGGTGAAGGTGATTCCGTTCCACGTCAACGTGGTGCAGTACCCCGTGCCGTCGGGCCAGCGCTGCTTTGCGCTCGGCCAGGCCATCCGCCGTGCCATCGAGTCGTATGACGCGCCGCTCAAGGTGCAAATCTGGGGCACGGGCGGCATGAGCCACCAGCTGCAGGGCCCGCGCGCCGGCCTCATCAACAAGGAATGGGACAACAGGTACCTGGACCGGCTGATCGCCGAACCGGCCGAGCTGGCCAAGGTGCCGCACATCGAATACGTGCGCGAAGCCGGCAGCGAAGGCATCGAGCTGGTGATGTGGCTCATCGCCCGCGGCGCGATGAGCGACGTCGCCGGCACGGGCCCTGCGCCCACCGTGAAGCACCGCTTCTTCCACGTGCCCGCCAGCAATACGGCGGTGGGCCACCTGATCCTCGAGAACCAGTAAGGGACCCCGCAACATGACCATCAAAGTAGCCCTGGCCGGTGCCGGTGCCTTCGGCATCAAGCACCTGGACGGCATCCAGAACATCGACGGCGTCGAAGTCGTCTCGCTCATCAGCCGCGATCTGGAGAAGACCCGGGAGGTGGCCGACAAGTACGGCATCGGCCACGTCACCACCGACCTGAACGACAGCCTGGCGATGAAGGAAGTAGACGCCGTCATTTTGTGCACCCCCACGCAAATGCACGCCGAGCAGACCATCGCCTGCCTGAAAGCCGGCAAGCACGTGCAGGTCGAGATCCCGCTGGCTGACAGCCTGAAGGGCGCGCAGGACGTGGTGGCGCTGCAAAAGCAGACCGGGCTGGTGGCCATGTGTGGCCACACCCGCCGCTTCAACCCCAGCCACCAGTACGTGCACCACCAAATCCAGAAGGGCGAGTTCCACATCCAGCAGATGGATGTGCAGACCTACTTCTTTCGCCGTACCAATACCAACGCGCTGGGCCAGGCCCGCAGCTGGACGGACCACCTGCTGTGGCACCACGCCGCCCACACGGTAGACCTGTTTGCCTACCAGGCGGGCAGCCCCATCGTCAAAGCCAACGCGATCCAGGGGCCGATCCACCCCACGCTGGGCATCGCCATGGACATGAGCATCCAGCTCAAGGCGGCCAATGGCGCCATCTGCACATTGAGCCTGAGCTTCAACAACGATGGCCCGCTGGGCACGTACTTCCGCTACATCGGCGACACGGCCACGTACCTCGCGCGCTATGACGACCTTTACAACGGCAAGGACGAGAAGATCGATGTGTCGAAGGTGGACGTGTCGATGAACGGCATCGAGCTGCAGGACCGCGAGTTCTTCGCCGCCATCCAGGAAGGCCGCGAGCCCAACGCCAGCGTGGGCCGGGTGCTGGCCTGCTACGAGGTGCTGCACGGGCTGGAGCAGCAGCTCAACGCGGGCTGATTTCGGGCTGGATCGGCCGGTAGCCCTGGAATATCAATCCCTAAGTGCTATCAAAATAATAGTATTTGGGTGTGTGCTGGCAGAGGTCTCCCTGGAGACCTCGCCCGCGGCACTGTTCAGCCAGCGGCCACCCGCTGCCCCGGCGCAATGGTGGGCGGTGCTGCATTCAGCGTTTCGATCGCAAAACCCGCAGCCGCCTTGTAGCGCGCCATGAAGCCCTCGCGCTCCTCGCGCGGCAGCACATCATCGATGTGGTCGAACACACCGCCACAACGCTCGTCCACCAGCCCCAGCAGGCCAAACGGGCCAGAGCCGCGGTTGCGCAGCACCAGCGCCGAGATGTCCTTGCACAGCTTGTCGTCGTAGGCCCTAAGCGCTGCTGGCCCCACACCGTGCGCTATCAGCTGCGCACCCAGAACGCGCGCGTCCACGATGGCCTGGCTGGCGCCGTTGGAGCCCACGGGGTACATCACATGCGCTGCATCGCCCAGCAGCGCCACACGGCCGTCCACCCAGGTGGGCACAGGGTCGCGGTCGATCATGGGGTACTCGAACACGTCCTTGGCGCCGCGCAGCATGGCGGGTACATCGAGCCAGCTGTAGTTCCAGCCGTCAAAGTGGTGAATGAAGTCCTCCAGCGCCACGCGCCGGTTCCAGTCGCCCTGCTGCCAGCCGCCCTGGTTGTCCACCGTGATCTCGGCAATCCAGTTGATCGTGGCCAGGCCCGTGGCCGGGTCGGGTGGCGTGATGGGGTAGCACACCACGCGGTGCCGCAGCGAACCCACGCCTACGAACGACGCCCCCGTGCGCACGGGCACCCCTGGCGTGGTGCCACGCCACATGATGGCGCCGCCCCACTGGATGGGCGGCTGGGCAGGGTGCATCTGCGACCGCACGGCCGAGTGCAGGCCATCAGCGGCCACCAGCAGCGAGCCCGTCACTTCGTGCCGCGTACCGTCGCGCGCCTCGACGATGGCCGTCACGCCATCGGCATCCTGCTGGTAGCCCACCACGCGTTGCCCCAGCTGCACGGCATCGCTGCCCAGGCGCTCTTTCACGGCGTGGTACAGCATCATCTGCAGCTGCCCGCGGTGCACGGCGTACTGCGGCCAGCGGTAGCCCGCCTGCAACCCGCGGGGCTCGGCATATACCTCGTTGCCGTTGCGCCCCACCAGCGCCCATTCACGCGCCTGCAGGCCAATGGTGTCCAGCACGTCGTTGCCAAAACCCAGGTCGTGCAGCTCGCGCACGGCATTGGGTTGCAGGTTGATGCCCACGCCCAGGGGCTGCAGTTCCGGCACCGATTCAAAGACGATGCAGGGCACACCGATCTGGTGCAGGGTGAGGGCGGTGGACATGCCACCAATGCCGCCGCCGGCGATCAGCACGGGGCGCGGGGAAGACGGGTGTGAAATCGCAACAGGCATCGCCGGATTGTCCATGCAATGGACCCAAGGAGTCTTTCACCGCCTGATGGTCAGCGTGCGCAATGTGGTGCTCCACCCGCCGGGGTTTCGCCGTTGCCGTAAGCTTCCGCCATGCAACAAAGAAACCTCGGATCTTTCTCCGTCTCGGCCATCGGCCTGGGCTGCATGAACCTCTCGCACGCGTACGGCGCGCCGGTGTCTCCCGAGCAGGGTGAGCGCGTGCTGCTGGCCGCGCTCGATGCAGGGGTCACATTGTTCGACACCGCCACGCTCTATGGCTTTGGTGCCAACGAGACGCTGGTCGGCCGGGTGATGAAGCCGCATCGCAGCCGCTTCACCCTGGCGAGCAAATGCGGCATGCAGGGCGTGGATGTGAACGGCGATGGCAAGCTGGTGCGTGTGATCGACGGCCGCCCCGCCACGCTGCGCCAGACCTGTGAAGACAGCCTGCGCCGCCTGCAGACGGATGTGATCGACCTGTATTACCTGCACCGCTGGGATAAGAGCGTGCCCATCGAAGACAGTGTGGGCGCGCTGGCCGATCTGGTGCGTGCGGGCAAGATCCGTAGCATCGGCCTGTCGGAAGTGTCGGCCGCCACACTGCGCCGCGCGCACGCAGTGCACCCCATCGCGGCGCTGCAGACCGAGTATTCGCTGTGGACGCGCAACCCCGAGATTGCGGTGCTGAAGACCTGCCGGGAACTGGGCGTGGCGTTCGTGGCCTTCAGCCCGGTGGGCCGGGGGTTTCTGTGTGGCGAGCGCATCGATGTGGATGCACTGGACGCCAAGGACATCCGCCGGACCATGCCGCGCTTTGCGCCCGAGGCCTACGCAGCCAACCTGCGCCTTCTGGACGGCTACCAGGCCCTTGCGCGGGAAGCGGGCTGCACCCCGGCGCAACTGGCACTGGCGTGGCTGCTGCACCAGGGCGAGGACATCATTCCCATCCCGGGCACGACGAGCGTGGAACACCTGCACGACGACCTGGGTGCCGCCAGTGTGCAGCTCAGCGAACCGCTGATGGACCGGGTGGAAGCACTGATCAACGAGCGTACGGTGGTGGGCAACCGCTACAACGCCCAGAGTGCGAGCGAAGTGGATACCGAGACGTTTGAAGATCGCGCAGCGTAGGCGGCGCGCAGCACCTCGGGATGATGTGCGTTATCTGCCGCGCAGGTTGCCCTTGTCATCCGCAATCACGATCTCCACGCGCCTGTTCATCGCCCGGCCCTCGGGTGTGGCGTTGTCGGCCACCGGGTGCGCCTTGCCGTATCCGCGTGCGGTGATGCGGCCCGTGTCCACGCCACGCTGCACCAAGGCATCACGCACGGCCTGGGCGCGGCGGTCGGACAGCTCCTGGTTGTAGCTGTCGCCTCCGACGCTGTCGGTATAGCCCTCGATCAGCAGCTTGCGGTCTGGAAACTGCCTGAGAAAACCCGCCAGCTTGTCCAGCCGCGGTGCGGCCTGCGCCGATAGCTCGGCCTTGTTGAAGGCAAACAGCACGTCACCCAGGGTGACCAGCAGGCCGCGTTCGGTCTGCTGCGCCTCCAGATCGCGCAGCTGGGCTTCCAGCATGCGGACGCGGTCTTGCGCTGCCGCTGCCTGGGCCTGCTGCTCGGCGGCGCGCTGCTCGGCACTCATCGCCTGTTGCTGGGCCAGTTGCGCGTTGCGTGTCTGCACATCGGCGCGCAGGCGGGCCGCGTCGGCCTCCTGCGTGCGGGCCTGCAGTCGGATACGGTCGGCCTCGGAACCGGCCTGCTGGATGTTTGCATCGAGCTGGCGGGCGCGGGCGGCATTGGTGGCGATTTCAGCGCGCTGGCGCGCCAGATACGCCAGGTGGCCGGTATCGGCGCTGTCGCGGTCGCTGGACCAGGCCTGGTCAGCCCGTGCCAGGGCCTCGGTGGCTTCCTTGAGTTCCAGCTGTGCGTACTGGTTGACGGCGGGGTCACCCGCGGCAGTGCTGACCGCTGTGCGTGCCGATTCGAGCGTCGCTGGTGGGACGGTGCTGGCGCAGGCAGCCAGCAGGCTGGCAGCCACAAGGCTGGAGCACAGGGTGGCGGTGCGCTGGATCAATGATGTTTTCATGGCTTGGATTCCTTGAGCGGTTTGCGGGTGATCCGGTCTGGATGCACTCCCGCGCAGCGGGTGGCTGCGAAAGTGCGGGTGGCCAGTGCAGCGGCTCGCCGCACGTGGCGTATGGATGAGAGGCGGATGCAGCGCGGGACCCGCGGTTGCGGCCGGTCAGCGTGGTGAGCGCCGGTTGATCTCTTCCTGCAGCGCACGAATGCTGTCCTGCACCTGGGCCAGGTTGGCCGCGTTGCGGCTGGCGTCCGCGCGGGTCTCTGCCACGCGCGCATCCACTTCTGCCTCAGCCGCCAGGCGGCGTGCCGTCACATAGTCCTCCGTAGCCATGGCTCGCTCGGCCTGCATGTATTTGTCCCGTGCCATTTGCAATTCCACCGGCGCGCTGGTAGCCACGGAGGGAGCCGCTGCCACACGGTTGACGGTGGTGCGCGTCACGGCCATCTGCTCGGTCGGCGGCGGTGTGGAAGAACATGCAGTCAGGGCGGCAAGCGCAATCGCTGCGGCGGCCGTTCGGAAATGTGCTGGTGAGGGCATTGTGGAAAGCCTCCTTGAAGTGTGGTGATGACGGATGCCGGACCGGGTTGCGAGACCGCGGTGCAGGTGCCTGGGGAGCGGCCCATACCGGTTCCTGCCGTGTTTCGATTGTTCGGCAGCCGGGCCAGCGCCTGCGTAGGCCCTGCATGGGCTTGTCTGTGGGCCATGTCTGACGAATGCTTGCCGCTGTCCATGCCAGAGTCATGGGTGCGCGGATGCCAACGGGAGAGAACCCGGCACCGAACGGCCCGCAGGGGTCGCTTGCCCCCGCGATAGGTGTGAACGCTTTCGGCGTTCATGGCGATGCAGGCAGCGTGCGTGTCGCTCGCACGGCTGGCGGGTTGCGGGTGGTTACGCCGTCCTTGGTTTGCGCACGCGCCTGTTTGTTCATGCACCGGTGCCGCCGCGCATCGGATCGCGTCCACCCCCGTGCCGCGCATTGCGGTCACCCACCATGAAGAGGAGCTTTCCTGCATGCAGCCACCGTTGTTCATCACCTGGGTTCAGGACACCACCTTTGCCGGTGTCCCGCTGTGGAGCCTGCTGGTCGCCCTCACTGCGGCTGCGGTCACGTATGCGGCCATCTCCGCCGCATTGCATCTGCTCACGGGCCGCGCGAAGGGCTGGGCCACCCGCTCGGGCAGCGCTGCTGCCACCACCATGGTCGATGTGCTGGAGGGCACCAGCCGGCTGCTGATGTTGCTGGTGGCCGTGCTGGTGGGCCTGGGTTTCCTGGAGCTGCCTCGGCGCTGGGAAAGCCGGGTGGCGCAACTGTGGTTTGTAGCGGTGGCACTGCAGATGGGCCTGTGGGGCATGCGGGCCATCGGCATTGGCGTGCAGCGCTATGTGACGCGGCACAGCTCCAGCGGCATGACGCAGGTGAGTGCCTCGGCCACGCTGCTGTCGTGGGGGCTGCGCACGCTGCTGTGGAGCGTTGTCGCGCTGGCCGTGCTGTCCAACCTGGGCGTCAACATCACTGCATTTGTGGCCAGCCTGGGGGTGGGTGGCATTGCCGTGGCGCTGGCCGTGCA
>LNFM01005290.1_pt1 | contig 22549 bp, 19 predicted proteins | sample 596031 | NCBI WGS metagenome assembly LNFM01 (sample SAMN04254537, study PRJNA301005) | activated carbon metagenome | isolation source: dual media filters at the Ann Arbor, Michigan drinking water treatment plant | place: USA: Ann Arbor | reverse complement strand
GCAGCGCCAGCCAGAAGTTGCCGGTGGCCAGGGCCAGCGTGGCCATCAGGTAGGCGCCGATCATGTACAGCGAGCCGTGCGCCAGGTTCATCAGGTCCATGATGCCGAACACCAGCGTCAGGCCGGCCGCCAACAGGAACAGCATCAGGCCGAACTGCAGGCCGTTGAGCATCTGTTCGGCGATCAGTTGCATGATGGACGTTGCGGCTCGCTGGGCCGCGCTGATGGATGGTGCCGCCCGAGGCAGCGATGAGGTGCCCGCGGGCCCCATGAGGGCGCTCGGCGCCCGGTCTCTGGCGTTGCGGGGCCTGATGCGGCCGGTTACGGAATTCAGCTAGTTGGTTTCCGACTAAAGCGTTCCGGTCATGGCGTTCCGCCTTGACGGCCACCGCCTGACCGCCGTGCGCGAAGCGCGCGTGCGGCGATCGTCCGCAGGGCCGCCGTCAATGGCGGCGCATCACTTCATCGCGCACTGCGACGCGTACGCATCGACGTGCTTGTCCATCAACTTCGATAACGTGCGGTTGTTGATCTCGGCACCGTCCTGGCGAATCACGCGCAGGAAGAAGTCCTGCACCGGGAACTGGTTGTGACCGAAACGGAACTCGCCGCGCACCGACTTGAAACTGGCTTTCTTCAGCGCCGCACGCACGGCCTCGCGATCGCCGACCTTGCCTTTCACGTCTCGCACGGCGGCGTCGAGCATCATGATGACGTCGAACGCCTGCGCCGCGTAGATCGACGGCGTGCGCTTGTACTCCTTGCGGAACGCCTCGACGAAAGCCTTGCTGGCCGGGTTGTCGAAGTCGTGATTCCAGTGCGACGAGTTGAACATGCCGAGCATCGGCTCGCCCACCGCCCGGATCACGTCCTGGTCGGCAGAGAAGCCCGGGCCGATGATCTGCGTCTGCTTCGACAGGCCGGCACCGACGAACTGCTTGATGAAGTTGATGCCCATGCCACCCGGCAGGAAGATGAACAGCGCATCAGGGGCCTGCGCGCGCAGCTGCGCCAGCTCGGCGGCGTAATCGAGCTGGCCGAGCTTGGTGAAGGTTTCGCTCGCCACCGGCTTGCCGAAACCGCGCTTGAAGCCGTTCAACGAATCCTGACCGGCCGGGTAGTTGGGCGCCAGGATCGCCACCTTCTGGAAACCGCGCGACGCGGCAAAGCGGCCGGCCGCCTCGTGGTACGAGTCGTTCTGATAAGCGGTGCCGAAGAAGAACGGGTTGCACTGGCTGCCCGCAAACTGCGACGGCCCGGCATTGTTCGAAAGATAGGGGACCTTTTCGGCGAACAGGGCGGGGCCGACCGCCAGCGCCACGTTCGAGCCGATCGGACCGGTAAAGAAGTCGACCTTGTCGCGCTTGATGAAGCGCTCGACGAGCTGGCGCGCCGCATCCGGGTTACCCGCCATGTCCTGCGTCAGGAACTCCGCGTCGACGCCGCCGAGCTTGCCGCCGAGTTGCTTGATGGCGAGATTGAAGCCGTCGCGCGCTTCGGCACCGAGGGCGGCGAACGGTCCGGTCAGGTCTTGTGCAATGCCGACCTTGACGGGTTGAGCAACCGCGGCAAGGCAGATCGACACGAGAGCGGCGCCAAGCAATGCGCGCAGCGAAATGGGCGTGATCATGGGTTTTCTCCGTGCGCCGACCAACCTGTCAGGGGCAAGCTCTGTGGCTTGTGTGTGGGCTTCTTACGGTCGGGCGCGGCAGGGTAGCACGCAGCCTCGTACGCACCCTACCGACCGGACACGTCCAGCGCGCGCCGACCTTGCTACGCCCTGACCGGGGCTTCATAGACGGTACAGGCGTGCGCGTAACACGCAGCAGCGACGTTGACCGGTGCTACGGTACAAAGTGCTGCAAGAAGTTCAGAAGCGTTGCGCGTCCTTGCATCTTTGTCTTATCAGACCACTATCATTCACCGCCATGTCCGGTCCGTTAACCCGCTTCGGCATCGACTCCGAGACGCGCGAACAGCGCCAGGAGAAGATTCTCGCCGGCGTCATCGCCACGGTGTATCGCCAGGTGCCTCAATCGGTGCTCGGCAGCATCGTGTTGGGGTTTGCACTGGTGGCGGCCTTCTGGAATACGCACGACCAGAATGTGCTGATCGCCTGGTTCATCGCCATGCTGATCGAGTCGCTGATCCGGTTGCGCGTGGCGCGTGCGTTTGCCGACTCGGCGCAGACCGTCGAGAAGGTGCACAACTGGGCCACCTGGTGGGTGGCGCTGGCCGCAAGTGCCGGCGTGCTGTGGGGTGCGGCGGGTGTGCTGTTCTTCTCGCCGCAGGTGCCTTCGCACCAGCTGGTGCTGGTCGCGGTGATCCTCGGGGTCGCGTTCGGCTCGCTCACGCTGTATGCCACGCACCGGCCGGCGCTGTTCTTCTTTCTGCCGCTGGCGCTGCTGCCGCTGGTCGGCCGCATGATCGCAGAGCAGGATCCCGCGTACTTCACCGCCGCGATCGTGATGCTGGCGGTATTCGGTTTCGCCTCGTTCTTCGGCCGCAATTTTGGCGAGGCGATGTTCGAGTCCGTCAAGAACAACTATGAGAACGAGATCTTGGTCGGTCAGCTGATGACCGAGAAGCGGGTGGCCGAAGACGCCCGCCGCGATGCCGAAACCGCCACCCGCTCGAAGACGCAGTTCTTCGCTGCCGCCAGCCACGATCTGCGCCAGCCGCTGCAGGCCATCGGCATCTACGTGTCGCTGCTGAAGAAGCGCGTGCAGGGCCCGGCCGAGCCGCTGGTGAACAACCTGTCCTCGGCGGTCGAGTCGCTGTCCAAGCTGGTCGAGGAACTGCTTGAGATTTCGCGCCTGGACTCAGGGGCGATCGTGCCGCGCATCCAGCAGGTGCTGCTGGATGACATGTTCAAGGCGCTCGAGCAGGAGTTCACGCCGATGGCGGCCAACAAAGGCCTGGAGCTGCGGGTGCGTCGCTGCGGAGTGGCGATCGATTCCGACCCGCTGCTGCTGCTGCGCGTGGTGCGGAATCTGCTGGCAAACGCCATCAAGTACACGCCCAAGGGCGGCGTGCTGCTGGCCGCGCGGCCACGCGGCGGGGTGATGAGCCTCGAAGTGTGGGACACCGGCGCAGGCATCAAGCAGCAGGAACTGGACCGCGTGTTCGAGGAGTTCTATCGCGGCGAAAGCGGCAAGAGCGAGGGCGGCGGCGGCGGCTTTGGCCTCGGCCTGTCGATCGTCAAGCGCATCTGCGGCGTGCTCGGTCATCCGCTGATCGTCACCACGCGGCCGGGTTCGGGCACGGTGTTCCGGGTCGAGGCGCAGCTGTCGTCGCAGCCGACCCGTCGGCCGCGGGCGCCGGAGCCGACCGAGGTGCCGCTGCGGTCGCTGGCTGGCTTCACCGTGGTCGTGCTGGAAGACAACGAGGAGATCCTCAACAGCATGACGCGGCTGCTGCGCTCCTGGGGTGCGGACATCCTGTCATCGACCAGCTTCAACGCCTCGCTGGTCAAGAAGCTGGCCATGCGTCCGAAGGTCGACCTCATCCTGGCCGACCAGAATCTCGGCAACTCGACCATCACCGGGGTGGAGGCGGCATTCCGCATCCGCGAACTGGTGTCGTTCCCGGTGCCGGTGGTGATGCTCACGGCGGTCCAGCAACTCGAGGTGCTGAGCGAGTTCCAGCGCGTGATGCGAGATCGGCTGTCGAAGAACCCGGATCAGGCGGCGGCGATTGCGCGCAGTCGGGTGGAGGAGCCGGTAGTGCTGCAAAAGCCGATTACCACCGTGGTCTTGAACCGGACGCTGGCGGATGCGCTGGGCGTGCCGCAGCCGGAACCGGGCGCGCCGCCGAGGGTGCCGGTGGACCTGGTGACGGAAGGCTCCGAGGATCGCGTCAGGTAGGTCTGGCGCCGGCAGCGAGGACGACGCGTGGACGGATCGTTCGGCGCTGCCGCAGCGACAGCGCTCGGTCAATCAGGCGCACAGGTCGTCAACCGACGTCGTAACCCTGGCGGCGCGCGGCCAGCAGCGCTTCGGTCCTGTTCGACGCGCCGAATGCGCGGTAGATCGCCGTCACGTGGGTCTTCACGGTGCCTTCCGACAGCCCCAATTCGCGGCAGATGATCTTGATCGGCGCGCCGCGCGCCAGAAGCTGCAGCACCTGCTCCTGTCTTTCGGTCAACTGGATCCGGCTCGAGGTCGGCTGGCCCATCATGTCGCGACCGCGCTCGGGCAGGCCGAGCATCGCGGCACCGCGCGTGACCTCGTCGAGCAGGTCGGCCGGGATGTAGACGCCCCCGCTGAGCACGAACTTGATGGCCGAGACAAGCGTGTCGCTCGCCATCGACTTCGGCACGAAACCCGCCGCTCCCAACTGCAGCACGCGCATCACGCTGCGCTGGTCCTGCACGCCCGACAGCACGAGGATCTTGAGGTCAGGTGCCCGCGCCACCAGCGCTTCAAGCACGCTGGTGCCCGAGGCACCCGGGATGCCCAGGTCGAGCAGCATCAGATCGGCGTCCGGATGCTGTTCGAGCAGGCGCTCGGCGCCGTCGGCGTCACCGGCGGTGAAAACATTCGCGTTCGGATCGATGTCGAGCAGCAGGACGCGCAGGGCGTCCGTAATCAGCGAATGGTCATCGACGAGCAGGATTTTCATTGCGGGCTTTCTCCATGAACGGCGCCACGCGGGTGGCGGCCGCTGCAATCGTGGCGATTGGTGGCGCGCATTCTAGTCGCGGCGATTCAGGTGGCACGCGCGGCGGCGCCGGCCCTTGCGCCGGGGCAACGGATGCACGTCCGCATCCCGCGAAACAGTCAGGTACGCCGGTTACGCGGCGCGCGGCTTGATGCGGGCCGAGGCGGCCTTGGCCTGGCGCCTCGCGGCATCGACATCGTCGGCGCGCGCCAGCGTCACGCCCATCCGCCGCTTGGAGAACGATTCGGGCTTGCCGAACAGACGCACATCGGTGCCCGGCAGTGCGAGTGCCTCGGCTACGCCGTCGAACACCACCGCTTGGGCGTCGACACCGCCGTAGATGACGCTGCTGGCGCCCGGCGAACGCAGGCTGGTGTCCACCGGCAAGCCGAGCAGGGCGCGTGCATGCAGTTCGAACTCGCTCTGCCACTGGCTCGTCAGCGTGACAAGCCCGGTGTCGTGCGGTCGCGGACTGACTTCGGAGAACCACACATCGTCGCCCTTGACGAACAGCTCGACGCCAAACACCCCCAGACCGCCGAGGTCGTCAGTGACACGCTGCGCAAAGTCGCGTGCCTTGGCCAGTGCGTTTGGGCGCATGGGATGCGGTTGCCAGCTCTCGACATAGTCGCCACTGACCTGCACGTGGCCGATCGGCTCGCAAAACGCGGTGCCGATGCTGCCGTCGGCGATGCGGTGGCGCACCGTCAGTTGAGTGATCTCGTAGTCGAAATCGATGAACCCTTCGACGATCACGCGGCCGAGGCCGACCCGCGCTCCGGCCATCGCGTAGTCCCAGGCCTGCGGCAGATCCTCGACGCGGTCGACCTTGCTCTGGCCCTTGCCCGACGAGGACATCACCGGCTTGATCACGCAGGGCAGGCCGGTGTGGGCGATGGCCGCCTGCAGCTGCGCAAGCGAATCGGCGAAGCGGTAGGGCGAAGTCGGCAGTCCGAGCGTTTCGGCAGCCAGCCGACGGATGCCCTCGCGGTTCATCGTCAGGTTGGCGGCGCGCGCGGTGGGGATCACCTGCGCCAGGCCGTCGCGCTCGATCGCCAGCAGCGCCTCGGTGGCGATCGCTTCGATCTCCGGCACGATGATGTGCGGGCGCTCCAGCTCGACCAGCGCGCGCAGTGCCTTTGGATCCGCCATGTTGAGCACATGTGCGCGGTGAGCGACCTGATGGCCGGGCGCGTTGGCATAGCGATCCGCGGCAATCACCTCGACGCCGAGACGCTGCAGGGAAATGATGACCTCCTTGCCCAGCTCGCCGGCGCCGAGCAGGAGCACGCGCAGCGCCTGCGCAGACAGAGGCGTGGCAAGCGGGCGTGCGGGCAAAGGCGTCATCGGCGACATCCGGGTCGGGGCGAGCGCGCGATCTTACTGACGCGACCCGCTCGCCGGCACCCAAGCGTTGCCAACGGCGCGCAGGGCGCCACGCAGTCGAGCCGCCGCCGGCGTGCGTGGCGTGCCGCTTGCCACGTGCTCGCACTGCCGCCACAGGCTGCGCCAATGCCAAACCAGCGTTCTGGCGAACTTCAACTGGCTTCCCTTGTATCGGCCGATGAGCATTTCGGCCTCCAGCGGATCGCCTGGGCAGCGATGGCCGCCCTGGTGCTTCTGGCCCTGGCCGGCGCCTTCGGCGGCGGCTGGCTGGCGCAGGCGCAGGTCGCCGCTGCGGACGGCCGCCTGCGTGTGGACTACGACCGCGTCCTTCGGGCTGATGCCCCGACACAGGTGCGACTGACCCTCCTCAGCCGGTCGGCGACAGCAGGCGACATCGCGGAGCTGACTCTTCCGAGCGACTACCTCGAACAGGTTCGGATCGAGGCCATCATGCCGCCGCCGCTGCGCGCGCACAGCGGTCCGCATGGAATCACCTACGCATTCGGCGTGGCGCCCGATGTCGCGCGCTTTGCAGTGGTCCTGAGCGTGAAGCCACGACGCGCGGGACTCGTCCAACCCAGCGTGGCCCTTGCAGGCGGACCGCCGTTGGCGTTCCGACAACTCGTCCTTCCCTAGGAGCGGTCATGGACAGCGTGCTGCGTGGCCTGGCGGTCTATGTGTTCCTGCTGGTGGTGTTCCGCGCTGCAGGCAAGCGGTCGGTGGCGGAGATCACCACCTTCGATTTCGTGCTGCTGCTGATCATCAGCGAAGCGGTGCAGGAGGCTTTGATTGATGGCGACAAATCGATGACCAATGCCTTCCTGCTGATCATCACGCTGGTCGGCTTCGACATCCTGCTGTCGGTGCTCAAACAGCGCTGGCCGCGGTTCGACCGCTGGATCGACGGCTCACCTCTGGTGGTGATGGCCGACGGCCAGTTGCTGGAAGACCGCATGCGCAAGGCGCGCGTGGACGCGGCTGACATCCTGAGCGCGGCGCGCGTCGGCCACGGGCTGGAGCGGCTCGACCAGATCAAGTTCGCGATTCTGGAGCGCAACGGCGCGATCTCGGTGGTGCCCAAGGAGCCGTCGCGCTGAGGCGACGTCAGTCGCTTACCCAGGACAGGTAACCCCAGGCGGCCAGGCACAGGGCGATCACCACCGCGCTCACGCTCAGGCTGGTGCCCAGACCCGCGCACAGCCACAGCAGCAAATCGTCCATGGTGCGCGCCTGGCGGTCCACGCCGGCCAGCAGTGCCGCTTGCAGGCCGGTCAACACAGACCATTTGATCGCGTATCCGGGCAGGTAGATGCGCTGCGCCCGGTTATGGCGATAGGCGGCCGCGCGCTCGATCAGGTTGCCGCGGTTGGCGTCGCGAAACAGCCAGAACGGCCACAGATACAGGTACAGCTGGCGGGCGAAGGAGTCGTGCGTCATGGGCGGCATCTGACAGCGTCGTGACGGTCGGATGGTGGCAACCAGCGTGCGGATGCGGCCAGCTCGATCTGGCGGGTGGCGCGGGTCACCTGGAATGGATTGCATATCGGCGATCGCCTGCAGGCCGATGGCGTTCGTCCGATGGCGTGCGTCCGACTGCGTGCGTATGACACCCCGACCGTCCGGTGTCGTCAAGACGGTTCAACTGGGTCGGCGGCGATCGCTCCCCGCGCGTCATCGCGCCTTCCCGGTCGATGGACCCATCCGCAGGAGTGCGGGCAGCAGATTGACCGGGCGCATTGCGAGCGTGGCCTCCGGGCGATCAGGCTCGATCCAGGGGCGGGCGGCGGTGGCCGAATCGCGCTAGCCTTGCATGCTTTACCCGATGTGACATGCCAGAGGAATCGATGAATGCAGTGAGGCCGGCAGCCGCGTTGCCGGTGGCCGAGCGGCACGTGGCCGTCACCGTGCGGCGGACGATCGCGTTGCCCATGGCGCGTGCTGCGGGTGCAACGCCGGACCTGGTGACGTTCGACGGCCTCGATCGTCCGGACGATTTTGCGCTCGTCTTTCCGCGCGCCGGTACCGGCGCACCGTGGGTGCGGGTCCACTCGGCCTGCCTGACCGGGGATCTGTTCGGCTCGGCGCGATGCGACTGCGGGCCGCAGCTCGATGCCGCGCTGGCACATCTGGCCCATCATGGCGGCGCGCTGTTGTACTTGCACCAGGAAGGCCGCGGCATCGGGCTGCGCGCCAAGATCGAGGCCTATGCGCTGCAGGACCAGGGGCTCGATACCTTCGCTGCCAACGAGTCCTTGGGCTTTCCGCCCGATGCGCGCGACTATCACAGCGCGGGCGCAATGCTGCTCGCGCTGGGCATCGATCGCCTGCACCTGCTGACGGCCAACCCCGAGAAAGTGGCGCAGCTTGAAAAAGCCGGCATCACGGTCGAGAGCACGCTGGCCCTGGAGATCGCTGCCACGCCCTTCAATCGCGACTATCTCGAAGCCAAGCGCAAGCGCTTTGCGCTGTTCAGCCAGGCGCTGCTCGAACGACGCGGCTGAGCAAGCGCGGCCACGCGACGGGAACAGCGCTTGCCTACGCGCCGACTGCGTTCAACGCAGGGAGGCGCACATGAACAAGCATCAGGTGAAGGGTCGTATCAGCGAGGTCGCGGGCAAGGTCCGCGAAGCCACCGGTCGAGCGACGGCCAACCGCAGCCAGGAAGTCAAAGGCAAGGCGCAACAGGTCAAGGGCAAGGTGCAGTCGACCGCCGGCGACGTCGCCAACGACGCCGACAACGCGACATCGACCCGCAGCACCGGCACCCGCAAGACCAGCACGCGCTAAGCGGGCTGGGGCGGGAGGTAGGCCGCATGCCGGGCTGCCTCCCGCTTTTCGCGTCCAGGGCACCGGCCTTGCCTCGGGTCCGGCATGGGCACGATTCCACGCAGGCCAGATGTCCGCGCTACCGACGATCAGTGATGGGGCCCGGTTGGCGCCCCACGCGCCATTTTTCGTCATCCTCAATGCCGCGTCTGGCAGCGATGATGCGCGAGAGCGTATGGCGGCGGTCAACGCCGTGCTCGGCCAGACCGCGCACCCGTTGCAGATACTGCCCGTGGCCGAACCTGGACGCCTGCCGGCCATCGTCGCTCAGGCGGTGTCCCTGGCGCAGGCGCAGCGCGGCGCGGTGATTGCCGCTGGCGGCGACGGCACCATCAACACCGTCGCGCAGCAGGTGTTGCCGGCGGGCCTGCCTCTCGGCGTGCTGCCGCAGGGCACGTTCAACTACGTTGCGCGCGCCCACGGAATTCCGATCGGACTGCAAGACGCACTGCGGGCCTTGCTCAACGCGCAGGTGCAAGACGTCGGGGTGGGGCAGATCAACGACCGCATCTTTCTCGTCAATGCCAGCATCGGTCTGTACCCGCAACTGATCGAGGATCGCGAGGCATTCACCCGCCGCTTCGGGCGCCATCGCCTGGCCGCGCTGTGGGCTGCTCTGAACAGCGTATTGCGGGAGCACCGGCAGAGCGAACTGGTGGTCGAACTGCAGGAGACTCGGCGGGTGGTGCGCACCACCACGCTGTTGGTGGGCAACAACGCGCTGCAATTGCGCCGGCTCGGACTGGACGAAGCCGACGCCGTGGATGAGGGCCAACTCGCTGCTGTCATCGTGCGATCGGTCGGCACGCTGGCGATGCTGGGCCTGTTGCTGCGTGGGGCGGCGGGCAAGCTAGAAGACGCGATGGCGGTGGACAGCTTTCCGTTCACGCGGCTCACGGTGCAGCCATGGCGCCGGCTCCACCGGTTCGGTGCGGCGCGCGAGGTCAAGGTCGCCATCGACGGCGAGGTCGAGCGGCTGCGGCCGCCGCTGCGCTTCGCGCGCGCCAGCCGATCGCTGCGTCTGCTTGTGCCTGATGCCGCCCATGCCGTGCCGGTCGCATGACCGTGCTGCTGCACTTGTCCGACCCACACTTCGGCACCGAGCAGCCGCCGGTGGTCGAGGCACTGACGCAGCTGGCGCGTGCGCAGTCACCCAGCCTGGTGGTGCTGTCGGGCGATATCACGCAGCGGGCGCGTCGCCACCAGTTCGCGCTCGCCCGCCGCTTCGTCGACGGGTTGGCGGCCCCGGCGCTGCTGGCGATCCCGGGCAACCACGACGTGCCGCTGTTCGACCTGCCGACGCGTCTGCTGGCACCCTATCGGAATTTTCGCGAAGCCTTCGGTACCGATCTGGAGCCGGTCCACGATGCTGACGACCTGCTGGTGCTGGGACTCAACACCACGCGGCGGTGGCGGCATAAGCATGGCGAGGTGTCGCAGCGGCAGGTGGCGGCGGTTGTCGATCGATTGCGTCGCGCGAGACCGGCGCAGTTGCGGGTGGTGGTGGTCCATCAACCGGTGCAGGTCACACGTGACGCCGACCGCGTCAACCTGCTTCGCGGCAGCGAACTGGCGCTACCGCGCTGGGCCGCCGCCGGGGCGGACCTGGTGCTCGGCGGCCACATCCATCTGCCGTATGTCGTGCAGGTGACGCCCGACTCGCCTGCGGCGGCGCGGTCACTTTGGTGTGTCCAGGCCGGTACCGCGGTGTCGCACCGGGTGCGCCGCGGCGTCCCGAACTCGGTCAACCTGCTGCGCACGGCAAGAGGCCATTGCGATGTCGAACGCTGGGACTATGCCGCGGCGAGTCGACGCTTTGAGTGCATCACGCGCACACGGATCCCGACCCAGCGCGGTTGAGCGTTCGTGTCCAGCCGCGCTCAATCATTGCCGCGCGGTCACTCAATGCGCACGCGAATCACGCCCCGAGACGATGGCTGGCGTGCTTTCCGCCTGTCCCGCCGGTCGCCCCGCGACGCCGGCGCGGCGGTTGAGTGGGCGAACGTTGCCGGCCGCCGCCTCGCCTTCGACCCGTTCGCCCTTCGCCTTGCCTTCGGGAGAATAGTGCTCGACCAACACATTGACTTCCGAACCCACGAGGATCACGAGGCCGGCGATGTACAGCCAAAGCATCAGCAGGATGACCGCGCCGATGCTGCCGTAGGTCGCGTCGTAGTCACCGAAGCGGGCGGCATACAGCGAGAAGCCCAGCGAGGCGATCAACAGCAGCACCGTGGCAAGCACACTGCCGGGCGTGATGAATGCGAACTTCTGCTCCACGTTGGGAGCCAGGTAGTAGATCAGTGCGAAGGCAAGCAGCAGCGCCAGCACGATCATCACCCAGCGGAACACGCTGAACGCCGCAAGAAGCGCATCACTGGTGCCGAAGCGGTCGCCGATCCAGTCCTGGATCGTGCCGCCCGTGACGATCAGCGAGAACGCGCCGACCACCAGTACGCCGAACAGCAAGGTGAGCCCGAGTGCCACCGCACGCGCCCGCACGAACGAGCGCGCTTCTTTTACGTGGTAGGTGATGTTGAGCTGCTGCATGATCGCGTACATGCCGCTGGAAGCAGCCCAGAGCGCGGCCACGAAGCCGAACGACAGCAGGCCACCGCGTCGTTCGCGGGTGACTTCTTCCACCACGTCGGCGAACAGGGTGGCGGCATCGCTGGGCAGCGCCTGCCGAAGCACGTCCATGATGGCGCGGTCGATCTGCTGCACCGGCAGATACGGCAGCACCGCCATCAGAAAGATCATCGCGGGAAAGATCGACAGCGTCAGGAAGAATGCCAGGGCGGCGGCGCCATTGAAGATGTTGTCATCAGCGATCGATGACTTCAGGTCGCCGATGAAGCGCGAAAGCGGCACACCGTGCAGCAGGTTCATGTGATGTCGGCAGGAGGATGACCGGTCGCGATGCGGCGATTCGGATCGAAGGTGTCGAGTTGGGTCGTTAACGCCGGGTTGTCGGAGCGCGCGAGTTGTACCGGCGCATGGGTCGTAGGGACGATGGGGTGAAAGCGGCAATTCGTGCGCCAGCCTCGGCCGTGGAGGTTCTGTCGGCTACGGGTACGGCAACCCGCCGGGCAGGGCACCGGGCTTGCAGTGGTGGCGGTCCCCGCCGCAGCGGGACCAGGAAGCCCGATGCGACTGCGCCCCGATCCCGTCGTCACCCCTGCCGCGCTCGCTGCCGGCGAGCAGGCGCTGGTGATGGATTCCGCCTGGGCCAGCCTCACCGGCGCGTTCTACAGCGGCGTGATCCTGGTTGCGTTCGCGCTGGCGCTTGGCGCCAATCCAATGCAAATTGGCCTGCTGGCGGCAATCCCGTTCGCCGCGCAGGCCAGTCAGTTGCCCGCCACGCTGCTCATCGATCGGGTGCGTCAGCGCCGCAAGATCGGCGTCGTCGTGATCACGGCGGCGCGCGTGCTGATCCTGCTGCTGGCGGCGATCGCGTTCGTCCCGGACCCCGACATCGGGATGACGTTGCTGATCGCGGCGCAGATCGTCATCTCGGTGCTGCACAGCACCGGTGCCTGCGCGGTCAACTCCTGGCTGCACCAGCTGATCCCGCGCGAGGACCTGGGCCGCTTCTTCTCGCGGCGCCTCCTCTGGGGCACGACGGTGTCGTGCGCGGGCACCCTGGCGGCCGGTGCGCTGATCGAGCATCTTCCGCTGGCCAATCCGCTGCACGCGTATGCGGTGGCGTTCCTGGTGGCCGGGCTGGCGGGCTTCGTCAGCTCTCACTACCTGGCGAAGGCGCCGGAGCCGCAGATGGCTGCGCCGGTGCAGCAGCGCACGCTGCGCTCGCTGCTGCTGACGCCGTTCAAGGATCCGAGTTACCGCAAGCTGCTGATCTTCCTGGGTGCCTGGAACATCGCATCCAATCTCGCTGCACCCTTTTTCGCCGTCTACCTGATTCGCCAGCAAGGCTATCCACTGACCACGGTGACCGGGCTGTGGGTGACGAGTCAGGTCGCCAATGCGCTGACGATCTACTTGTGGGGTCGTCTGTCGGACCGGCTGTCGAACAAGGCGATCCTGGCGGTCGCGCTGCCGGCGTACTTTTCTTGCACCTTCGCCCTGGTGTTCGGCGATGCCGTGCAGGGGCCGGTGCTGCAACTGAGCCTGCTGGTGCTGATCCACGTCGCGATGGGCATCGCCAGCGGCGGCATCGGCCTCGCGATGGGCAATCTGGGACTGAAGCTGGCGCCGCAAGGCCAGGGCACGTCTTACCTGGCGGCGATCGGCCTGGTGTCATCGGTGGCCGGCGGAATTGCGCCTCTGGTCGCCGGCGTGCTCGCTCACACCTTCGAGACCAGCGAACTGACCGCCGTGCTGCGGTTTGCCTCACCCGCGCAGACGCGCGAACTGACGGTGCTGCAGTTCGCGCACTGGGAGTTCCTGTTCGCGCTGTCGGCGCTGGCTGGCCTGTATGTGATGCACGCGCTGTCGCGCGTCAAGGAGGGTGGCAAGGAGGAGATCAGCGAGGGCATCGTGATCCAGGAGTTCGCGCTGGAGGCGATTCGCTCGCTCGACAATCTGTCGTCGGTGGGCGGGGCACTGGGTGCGCTGTTTCCGTTCGATCGCCGGTTCGACCGGCGGCTCGGCCGGCAGACTGCCACGCAGCAGCCACCAGCACGAGCGGATCCGAGCCACGCAAGCTAGGGCGCTGGCTCGGACGGCGTGCGTTGCAGGTCGGGTTCGCGGTGGCACCTGATCAACGGTGCCATCTGCGCCTGCGCAGCGCCGTCCTCGCAGGTCGGCTCGGTCGGAGCCTGAATCCAGTCGGTCTGGCAGCGGCCGCCGAACTCGTCGAAGCCGGTACAGCCGACGCAGTTGCTGTGCGGTTCAGATTGCGACGAGCTGCGTCCATCGGCCAAGAGTTGCTTGGCAGCGACGCGCACGCCGTTCTTGCCGTCCCGCTTGACCTGGTAGCTGGCAGCATCGGCGCGCTTGAGCGGGCAATCGGGAAAGTCGTCAGAGCCGGCGAACGAGCTGATGCCCTGGCTGACCCCGATCTTCAACTCGCTGCCATCGCTGGCCGCAACCGTCAGGCCCAGCACGCCCTTGCGGATCGTCTCGGCCACCTGCACGGCGCGGTCCTCCGCGCACCCATGCAGCAGGATCGCGAACTCGTCACCGCCAATGCGTGCCACCAGGTCCGACGAGCGCACCGCGTGGGTCAGCACGTCGGCCACCTTGCGCAGCATCTCGTCGCCGGCGCGATGTCCTCCGCCGTCGTTGACCTGCTTGAAGCCGTCCAGGTCGAGCACGATCAGCGTGGTGTTGCGACCGTCGGCGGCGAACACGCCATGCGCGCGGCGCAATTCGCGGTCGAACACGCGCCGATTCTTCAGGCCGGTGAGACTGTCGTGCTCGGCCTCCCAGGTAACCTGGCGGATCGCCCGGCTCTTCACTTCGATGTCGCGCACGGTCAGCACGCCGCACGGTGAACTCGCGTCCACCGCACCGAAGCGGCGCCACAAGACTTCCACCGCGATGCGTCCGCGCTCGCGCCATGCACAGCGATAGCTGGCGCTGCTGAAGCGTTCCTGCGGCAGCAGGCCGGCGATATCAATCGGTTCGTCGTCTTCGTCGGTCAGGTCCAGCACCAGATGTGCGGCGGCGCCGATCGCGTCCTGCCGGTCGACCGCGATCAGGCGTTCTGCGGCCGGGCTCATGCCGCGAATCAGGCCTGCGTCGCAGATCATGAAGACTGGATCGTCGATCGCTTCGATGATCGAGGTCATCCGCAGCTGCGCGGAGTGCTCGCGCGTGACATCGATCGCAGCGATCACGAACAGGCATTCGCCGAGCTGGCCGGTGGTCGCCTCGACATACAGGTGCAGCCAGCGTCGCGACTGATCGTGCGGTCGCAGTTCGACGGCGCGGTCGAAACCGTGCCCGGCACGGCGCGCATCCAGCAGCGCCTGGCGCAGCGACAGGGCCTCCTCCTCGAGGAGAAGGCCGATCCATGCGAGATCGAGCAGGGTGGGTGCCGGGCGATTGACGAGTGCGGCAAAGCGCGGATTGGCGTACATGCAGCGACCCTCGCCATCGACCACGACGAAAGGCAACGGCGGCCCGCTGGTGAGCGCCTGATAAAAGCGCAGCGTCTCGGCCAGAGGATCCGACCCCGCAGATGATCGCGGACGGGGCGCGGGCCGAATCGATACCGAAGACATGTTGGCCAAAGAAACGTGGAGGCCGATGATCATCTGGCGGTGTTTCCCTAGGGATATGTCCTAGATCATCGGCAACGTAATCGGGGCGCTTTAGGTTGCCTTCAACCCTTAATTCATCGTCTGCTGTTGTCATGGACAGAGGAGTCGCAAGAGCGTGATCTGCTTGGACGACATAATCGGGGTACCCCGATTTTTGATCGAGACACGCCCTTGAAGCCAACATGAACAGCCCGAATGCACAGCGGCCCAGAGCGGTCCGCACCGATGGTGAACTCGAGTGCCCGCAGATCGATGCCGGCCTGCGCGCGCGCGGTATTGACCTGATCGTGCTGCCCGACGGGGTGAGCGAAGGGCGCTTGACCAAGGCCGTGGCGGATGCCGACCTGCTGCTCATGTGCTACACGCCCGTCACCGCCACCGTGCTCGAAGCGGCGCCGCGGCTGAAGGGCATCATCAAGTACGGCGTCGGCATCGACGCCATCGATATCGCCGCGGCCCGTGCGCGCCGCATCCCGGTGGTCAACATTCCCGAGTACGCCGAGCAGACGGTGGCCGAAGGCGCCTTCACGCTCTGGCTGGCGCTGAGCAAGAAGCTCGCGCCGATGCACTTGGCGATGCGTCGCGACGGCTGGCTGTGGCCGAGCGCGCCTTGGCTGGGCGCCGACATTGCTGGCAAGACCCTGGGTCTGGTGGGCGTCGGTCGAATTGGCCGCAGCATGGCGCGCATGGCTGGCGCAGGCTTCGGTGCACGCGTGCTCGGCTTCGACCCGCATGTATCGGCGGAGCAGATGCGTGCGCATGGTGTCGACAAGGTCGATGACTTGCACGCGATGCTGCGCCAGTGTGATGCGGTGTCGATCCATTGCGTGCTCAATGACGGAACGCGCGGCTTGATCGGCGCGGCCGCGTTGGCCTGCATGAAGCGCGGTGCCATCGTCATCAACGTCTCGCGCGGCGCGATCATCGACGAGGCTGCCCTGGTGCAGGCCTTGCTCGATGGTCACCTGGGCGGCGCCGGACTCGATGTCTACTCGCGCGAACCGCTCACGCTCACGGGGCACCCGATGAGCCCGCTGTTCGGCATGGACAACGTGATCCTGCTGCCGCACCTGACCTTTTTCACCCGCGAGGCGATGCGGCGGCTCGAAGAGGAGACGCTGCAACGCTGCGACGAACTGCTGCGCGGCGAGCCGGTGCACGTGAAGTCATCCGATCCGCGCCTGACTGCGCAGCAGCACGGCGTGCGCTTCGGCTAACGAAGGCCAGCCCCACGATGGGAACACGCACCATGCACAGTGTCGAGAACACGATCTATGACGAACTGAAGGTGGGTGCCAGCGCGCGCGTCACGCGCGTGGTCAGCGCCACCGAGGTGGAGGCGCTGGCGCTGGTCAGCGGCGACATCGACTCGTTCCACCTCGACGCCGTCGTCAATGGCGAGCGATCGGCCATCAGTGCGAAGGCAGCAGGCGCCGAGGCGATCGTCTCCGGCCTGCTGTGCCGCCGCCTGCCTGGGCCTGGCACTACCGTGCTTGAACAGAACCTGAAGTTCGACGGCGTGATCGCTGCCGGCGACGAGCTGACCGCCGAGGTGACGGTGCGCGAGCGCCTGGTCGGACACCGCGCGCTGTTCGATTGCGAGGTCCGGCGCGGCGACGAGGTGCTGGTGCGCGGCCACGCGCTGGTGCAGGTACCGACCTCGCGCATCCGCTACTCGGAGATCGCGACGCCGGAGATGATCCTGCGTCGCAATGACGCGTTTGCCAAGCTGCTGCGCCGCTGCAGGGCGCTGCCGCCGGTGCGCTGCGCGATCGTGCACCCCTGCGACCGCGACTCGCTGCTCGGGCCGCTGGAGGCGGCGCGCCGTGGGCTGATCTTCCCGGTGCTGGTCGGACCCGAGGCGCGCATCCGCGCCGTGGCACACGCTGAAGGGGCAGATCTCGCCGGTTGCGAAATCGTGAGCACCGAGCACAGCCACGCCGCGGCGTTACGTGCGGTCGAACTGGCGCGGTCCGGCGAAGTGGATGCGCTGATGAAAGGCAGCCTGCACACCGACGAGCTGATGGCCGCGGTGGTCCCATCGGCCACCGGCCTGCGCACTGCACGCCGCATCAGCCACGTGTTCGTGCTCGACGTGCCCGCCTATCCGCGGCCGCTGCTGGTCACAGATGCGGCGATCAACATCCAGCCCACGCTGAAGGACAAGCTCGACATCGCGCAGAACGCGATCGATCTGGCGCGCATTCTCGGCATCGAGCTGCCGAAAGTGGCGATCCTGTCGGCGATCGAGACGGTGACGGCGGATATCCCGTCCACGCTTGACGCGGCGGCGCTGTGCAAGATGGCCGAGCGCGGCCAGATTACCGGCGGCTTGCTCGATGGTCCGCTGGCGTTCGACAACGCCATCAGCGTCGAAGCGGCGCGCGCGAAGAAGATCGAGTCCGCGGTGGCCGGGCAGGCCGACATCCTGCTCGTTCCCGATCTGGTGTCGGGAAACATGGTCGCCAAGCAGCTGCAGTATCTGGCGGGTGCCGACAGCGCCGGCATCGTGCTCGGCACGCGCGTGCCGATCATCCTCACCAGCCGAGCGGACAACGTGCGCACGCGGCTGGCGTCGGCCGCGGTGATGGTGCTGGTCGCGCATGCCCGACGCACCAGCGTGCCCACCTGACGGGCGAGGCACGGAAGATCGCAATGAGCGACGCCATTCTCGTCATCAACGCCGGCTCATCGAGCATCAAGTTCTCGGTGTTCGCGGCCGACAACGACACCTTGCGGCTGCTGTTGGATGGCCAGATCGAGGAGCTGTCCAGTGCCCCGGTGTTCACGGTGACCGGAGCTGACGGCGGGCGGTTGGCGCACACCGCGTGGCTGCGCGGGCAGCATCTCGACCACGGCGAAGCGCTTGCTTTCGTGATGGACTACCTGACGCAGCAACTGGGTTCGGTGCGGCTGATCGGCGTTGGCCATCGCGTGGTCCATGGCGGCCTGCAGTTCGCGCATCCGGTGCGGGTGGATGCCGCGATCGCCGCGCAGTTGGCGCAGTACGTGCCGCTAGCACCGCTGCACCAGCCGCACAACCTGGCGCCGATTCATGACCTGCTCGAACGCTGGCCCGACCTGCCGCAGGTGGCTTGCTTCGACACCGCGTTTCATCGCAGCAACGACGATCTTGAGCAGATGTTCGGCCTGCCGCAGCCGATGTTCGCGCAGGGTCTGCGGCGCTACGGCTTTCACGGCCTGTCGTACGAGTACATCGCGAGCGTGCTGCCGCGCTACTCGGCGCGCGCCGCTGCCGGTCGCACGATCGTGCTGCACCTGGGCAACGGCGCCAGCATCTGTGCGCTGCGCGGTGGCCGCAGCGTCGCCACGACGATGGGCTTCACCGCGGTCGATGGCCTCCTGATGGGTACGCGCAGCGGCTCGCTCGATCCGGGCCTGGTGCTGCATTTGATGGAGCAGCACGGAATGGATGTGCATGCGGTGCAGCGGTTGCTGTACAGCGAATCCGGCCTGCTCGGCGTGTCCGGACTGTCGAGCGACATGCGCACGCTGCTCGCCTCCGATGCGCCGCGTGCCCGGCTCGCGGTGGACCTGTTCTGCTACCGCATCCGGCGCGAGATGGGTGCGCTCGCGGCAGTGCTGGGCGGCGTCGATGCGATCGTGTTCACCGCCGGCATCGGCGCCAACTCGCCGGTCATCCGCGCGCGCGTGCTGCAGGATGCGGCCTGGCTCGGCGTCGATTGCGACGCCAAGGCCAATGCGGCCGGTGGTCCGGTCATCAGCAGCGGCGAATCGCTGGTGGAGGCACTGTCGATCCCCACCGACGAGGAGCAGATGATCGCGCGCCATACGCGGGGGCTGGTGCGTGCGAGCCATTTTCAACTGAAGAAGCCGAGAGCTTGAACTGCGACGGAACGCATTGAAGCGTTGGGAACGATGCAGCACGTAATGCGCGGCACATCAGCGGCGCCGTCTTGCGCAATACCCATTTTCTAAGCCGAATGCAGCATGACGATCCAAGTGCAACTCGATGCTTATGTGCGCGCCTATGTGGCGAAGTGGCGCGTGCCGGGCTTGTCGATCAGCGTGGTGCGCGACGGCGCGGTCCTTTTCAGTGCCGGCTACGGCGTGCAGAGCCTGGCTACCGGCCAGCCCGCCACGGCGCATACGCTCTTTCACATCGCTTCGGTCGCAAAGACCATGACCAGCACGGCGATCTTCCAGTTGCTCGAGCGCGGACGGGTCCACCTCGACGACCCGATCGTCCGGCACGTGCCCTACTTCAGGGTGGATGACGCTCGATCCGACTCGATCACGATCCGTCAGTGCCTGATGCACACCAGCGGCATCGGTCACCCGGTGGACTACGGCTGGAACACGCCGGAATTCGATGATGAATCCCTTGAACGGCATGTTCGTGGACTGCCATCGCACAAGCTGGTCGAGATCGAGCCCGGCTCAACTTCGTACAGCGACATCGCGTTCAACGTTCTGGGCGATCTGATCGCCAAGGTGAGCGGTACGAGCTACGAGCAGTACATGAAGCAGAACATCTTCGATCCGCTCGGCATGACCACGACCACATTGATGGCGCCACGCGCAGCGCATCCCGGGTTGGTCGCCACCGGCTACGAACAGACGGAGGATGGCAGCATCGTCGAGTCGCTTTATCCGTACAACCGAATGCATGTGCCTTGCGGCTGCATTGCCAGCAGCGCGGCGGAGATGGCGCGCTGGATGCTGGTCAACCTGCAGCGAGGCGAATTGGACGGCGCGCGCATCCTGCAGGCCAGCACCTACGACGAAATGTGGCGCATGCAGTTGCACACGATCGGCGAAGGCGGCGGCGAAGCGCCGGCGCTGGGTTGGTGGATCAACCGCCGCCATGCGGAGAAGGTGATGCAGCACGACGGGGAGGATGACGGCTTTGTCAGCAACCTGCGTCTGTGGACAGAAAGCGGCTTCGGCGTCGTGATGCTGTGCAATGCCCAGTGGTGCGATCCATGGAAGGCCAGCGATGAGGTGTATGCGCTTGGACTTTCACACTCATGAAGTGCAGATTCGACGACGCGGTAATGACGTCTGCTGTTGCCTCAGGCGGGCGCAAGTAGCCCGATCCATGCCGCTCGGTCGGCGTTGCCGCCGACACCCTGTGTCGAGTCCCCTCAACGGCGCGCGCCGCACGCTTCAAGTTCGCGCTGTTCAAGGCCGAGGACGACACGCTGCGGGCGCAGGCGTTGGCCAAGCTTCAAGGCAGCAACCGGGACGCGCGGGAATCAGGCGGGTCGCGGCGGTGCGTTCGTGGCACGCCATAGCTCTCAGCCAGAAATCGGAACCCGACAAGCAGGCCTGTTGTTTGCTGTAGAAGTCGCATCGGCGCACTAGCGTGGCGCACTTTGCTCCAGCCCGCCTACACACTGATCGCGGCACTGGCAATGAGCCCAAGTTCGGCGTCTGTCATCGGCAACGCGATACGGTTGCTCTGCGCCATGTTGATGAAGGACTGACGACTGTCACCACGTGGATATCGTTGCCCATACGCTTTGGGCCGCTGCGGGCGCCACATTGATCCATCGCCGGCAGCCGCTATCGCGAAACACGGTGCTGGCCACGCTGGTGCTGGCCGCGTTGCCCGATGTGGTTCATCTCCTGCCCATCGCAGGCTGGTGGCTCCTCGCCGACGGATCGTTTGCTGTCCTGCGGGCCTATGCGATGGCGGTCCCTGGACAGGAGCCCGTTCTGCCACCGCTGGTCGGGGGGTGGTCGCACCACCTGCATTGCGTGATGCACAGCGCGCCGATCGCCGGACTTGTCTCGCTTGGACTTTGGTGGCTTCGGCGCAAGCTATGGATTCCGCTGCTGGGCTGGTGGTCGCACATCCTGGTCGATGTATTCACCCACTCGGCCGACTACTACGCGGTGCCCGTGCTGTACCCGTTTACGCAGCGCGGCTTCGATGGCATCGCATGGATCACGCCGTGGTTCATCGCGCTCAACTACGCGGCCCTGGCGGCTGTGGGTATCGGGCTCCTGATGAGCAGGAAGCGCGCGGACCGCTGCTGAGCGACTGGTGCGACGTCGCCGCTGAGACCGGAACGTCGCGGGTCGCGGCCAGCCGATGTCCTGCGGCGGGTCTGCTCGCGTGACCTCGGTGCAGTTGCGCGGCAAGGAAAGCGGCCGAGCGGCGTTAACCATGCGCCGGCAGCGGGCGTTGGCACAATGTCATCGTTTCCATTTCTCCAAAGCGCCGTGACCATCAATCGCTGTCGTCCTGATCCAGAGAACAGCAACCAATCCGCCAATCCCACCGTCCATGCTGTGTCGAGTCCGGCGCGACGCACGCTGTTGCAGGGTGCCGGCGCCACGTTGGCAGGCCTGCTCGCACCGCTGGCGCGCGCGCAAGCGGGAGCGGCGGCCGGCGCGACAGGTGCCGCCCCGCTGCTCGGTTTCGCGAGCGTGCCGGCGTCGTCGGCCGACGCGGTCATGGTGCCGCCCGGCTATCGCGCCGACGTGCTGGCGGCCTGGGGTGATCCGATCGGCCTGCCGGGATCGAATCCGGCGTTTCGTCGGGACGCCGGCAACAGCGCCGCCGAGCAAGAGGCGCAGCTGGGCATGCATCACGACGGCATGCACTACTTCCCGCTGGCCGGCTCCGACGGCGGTTTGCTTGTGCTCAATCACGAGTATGTCGACGACGGCCTGCTGCACACCGACGGCATCGCCCGCTGGAGCGCCGAGAAGGTGCGCAAGTCGCAGGCGGCGCACGGCGTGTCGGTGATCGAGATCGCGCAGCGCGAGGGCCGCTGGCAGGTGGTGCGGCCTTCGCGCTTTGCACGCCGCATCACCGCGCGCACGCCGATCGTCGTGACGGGTCCGGCCGCCGGTCATCGCTTGATGCGCACGGCCGCCGATCCGGCCGGTCGGCGCGTGCTCGGCACGATGAATAACTGCGCCAGCGGCATCACGCCCTGGGGCACCTACCTGACGTGCGAAGAGAACTTCATCAACTACTTCAAGGCGCCGGCGTCGCCCGATGCACACGAGCAGCGCTGGGGACTGCGCAAGGGCGACGCCGGTTACTACCGCTGGCACGACTTCGATTCGCGCTTCGATGCCGGCCGCCATCCGCACGAGCCCAATCGCTTCGGCTGGGTGGTGGAGATCGACCCGTTCGATCCACGCAGCATGCCGGTCAAGCGCACCGCGCTCGGTCGCGCAGCGCACGAAGGAGCCACGGTGGCGGTGGCGCGCGATGGACGCGCCGTGGTCTACATGGGCGAGGACGCGCGCTTCGAGTACATCTACAAGTTCGTCAGCCGCGATCCGATCCGGCCTGGCGGCGCGGCGGCCAACGCCACGCTGCTCGACCACGGCACGCTGTACGTGGCGCGTTTCGACGCCGATGGGACAGGCCGCTGGCTGGCGCTGCGTCACGGTGACGGGCCGCTGGGCGCCGCCGGTGGCTTTGCCGATCAGGGCGAGGT
>LNFM01005288.1_pt1 | contig 22556 bp, 15 predicted proteins | sample 596031 | NCBI WGS metagenome assembly LNFM01 (sample SAMN04254537, study PRJNA301005) | activated carbon metagenome | isolation source: dual media filters at the Ann Arbor, Michigan drinking water treatment plant | place: USA: Ann Arbor | reverse complement strand
AACGGCGCTGCAGTAGCTCAGTGGTAGAGCACTCCCTTGGTAAGGGAGAGGTCGAGAGTTCAATCCTCTCTTGCAGCACCATCTATCCCCTTGAAATCGTTGAAGCCCCTTGCAATCAAAGGGCAAATCCCGTTCTGCTGTTACAAACAGCGTTACAAAATGGGTGTTTGGGATGGCCGGCAAGGACCGCTACCTGCAGGAGCGAAACGGCCGTTTTTACGCACGGTTGGTGGTCCCAGAAGGGCTTCGCCCCTATCTCGCCAACAAGACAGAGCTACGCGCGCCGCTCGGTGCAGACCGTCGCGCGGCAGTGAAGGCGCTGCCGGCGGCGGTGGTCGAGATCCAGAAAAAGCTGGACGTCGCTGAACGAGCTTGCGCTGGATCAGCTCGACAAGTCTCTTTGAAATTTCCCATGAACAACGACCAGATCGCTGTCGCGAGCTACCTTCATCGCTTGGAGCAAGACAAGCTACACCGCACCAAGCATCCGCTCTACGCAGGTGGCCCGATCGATGATGGTTCTGTTGCGGACCTCAGGCTTGGGGCGAGCGGACAGGCAGGCGACGATCAGCTCGAGGACCTTGTCGGGCATAGGATTGGTGAGTTTCAGCGACGCGGAAATACGGAAGTTCAGTTCGCTTCTGAAGAATGGCGGCAGCTTGCGACGAAGCTTTGCGTATCTGAGATCGAAGCGTTGGAGCGGGTGGTCGAACGCGACCAAGGAGACTTCTCAGGTCAACTCCGGGACCCGGACCTGATCAAAGCTGCTGCGCAAAGCAAGGTTGCGTTGGTCGAGCCAGAACCAGTCTCACTCATCGGGCTATTCGACGACTATGTGATCGCGAAGAAGGCCGTGGGAAAGGGTGCCGGTGCTGAGAAGCGTTGGGCAACCTTCTTCAAGCACCTGCGCAAGTTCCTCGGCCACGATGATGCTAGGCGCATGTCGAAGGTGGACTTGATGAGTTGGCGGAATGAGCTGATGAAGACTCGCGCCGCCAAAACAGTCAGCGACGTATATTTGGCGTCCGTTCGCACAGTCCTGAACTGGGCGCTGCGCGAAGACCGACTTACCGAGAATGTTGCGGTAAACGTGCGGCAAGAGCTACCCAAGAAGAACGCAGCCCGCGAGAAGGGATTCACTGACGCCGAGGCTTCCGTCATTCTGGCTGCAGCTCGGTCGTATGAACGGCCCGCGAAGGAACTCGAAGCCACAGCAGCCGCAAAGAAATGGGTGCCATGGCTTTGTGCATTCACCGGGGCACGAGTCACCGAGCTTACCCAGCTTCGAAAGCAGGACGTCAGGCAAGAGGGCAAGCTGTGGGTAATCCGGATCACGCCTGACGCGGGCACGGTCAAGACTGGTGGTTACCGCGATGTCCCACTGCACCTCCAGCTGGTCGAACTCGGGTTTACAGCATTCGTCGAAGCCGCACCGTCTGGCCCGCTATTTCACCGCAACACTTCGCCGAGCGGCGCACTGAGCGCAGCAAGGACGGTCTCAGGTCGCATCAGCACGTGGCTTGGCACCCTGAAGATCATTCCCACGGGAGTGAGTCCTAGCCACGGTTGGCGGCACCGCTTCAAGACGGTCGGTCGCGAACTGCAATCGTCTGACCGTGTGTTGGATGCGATTTGTGGTCATGTGGGCAAGACGGCAGGTGACAACTATGGCGATGTGACCGTCACGGCGAAGGCACGGGTGATTTTCGGGTTTCCCAAATACACATTGCGACCCGAAGCAGCGTCCGTCTGACCGGATGCAGTAAGACCTAGGGCACGAGGCGAATGGCTACGCCTGGGGCTTCCGGCTGAAACGCATAGCAGGGCCATATTTTGCCTGGCCGGGGCTGCAGTCCAGGCACGTGTCTGTGTGTGCGTCCGGCAGAGATTTCGAAGTTTAACAGTTACGTTCCCTCATCCATTCGTGCATCGTTTGGATCACATGGAACATTCTTCGACGTCACCGCACCCCGCTCCCGCTGACATTGCCGCAGGGATCGGCCTTGCAAGTCGGCGCGAGATTTGCGGTCTGCTAGGGCTGCTCAAAACGGCTGCCACCGTTGAGATTCTCAAGGACATTGCGAAGTCCGCCAAAGATAAGTTCAGAGCAACTTCTCCACCAGACGCGAGCCAAGTTGCTCGAATAAGCGAGGGTCTCCTTGAAGGGCCGAGGTCAACCGACGCCCTGCGGCATCAACTGTGGTTCGAACTTTCCCGTGCCTTAGGTGTGCCATATCAGTTCCCCCTCTCTGTGCGCAGGATTGAAAGCGACGCAGCCGCGATGGGGATTCGCGCAGCGGAAATCCTAAAGCCATCCGTGCTTGCCACTCGCAGGGGCTCTGCCCACACAGAGTCCGGTTGGGCCGAAAAAGCTGCAAAGAAGACCAAGGATGCATTTTCCAACCTTCAATCCAGCCAAGCCAATGACGTCAGCTTTTCTGACGTAGTCGCTGCGGAAATCAAGCTGCTGCTAGATGGACTGGCGGAGGCGAACTCCGCTGGCACTCTTGGTCCTGAAGTGGCAGCTGCCATCCGGAAGGGACAGGTGGCGATGGCGGGTGCGCCGCCGCCGCTGGGGGCGGTTGCATCGCGTTCGCGTCGGCCGTTGGGTCTGCAGGTTTTGCACCTTACATTGTCGCGGCGAAGCTGTCCGCCGTCATTCCGTTCGTTAGCGGCCCGGCGTTGGTCTCCTTTCTTGCTGTGATGATAAACCCGGTCACGGTGATCGCCGGGACAACAGCACTGGGCTACCTGGCAGTGAAAGGGCACACTTCTTCTGCGCGTGCTACCGCGGCGGCTCGAATTGCGGTGCTGCTCGCAGTATGCGGCCTCCGAGACCAGAACGCAGGCACAACCGCACTGGTGACTGTGTTCCGACGGGCTCATCGTCTCTCTGGAGATGATATGCTGCATCTGACCCGGCGACAGCGCAACGAGCTGGCCGAGCGTGCCCTGAGCCTGGAGCAGAGGCTGAAGCAAAGAGTGCTTCCGGCACTAGCCTTCGCTCCTGGAGCTTGGGGTATGCCGATTGAGCCCGGGCCCGATCATCACTTGGCGGACACCGCAGTCGTGGGTGCACTGACAGCTAGCGATATGCTCTATCATGCGGCTGCAATTGATCCTGCTGTTCTGTTGGCGATCGATTTCGCTCGAACACTCACGATAGAAGACCCGCTTGATCTCGCCGTCCACATTTCTTCCTTCGCTTCCTTGGGCGCGCAGGTTGCAGTCAGAGGCTACACAGCCGAGCAGCTCGTCATGTCCAGACTGGTTGAGGATGGGCATGTTGTGGAACTGGCCGCAGGCAGCACGATGCCAGGTTACGACCTGATCGTGGACGGGAACCCGGTCCAGGTGAAATGCGGGGCGAACCTATCGCTACTGCACGAGCACTTCGACAAGTATCCAAATATTCCCGTGATCGCTGACATTGATCTTGCCAGAAGGGCAGAAGCTGCCGATGCGACGTGGTCCCATCTGGTGTCGTCAGTCGATGGGTTCGACCTTGAGTGTGTGCAAAGCATCGTCGACCAGTCACTCGAAGCAGCCCAGTCACTTGGGGAGAGCGCGGTCCCGTTTTACGCCGTGATCGTGGGTGGCGCTCGAGGGGCACGAAAGGTTTGGAAAGGAGAAATCGATATCCGAGACCTGCCGCCTTGGCTGGTTGTCGATCTATCTATCCGGGGTGGACTGGCCGCTGCTGGGCAGGTCGGCGGAGCATACGTCGGCCTGGTGGTGCTGGGCCCAGCCGGAGCGCTGGTGCTCGGCCCGGTAGTGGGCATCGCAGCCCTTATGGGGACCGGCCACCTTCATAATGTCTTCGATCGCGCCATCCGGAGCCAGTGGCATAACGAAGTCATGGAAGCATCCGAGTTGTTGCGTGTTTCCCTAGTCAGAGCGGGGGAGCGACGCATCGATCTTATCCTTCAGCGGCAGCTTCGCCTCAGGCAGGCAACTCCACGAGTGCCTCAAAAATTGATGACATGGCTCGACAGTCGAACACTGGATGACGCGATATCAATGTGGGAATCCCTCGAAAGTTTCCGACAGGTTTCGACGCTACGCAGCGCTATGGAGCTCATGGTTGTCGCAGCGAGCTTCGTGGCAGACCTGGAAGTCCTGAAGGCGCGCAAACTGCTGGCAACGGTCATCGAAGCAAGACCTTCCACTGTGGATGCGTTCTCGGCCGCCGGTGGAAAGTTGGCGTCCCTCATACAAGATAAGTTCGGCAATGGCTCATAAGGGAGCTGCTGCCCCAGAAGAACGTGATCATGTTGCCAACACCTTGGCACACGCTGCGATCGCGCAAAGCCGCCCTAAAGCAACTGTCCCTGCGCGCTATCTGCACTCCGGACGCCCTCACCGTCGATCCCGGAGATGAGGCTAAGGTAGCTGTCGCGCGATCTGAGCGCCTCTCCCACCAGGTTCCGCTGCCTCAAGGCCACATAAAGCGCTACCGAGCCTGCTTGGCAGTTGACGGATTTTTCGGGATTGAAGGCGATGTCGGTGAAAGTGTCGTAGGCTAACACGGCGTCAGCTAGCTCGCTCTGGAGGTGCAGAGCGTTAATGTAGATCCAATCATAGAAAGCCGTCAGCGGCTCCAATGCCCAGTCCTGGCCGAAGAACCTGAAGCCGATCAGACGACCGGAACTTTGGAGTCTGGGATCGCGCTTGGCATCAAGGGGCCGGGCATCCATCAAGTTGGGAAAAGGCCCGTCGTTCTCGAACACCTTGGACCCCTGAAACGCGCATTCCACTGGAATTGCTCTTCCCAATCCGCGTGTAGTGAAGGTCAGGTTGAACGCACTTAGCTGTTCGCCCAGTGAGTTTTCCGACGCGCTCGATACTTCGAGAACCTTTGCTGCGGGCGACACAATCCATACTTGCTCATGTAACGAGCGGATCGACATCTGCTTCCGCGACTTGGCCATCCCGGCATGCCATACGAAATCGACGGGCAGAACCCGGACCATTGTTGGTCCTGTCATCGTGCTGATGAATACTGGCCTCGTTGCCACTGCTCCCTCCTTGTTAGCTCGTCCGGGTTTGCTTGCGCGAAGCAAATAACCCCTTGCGAGGGCCAGCATAGAAGCTTTCATGCCCCGCAAGATACGGCGAATGCCTAGCCCGCGCACCGGCTGTCTCGAAGGCAATAGCCTCTATCAGACTGGGTTCAATAGCTTGAAAGACCAGGACTTCAGCTTGAGGATCGGTTGGATCAAACGGTCGCAGCCAGTCCTCACGGGAGGCTCCATCAGCAGAAAACATTTCACGCAGCGCTTGAGCGGACTTCATCTTTTCCACTGGTTTCCCGATCATTCGTGCATCGGCCGCATTGAGTCGATAGAAGGCACAGTCCTTCTGGAACAAAACTTCGGGCGAAATCAGCAATACTGCCCAGTCGGCCTCTGGAGCAAGCTGACGATATTTCCAGAACATACGGTAGTTAGGAAAGGCGACCGAAAGAGACGTGCCGTCAAGGTGTCCATCGTAGCGAGCAAGATCGTTGCGCGTGGAGGCGAGCCCTTGCTGTTTGCAAGCTTCCACGGACAGCAGCCCTCCATGCAGAATGCTGAGAAGGTTCTCGCACCGTGTAAAGTGCGTCAGGTGTGGAACACCGAGGTGCCTAACGTAGTTCTCAATCTCATTTCCCTCTTGTGTTGATGTCCTTGAGAGTCGTGCAGATGGCCTCACAGGTTTATGATGCTCTAAGGCTTTTCCAACGGTAAGTGCTTGTTTTCCTATTTTGCTGCTTTGGCTGACTGCATTAGGATTCTTTTTATCATTGGTGGGCTCTGCCGCCGTGCTGGGTTCGTAAATATTGATGATGGTGTCAGCCGAGCGGGTGACGACCGAGAAGATCGAAGCGGTGGACTGGCGAGCAGAGGCTATGACAGAAGTAGACATGGTGTTTTCCTGCCGTGTCTCTGCTGGAGCAAGCAGTCTGAGATGATTGTTGATCAGATTCATCTGAATCTCTAAAAATGGAAGAAGTGGCTCTGACAGTATTGCGTCAGTCTTTGCTATGTTCTCGCTGTCTCCGCTTACTCGCCTATAAGCTTCCTCCAGAGCCATTTTACTCTCCTTTAGTCTTCTAATTCGTTCCTCAGCCGCCTGCTCCGGGAGGCTGATCCCGTCTACGGGGAGAATAGTCAAGCCTCGCAACACAATTCTTCTGTCGACTGCCTTTTCCTCTGATGAATCGCTTTTATCGAGGAGTATGCGGGCGTCATTGTATAACTTTTTGAGTTGCAGATCATCCTTTAGCTTTTCAGAAACATTTCGATTCGATTCGTAGATCTTAATGGCGCTCCATATGCCACCATTCATCCACGCAAGTTGATAGAATAGGTCCTGGTTCGCCTCATGCTTCTTATTGTAGGTTTCAAGGTTTCTGGCCAAATCTTCCATGATGCCGGTGATTTTCTCAAGGGGTGCCTCGGCCCTGTCTAAGATTGACTTCCTCAGATTAGGCGCTTTGCCAGATGGCATACTAGCCGCAAGATTTGTTTGGGAAGGCTGCTCAACCTTATTCGGCTGTCTGTTCAGTCCTGAAAGATCTGGCATCTTCTCTTCTGGCCCGATACGTTTGCCGAACACCGAGGTCAAAAGCCAAACTGTGCCCCAGGCCGTGCCAATTTGGAGCAGCATCAGGCCGCTTGCCCACACTGCAGCGAATGTGAAAAGCGTCCAGCAGACGGCGACAATGAACATCGTTTGCGTTGAGAATGCCCGCGCAACCAAAATACTGACCATGACCGAAATCTGCCAGAATAGAACCGCTTCCATGATCGTGCCTTTTCTTGCAGTTTCGTATCGCGGTCAGGTCTACCGAGCCCGCAACGCTGCTGACGGATCCACGCACCTCTAGCCGAAGCGCCAAGAGCCGCTTAACCGCCTTTGCACCACGAGGAGGCGACTTTGTGACACAATGGTGCTCATACATAGCAGGGGGAAGTTTTCAGGCCTGGTCATCCAGCAGGTGACGAAGCCGCGAGGTCTGGGACTTGCTTCCCGCAAGACTTCTTCGCACCTAGTGACAGGTATGACCCCCTCCGTTGCGCCTTTCGAGAACACCTCTCTGCTCCCACGATCTCCCCTACGACCGCTCGCTATAGATGAATGACAGCGAACAGCGCTGCTATTTCATGGAGAGCGATATGAGCACGACCCCTTACAGAGACACCGACCTTGCGCAGTTCATCGCGAAACGTGTCCTGGAACTGAGACCCAAGACCCAAGCCGACATTGCGTCGGAGGCCGGCTTCGTGAACGGCAACTTCCTGTCGATGCTCAAGGCTGGCAACTCCAAACTGGCGCTCGATCGTGTGCCCGCCCTTGCGGCAGCACTGGAGTGCGACCCTGCTCTACTCATGCGCCTGGCACTCGAGCAGGCAGTTGGATCAACTGCTGCGCTAGCCCTGCAGGAGATCCTCGGCACACCGGTCTCAGCGAACGAACGGCTCTGGCTGGGCGAGATCCGCGATGCAGCTGGGAACATCGATCCCAGACCTACCGGACGAGCGCGCGCTACAATCAGGGGGATATTCGGGAAATGATTATGGGTCCGAAGGCGCGCCGGGTTGTGGACGGTTTCAAACTACCATCCGACGCACCACCAACCGAGAACGAGCTCGCCTGGATCGAGTTCCTGCGCATCATCTGCAACGACGAAGTGCCTGAACCGGATAGCGAGATCGTGGTGGGACTACGGGAACTGCTGGGGGTGATGTGAAGGCTGCTAGACACTATATGAAACGTCGAGGTGTGTGGGGAACCAGCCGCATCCATGACTGGTTTGACGGACCACGTTGTAGGGTGGACAGAGGGTGGACAAAGGGTTGACACTTTGGCACTTTTTGCACTTTCGCTGTCAACCTGATTTCCTTATTTCATTGAAATCTAGGTTGACAGCCAGGCTAACAAAGCGACCGCCTTCGAAGCACTGTCAACCTAAAATATCCTTGTTTCATTGTAGTTTCGGCGCCGAGATGGCACGAAATTGTCGGACATCGTTTTTTGGGCCGTTTGTCAACCTGCTGACCGGTCCTCAGAGCGGTCACGCAGGAAGAACTATCCCCACTCCAACGGCGCTCACCAGGCACGATCAGCTTCCCGGCCGCGCGCTGACACGTCGCAACCCGAGGGCGTGCCCTGGCGGCCTCCCCACGAAGGCTCAGGCTCAAGCAGGCCAGCTATTCCCGCTCAACGAATACATCGCGCCCGAGATCGGCCGGCACAAGGCAACCTTGCTGATCTATCTGCTGCAGACCGGTTGCTGCGACCCGACGAAGAACTTTCGAACCAGAACCTGCTGTCTGGTGGATCATGGGTGCAATGCTAGGTGGGTGACAGTGGACGGATCTGACAGCGTTTTGAAATGATGTCCGTCAGGTTAGCGAACGGCGCTGGAGGTTGAGGTAGCCGCTTTCCTGGTGATGATGACCGGCCGTGGCGCCGGCAACCTCCAAGTGTTCGCAACCTGACAGAACACCAGATGTAAGCTTGGAGCCCTGAGCTGTCGTTCGGCCGCGGCATGGCGCCATCGAACAACATGCAGGTGCAGCGACGCACCCTGCCCAAAGTCGTCGGTCATTCTTCCCATAGTGCACGGTCGATCTTGGTTGCGCTGCCTTGCAGGTAGTGCCGCTAGGCTGTCGTCCAATTTGCGCTTAGGACACTGGTGGTCCACGGCCGAAGTCTCCGGTCTCAAGCTAACTCATACTTCTTGGCTATATCGCTCGCCGCCTTCTCGATGCCCGGATAGATTGTGCTTGCCTTGATGTTGAGCTTGGCAAGTTGAGCAAGGATGCTCGCTTTATTCTGAATTCGTATACGAGATATTTTAATGTTACTGTGCCCAGTCTCGGGGAGAATTGATTCCTTACCAAAAAGAAGAAACGCGCCGGACTGCGAAATCATCCGCTCATGTGTATGTCGTGCCCGGACGAACAAGATTTTCTGCAGATCTTCAGGGATGATACGGCCTTCAAAGTAGGGTTTCTCTCCCTTAATGAAGTGGAGAAGCTTTTTAACCACCGGCTTTTCGTTGAATGCAGTTATGTCTAAGGTCAGATCCATAGCGTTCTTCTCTCCCTCCTTCATCAGACAGAGGTTTGCGATGCAGCTGACGCGGTCGGAATCGGAATGAAGCACTTCATTGCTAGGCGAGCGAAGAATAACTACCTCCCCATCGATTTCTATTCCATTGGAATCCGTTTTGGTTGAGGCGCAGCAAAAATAAAGTGCAACAAGTGGGTTAGAGCTAACGTCGAGAAGTCGGGTCGGAAGCCCGAAGTGCTGCATTCGCACCAACCTATCAAGCATCGAGCGATCATTGGCAAATTGGGCGTCCTGAACGCTCAACAGTTCGCGGACCATCACCTCTTCTTTCGGAAGGTATTTGTATCCGCCCGCTTTATTTCGGCGAAGCAACGAGGGCGCAAGTAGATAGGTAAACTCTGAATGCCCGCGGTAGAATATCTCCTCGCCTGGGTTCTCTTCAAGCGCAAGCACGGTGGCCAAGAACGATTGCAGCGTATCGACCACCTCGACCGAACTCTGGGCCGGCACAGGCGGGGCCAGACTCGTCGTTACGGCGTCGAGTTTCGGAGAGTCCGCGAGAATATTGTTAAGAACATTGCCAAGATCGGCTGCTTTGATTGCCCAGTGGGTGCGGTGCAGCTCAAAAGCATCCATTGTGAATGCCTTTCGGAAGTCCTCCCGGTCCGCAACTGGGATTTCGCCAAAATCATGTGAGAGTTGAAATGTGTAGTGGATCTCACCCGCGATCACAGAGAGGTGCGAAACCTTTCCGAGGCGGATACGAATGACTTCAGCCTTATTGTCATTGCGATAGAGCTCACTCATAAATAGAGTGGGAAGCCCGGCCAGATAGGACAGAGTGTTGGCCGTAATGGGCTCGAAGCTCGCGACGATCGAGGGGTCCGTGTATTCAAGGAAGCGCGACAGAGGAAAAGTCTCGCTATGCTTTTCCCCGAGCGGCACGTCCCAAGGTGAGTCATTTCCGGCCATGATTAAACTGAACACGCTCGCCGCCCTCTGCCCTAAGAACGATGCCGCCGTTCACCGGTGAACGCGCGCAACTTTACCGGTGAAGATGATCCAAGTGCTTGGACTTCTCCTCCCCGTCACTCTGTAAACACTGAATGAGGTAATGAGAACTGGCAATCGACTAGTTTACGGACCCATGACGTCGCTTCGAGTGTCTGATGCTACTCTTTCAAGCTATCGCTGCGATACGGATGAAGGGAACTTTCGTCGGTGTTGCAGAGACAAAAGAGTCGCGAGACAGTCTGCCCGCTGCCCGCCCTTTGCGTCGGTTTGATCACCAAGTGCAGAAGGTCCAGCGCTCAAAGCTTTGGCGACGTTAGTCCCCCGGCAACGTCCAACGTGGTAGGTGATGCATTGGATATCTGCTTCATATTTGCCGCTCCTTGCGGAACACGAGCTCGGGCAAGACCGTTTCCCACTCCTCATGCTTGATGTAGGTCTGGTAGCTCTCTTCATTGTCGGCTTTGCGCCAGCGCACGATTGCGCCGATCTTGCCTGACACCAATTCTGTCCCTGCGGGCGGCGCCCAGTTCCCGGCCATACGACCAAGTGTTCGGCGCTGCCGGTCAAGGATCATCCACTTCCCTTCACGCTGCTCCAGTGTCACCGGGTCTTCGACCTTCGCTGTGGCGATTGCCGTATGGGTCGGGTTCGCACTGGGTAGACGACCAGCGTAAGAAAGATCGACCGTGGTCTGATCAGGCACCTGATACTGGTCCGGTTCATTCAGATCGAGCCGACGCGGCATTTCAACCTTACGCAACACTTCGCTGTCGCTGTCCGCCCGCACGAATTCATGCTCCCCGCTTGTTACCACGGCAAGGCTGCGGCGGGCGCGGGTCATGGCGACGTAGAACAATCGGCGCGGGGCTTCGCCATCCTCGCCTTGAGAGAGCGCCTTCCAGCCGCCGTTCAGGATCACCACATGGTCGAACTCGAGCCCCTTCGAGCGATGGGCGGTGAGCAAGAGCAAGCCCCGCTGCCCACCACGAACGTCGCGCGCCCATTCGGCAAGCCATTCGATGGTATCGGGAACCGGGATGGTCTTCTTGCCCAGCTCGCGTGCAAGTTCCGCGATCCCTTCCGCAATGAGATCGACCCAGCGGTTTGACGGTTGCTCATTGAGGACATCGAGAAGGCCCTGAATTGTGAACAGCTCCGCTTGGCGCTTACGCAAAACTGCTACGAAGCGCTGCATCTCGCGCAGGCGCCAGATGCTCGGGAGCTTTTCGTTGGCCATTTCGACGGGCAGCCCGAGCATTTCGGCATAGGCACGCACGGGGCCGAGCCGCCGCCAGTCGCGGGAAATGATTGCCGCGCGCGCCCAGCTGAAGTCGGGGTCGAGCCGAGATATCCGAACCAGCTCGTCCACCGCCGCCACAGCCTGAGCCACATCATCAGACGCGACATCGAGGAACTGCACGCGCCCTTTGCCGACCGGGTCGTAGCCCGCCATCGCGCCGCCGCCCGGGTCAAGGCTGCGCATCTTGTCAACAGTGATCGGGTGTCCCGACTTCATTCGGCTGCGCGCGGGTTCGATGACTTGGTTTGCGGCATCGATGATGTAACGGGTCGAGCGGTAGTTCTCAGTCAGAAAGCTAGGTTTGGCGCGGTAGTCTTCTTCGAACTGGCGAATGAACGATACCTTGGACCCTTTGAAAGCATAGATATTCTGATCGTCGTCGCCCACGGCAAAGAGGCTTAGCCGCTGATCCGGATCTTCGAGAGAGCGCCCGGCCACGGCTGCGATGAGCGCGTATTCGACTTCGCCAACGTCCTGATACTCGTCCACCAGGATCCAACGATAGCCCGGAATGAGCGCCTCACGTTGTGCCTCAGCCTCGGATCGGGTCAGTCCTTCGCCGTTGATCTGGCGCACTGCCTCCGCCACGACCGCGTCGAAATCCTGTTGTTCAGTTGTCTCGCCAGCAAAGCTTGCTCCCACAAGCCGCATCGCAAACGCGTGGCAGGTAGACACGGTGACGCGCGCAGCATCCTCCCCAACCAGCTTGCGCAGACGGGCGCGGATTTCGGCAGCGGCGTGCCGGTTGTAGGTCATCACGAGAATTCCCTGCGGGTCTTCGCGTTTCACCCGGAGCAGATAGGCGATGCGGTGGACTAGCACCCGTGTCTTGCCCGAGCCTGGCCCTGCCAAAACCAGAACGTTCGTCTCTTCACGATCATCCGCGACGATCTCCTGCTGGACCGGGTTGCTCAGGTCATCAACGATCTGCTTCCAAGCCTTGCCGGTGGTCTGGCGGCGAATCTCCACGTTGCGGCCAGGCATCCACCGCTGCAGGAAACTGTCCTGATCGAGTGTGAAGTAGTCTTCGGCCAGGCGCACCGCCTCGTCGATGCGCTCCAAGCCTTTCTCAGCATACGCGGCCATCACATGGGTCTGCAGGGTTTGTTCGCGATAGTGCTCTTCGAGCGGCAGGAAGTCCTTCTTTATGAAGGTGCCGCGTCCCGGTTTGAGGTAGATGGTCATTGCCGAGCGAAAGACGGTCAGTCCTTTGCCAAGTGTTAGCACCTGTTGCTCGTGTAGCCACAACAGCGCACGCTCCATTAGTTTGGTCACGTCTTTTACGCCTGACGCTTTGACAAAGGCGTCTCCAGTCAACGCCCCCAGCAGGTCGCCGATCGTGGTCTCGACCTGAACATCTTTGCCGCGAGCCCCTGCTGGCGCTTTGCCAATCAGGAATTCAAGGAGCTTCTCGGCCGCCATCCAGCGCACATCAGCCGTCTGGTCGACAACTCGCCAAGACCGCTGCAACACGACCTCTAATGTCTTGCTCGACAACTTGCGTAGGCGGATGTTGCCGCGTCCACCATCACTGTCGCGCCCATCCCGCTCGATACTACGCAGAAGACGATCAAGGATATGTGGGCTCGCATCTTCGTGCTCTTCGCCACGCAAGAGCTGGCAGGCCGCAGCAAGATCGAGCGGCAAGCGGTCGCCAACATCAGCCTCGGGCGCCAGTTCGCGCATTCGCGCAATGAGAGCTCTTTCCAGTCGCACCGCCCGAACCAGCCGCTGGCGTGATTGGTTTTCTACTCCGATATGAACGGCGACCGTGATGGCAACGTCGTTGCGCGCAATGCCAAGGGTCTCGAGATCCGCCATCGCTTTGCTCAGAGAACGGTGCGAAAGCCCGCTGATGCCGGTCAGTTCATCTGTCGAAATACCCTGATCTGCGGGCGTATTCATCACATGTTCGACGATGGTCAGAAGCTGCTCACGGCGCGCCTGGGTGATCTCCGCCCCTTTCAGTCGGGCCTTGGCCTCTTCCAGCGTGCGCACCAGAAGTGAGGACGGAAAGACCTGCACCCGGTTTTCTTCGCGTGAGACCAGCGCCGCCTCTTCAAGCCAAGAAACGGCAGTCTTGACGCGCGTGTCATCCGTCGCGCTGTCGCGCACAAACTCTCGATCCTTCTCTTCGCGCACGATCTCGCCGGGCGTTGCCACGACCTTGCCGCTGTTGCGGGTGTGCTCGTCGATACGACGCAGTGCCTTAAGTATGGCGCCGATCTCATGACGTTCGAGGCGTGACCGCGCGGTAAGGGTGAACTGCCGCTCAACGTCGTCCGTGTGATAGAGCAGCACACATTCAGCAGGTGCCCGGTCACGCCCGGCTCGTCCCGCTTCCTGTAGGTAGTTTTCAAGTGATCCAGGGATGTCGGCATGGACGACGAGACGGATATCGGGCTTGTCGATGCCCATACCGAAGGCGTTGGTGGCCGCAATCACGCGTAGATCGCCCACGCGAAAGCGCTCTTGAACAGTCCGCTTCTCTTCGGCCGTCAGACCTGCGTGGAAATGCTCGGCGGCCAGCCCTTGGCTTTTCAGAAAAGCCGCGACGCGCTCTGTCTCTCTGCGGGTCGCACAGTAGACCACGGCCCCCGATTTATCGCCTGCGGGCAGTCGCTCTGAAATGGCGGTCAGGATGTCCCCAAGTTTGCTTTCCTTGCCGGTCGCCAGCACCGAGAACTTGAGGTTGGTGCGCGTCGCACCGCCGTCGAACAACTCCAGTTCGACACCAAGGCGCTCCCGAAAATGCTCCGATATGTCGCGGACTACTTCGGGCTTCGCTGTGGCCGTCAAGCACAGCACTGGTGCAGCGTCTGTGTCGCCCGAAAATTCACGGATGAAGCGAGAGATGTAGCGATAGTCGGGCCGGAAGTCGTGCCCCCATTTCGAGACGCAATGCGCCTCATCCAATACCCAAAGCCCAACTTCGCGCTGCGCCAGCACCGATCGGATCGAGATGCTGCGCAGCTGCTCAGGAGAAATCAGCAATATAGCCGCTTGGCCCATCCGCACCCGATCGAGCGCCTCTTGTCGTTCGGGCATCGAAAGCATGCCGTTGACGGTCACCGCAGACGAAATCCCCGCACGCTCCATCCCTTGCACCTGGTCGGCCATAAGCGCCACCAGAGGTGAAATGACGACCGTCAGCGCCCCGGTTTTTTCGTAGAGGCTAAGTGCGGGCACTTGGTAGCATACCGACTTGCCGGTGCCAGTTGGCAGGATCCCAAGCACGTTTGCGTGGTGCATGGCTTCTGCCACGATGACTTCTTGCAGGGGTCTTCCGTCAGTGTGCGCCGGTTGGGGACGGTAGCCTGGAAAACCAAACCACTTCTCGAGTGCGCTATTTGGGTTGTTCATCTTCGCGCACCAGTCGCATTCGCTAGCGCCGCAACTGGTATCGCGCAATTCGCGCACAATGAGGGCGGCTTCAGGAAAGCTGGCCCGCACCCAAGGCGGCATCACGGACTCCCCGCCCGAAACTGAGATCCATGCAAGCGCATACGCCATCGGCCAGCCCATTTTGGGGTCGGAGAGCCTCTCAAGGACCAGTCCGATCTGCGAGCCGCATGCTTTACCCGCAAGCAACACCCGCATCGCCGAAAGCGCCGCTGCGCGATCCGGTTGTGGGGACCTGCGGATGTCCTTGAAGACCGCGTCAAACCCTGCTGAGCGGTCCATGCGGGTCGCAAGGTAATGATAGGCAACCAAGCTCTCCGGAGACTGTGACTCAATCTCGGTCAGAGCTTTGATCTGGTTCTCAAGCACCTCGAAAGCTAGCCGTGCATCACGCTCGGGGTCGTTCACATGTCCCGCCTGCAAGCGCCCGTCGTGGTAGTGTTTCACAAGGTGATGGTAGGGGTTGCGCGGAAATGCCAATGGATTGAGCCAAAGCGTATCGATGGGCGCGGCCATTCTTGCGGCCAGCTGCGGGCGTTTCGCCAGAAGGTGCTCGATGTCGTGGCGAAGGATATTGTGGCCGAGCACATGCTGCGTTTTCTCAAGTGCTTTTTCGAGTAGGTCGAGCCCCTGTTTGATGTTGCCTTTGGCCGCCACAATCGCAGGCCCGTCCCCAAATCGCACCGCGGCCATATCGAAGATCTCGGCGGTCTTTGGGTTGACTTCGAGATCAACCGAGAGACACCGCTCGAGCAAGGGCCTCTTAACTTCGGCCTTCGGTCTGAGGAAGTTCAGAAAAGCCATAAAGCCCAAGGGATTAGTATTTCTGTAAACGACCTTAGAACGCCTAAACCTACATCGCAATAGAACTACACTGGATCAGGGCATCGGGAATCGCATCACAGTTCAGTCTCGGACATGTGCGGGCCTTCGTTACACCGATGATCAGTGCTGAGGAACGCTAGTGGGATCGCATGCGACTTCTCATAGTCGGCACCCGTCTCAAAGCTTCGGAAGCGAGGCCCTGACCGGCCGAAGGCGCTGGTCGGCTAAGTTCCGTGTCTCCACTCCAGGCCAGGATGAGACCGGCATCAGTCTCGACATCCAGCGTGATGCCATCCGAGCGTTCGCTGATCATCTGGGAACAGCCGTGATTGAGATCTTCGAAGACGTTGCGTCTGCGCGCGGTTCCAAGAGCTCTCCAAGCCGCCTAGATCTGCAACGTGCACTTGAGGCAGTCCGCGATCATGATGGCATTCTTGTCGTCTGGGACTGGTCGAGATTGTCACGTCACGCAGATGACCTTGCAGAGATTACTACCCTACTTCCCAGTGATGATCGGATCATATCAGTGAAGGGTGTGAACGCCGTTGCCGATGCAACGAAAGCTGGACAGCTACTTCATGCTTAACGCTCCGGCGAGGAAATCTCCAGGCGCACAAAGGAAGCGATGGCGAAGCAGAAGGCGTCCCGTGCTGTCTTCGGAAATCCAGACATTCTCGAGACACAGCGTCTCGGTGCTGCTGCCGTGACTGCGAAATCCGATGCACTGGCAGCTGAGATCTCGGATGTTCTTCAGTCGATCCCGGATCATGAGAAGCTGTCGCGTGCCGAAGTTGCAGATGCTCTGAATGCACGCGGGATCGTCACTGGCGCTGGTCAGCCGTGGAACGTCGGCAGAGTCACGGGTCCGCCGAGAAAGGCGAGATCACTGCTTTCCGCCGAAGCAGAAGCTGCGGTGCGAGCACATCCGCAATACGGTATGTTCTGAGGACACCGTATTCAAAACCCTTGGTAGGAATGGCTCGACATCCCTCGAGGAACGGGTGTGTTGGCGATCTTTCGAAGTCCTAGAAAGAGGTGCGTCGCGTGATGGGGATGGGTTTTGGCGCCACCAAGTTCCTGGGACGTAACCTCCTCTGTGTGTGGCCAAGCACCAGTCCGGTCGTGACGAAAGCAGACTCAGCCTCGACGCATGCCGACAAGCTTCGTAGACGAGGCACCAGAGGCCAGCTATGCGTCTAGGCAGGTAGAGACCCAGCTGGGTGAGACCTGTGCGCGATTGTGAGAACCTAACCTCTTTTCTTCCTGCTCTTCAGGAAAGCCGCAACGCATTGGGAACAGGCGCAGGAGCGACCCAGGTCGGTCTCGGGCGCCTCACAATGCGAGGTGGCTTTGTCGGAAGCCGCGGTTCAGCCAGTGCCTCAGCGAATGCTCGCAAGCACCGTGGCAGTCCTGCTGCTCACCGAAATTATGAAGTCAACTTCGATCAGCGGCCAGAACATGCTAGGAAATCTTACTAGTCCTATGGACAAAGTATGCTAGCTTTCGCAGATTGCGCTGTTTGGCCCCTTCGACCGTTCCCGAATACTATCTACATTCTCCAGCGTTGAAAGCCCGAAGCATGCCCGTTGCGCCGAGTGCGTCCAAGATTTCCGTGGCTCAAACCTTAGACATTATTGACGGACCCTTTCGCAGTGTTGCTCAGGGAATCGCCGAAGATCGCTACGCGTTCTGGCTCGGGTCCGGTATTTCCTTTGGCCGTGTCGACGGCCTAGAGAAGATTGTTCCGCGGGTGCTTGAATTCCTGCGTTCGAGGGGCGACCTAGCCAATGCTAAATGCCCATACATAGAGGCACTGAAGCGCGCTCTTAATCTCGCTCCCCTCACGAAAGATGAGTGGGCAAGGGTGGATTTCAGCGTCGAGTTCACTTTATGGCCTGATAGCGGGGCAGCTGTTACGCGACTGATTAACAACTATGCACGTCTCCTTGACATCACAGTGCCGGGCGAGCCAGACGACTTTCTCCTCTGGGATGGTGTAGGTGTGACAGCGACTTTTGGTGATCCGGCAATCGGGCCTGACGTCGAGCATCTCTGTCTCGGCATTCTCGTTCTTGAGGGAAGCGCTTCCACGATTGCCACGGCGAACTGGGATGCGCTAGTCGAGAGGGCTGTAGATGAACTGACCGGAGGTATATCCAAGCTAGTCGTCTGCGTCCGCGCCGAGGATCTACGACAGCCCCAGCTTGTTGGGCAGATCATCAAATTTCACGGATGCGCGGTGTTGGCGAGCGCCGATCAGGAAACCTATCGTCCCTTCTTGGTTGGACGCTACTCCCAGATAAACCGTTGGGCTACTGCGGCTGAAAATCAGGCCGTCGTTAACCGACTTCTCGACATTGCGGTGTCCAAGCCCACGATTATGATGGGCCTCTCTGCGCAGGACTCTAATATCCAGGCTTTCTTTGCGAAGGCTGAGGCAGTCATGCATTGGCCGTATCCTGGGGATCGTCCCAGCTTCGTCTTCTCTGGTGAGCAGGTTGGCGCAGACCAAGAGGGGCTGCTCAGAAATGTCTATCGGCAGAACTACACAGCTGCCAACCGCGACCAGATCAATGACGAGTCGCTGATCAAGGCGTATGCTAATCCGCTGCTCCTCGCTCTCGTTCTATCTGTTCTCGCAGACAAACTCCGGGTCATGGTCAGCGTTGTTGACGGTGCTATCGACGCTGCGGCGCGCGCTGAACTTCAGCAGGGGATCGCCGTTCTGCGCAACCATCTTGCTTCTCTCGATAACGCAAACCGCCTTGATTTTGTTAGGGCATTTGTCGATCATGCCTCACGCATCATGACCATGTTTCGTGATGGCACTGCCGGCACTGCTCCCCGCCGCTACAACCCCCTGACCACCTCGCCACTGCATCAGATCGCAGCGGACCAGAGCTTGCCTTCTACTGGTCTGCCAGAGTTGGCTGTGCTCGCCGGGCTGTTGGGCGTGGGGATTGATGCAGGAACTTGGCAACTCGCAGCAAGCGACCCGACTGACCCTGCATCAGGCGCGATAAGGCTGACCACGTCAGCAGGAAGCACAAAAATTGTTTTAGCCGCCAATGGCCGGTCAGCGATCCGCCTGCAGCAGAACGGCCATATCGACAACAATGAAGACGCCGTTCTAGTCTACAGTTCAGAAAAGCCAACGTCTATGCCACGATCGCCCAGAGGCTCACCGGGCCGGACCGGTGCACTGGGGCTTCGCGAAGTTAGTATGTTCGAGCTTCTCAAGAGCGCCACGAGCGCTATCGACCTTCTTGAACAGTTCCGCCTGGAGTCAGCAGTATGAACAGCTCTACCCCGGTCGAGAGCGTTGCAGAGTTGCTGTCCAATTCGGGTTACCGGCCCCTCTCGCTGCCACTCATGATTGCTGGAATGTCGTTTGAGTTTCCCGCCGCCTTCATAGGCGAGAGTCCCTCGCCTGACCTCATCCTGGTCGCGGACCTCGCCTTCGATACAGAGCAGCAAATTCTGCGCAAGGTTGAGGGTGCGGCGCGGGCTCTCGACGTCGTCCGATCGAAGAGGCCGTTGACCGTTATCCTTGTAGGTCCCAAACCCTCCGCTGCAACGCTTGACGCAATGACAAAAGTGTGCCGTGTGCTACCGGTCGGTGTCATGGAAACAGGTGCGACGATAGCACTTCTTGAAAACTGGCTAGCAGTGCTGCTGCCGCTTAACTTGCCAGATTTGGACGCCAATCCGGCAGAATCTCTGGATTCAATAATCCAACGTTCAGGCGATCTCGACGAGAGAATAGTTGCTTTGTTAGGCTTGGCTGGCCAAGGCGCTGCGGGGATTCAGATTGCATTGCACAAATTGCTCAACTCGGCATTGGACCAAGCAGCAGAGTCGGCCTCTACTTCAGAAACCCCGACAGAGCTTGCGAAAGGGGTGCTTGAATGACCAACGCCAAGCTGAAGTCGATTACCCTCACCGACTTTCGAAGCATCAGGGGCACCATCTCAGTTCCACTCGACGCACCGATTGTGCTGATCCACGGGGCCAACGGCGCCGGCAAGACGAGCTTGCTGTCCGCGATCGAACTCGCCCTGTCCGGGCAAGTGTCGTCGCTCAGCCGGGTCGATCCAGATTATGCTACACACCTCATCCACAAAGACGCCAAGGAAGCGCAGATCAGCATCGAGACAACCGGGCTTGAGCGAAATCACACCACCCTGTCCGTCTCTGGCAGTCTGATAAGCGGTGAAGCACTGCTCGGGCCGCAGGCGGCACGCTTTTATATGGAACGTTGCTTCTTAGCGCAGTCTTCCCTCGGCCGTCTGCTGGAACTCTACCAAGACTCCGCCAAACGGTCGGATTCCGCCCTAACAAGGTTCGTGAAGGACCTGCTTGGCCTCGAGCACCTCGATGCAATAATCGACGGCCTTCATGATGCGGGCGACGTGAGGCGCCTTAGGACTGACGTGCCGGCGTATGCCGATATCAAGGACAGCATTCCGCAGGTAGAAGGTGAGATCGCGCGCCTGGAGTCTGAGTTGGAACGCACGAACCTTCGAATTACAGAGCTTCAGCACGAGAATAGCGATCTAGAGAATGCCCTGACCTCGATTGAAGATCGTGAGGTAGTCAGCCCCGGTGCCCCTGAGCAGGAGGAGCGCGAACTTCTTCGCCTGACCTCGCTGCGTCGCGAAATTGAAGCAGCTTCGCTGCAGTGGCGACAAATCGCCACGGCGGATGCCACTAGAGATCGAGCGGATGCACAGCCGTTAAGCGAAGCGGCAGATCTGGCAGTTGACCAATGGACTTCCGGCAAAGGTGCCGCCTTGAGCCTGGCGCTCGCGCGGCTCGATCCAATATTCGTCGATCTGCCGACAACCAGCGGTGGCCCTAAGCCGGCTCACACTGCCGCGCTTAAGGCTGTGCGCGAGGAGCTGCGGCGATGCCGCGATGTGCTAGACAAGGATGACGCTGATGCCAAGCTCGAAGCTGAACATATGGGCGATATCATTCGCGGCCGCGCGCGTGTTCATGCTCTCGAGCAGCAGATAGCCGAACTTTCAACTGGCGCCGGCGCTCTCGCTCAGGCACTCAGTTCAGTCTTACCCCATATCCACACCGAGGATTGCCCGATATGCGGCCGCAACTACAGCGACGTTGGAGATGTTCCGCTCAAAGCGCATGTCTCCGCCCGTATTACCGCACTGACGGCCGCCGCAGGTAAGCTGCAGGCCCTCGCGACGGATCGTGCTTCCTCACTTTCTGCTGTAACTTTAGGGGAGCGGGCGTTGGCCGAAGTTCAGGGTCGACGTCTTGATGCGCCCGCTCGAGATGAATTGCGGACCCGAGGTGCCTTGCTTGAAGAGGTTGAGCAATCGTTGGACAGCATGCATGCAGACGTCGAGGAGGGTCAGCGGCTGGTCCTGCACGCTGCAGCGGCGTCTCGCAGGCTTTCTGACCTCGCAGTGCAGGATCAGGGCGGGACAGCTCTGCGGCAATTGATATCTCGGTTGAGCAGCGATTTGAACGTCGTCCCCCCGACACCCACGGAGGACCTTTCTATGGTGCTGGCCCGATTTGCCGCTGAAGCCTCGCGCCTTGTTGAGATCTATGTTACCAACCAGACGAAGCGACGCGAAATATCGGGCAACCGCCTCGAAATTGAGCGGCTTGTAGCGTTGAGGCAGCCGGTGACAGAGGCGATGAAAAAATCGCAGGGACGCCTTGAAAGGCTCCGTGCCGCGAAGACTCTCGCCGACCGCTTAATCCAAGACGCGCGCGAGCTTGCCAAGCGCGTGGGCGACGCACGAACTGGCGTGGTGAGGAAGGTCTTCAATGGTGCACTTAATCGCGTCTGGCGAGACCTATTCGTTCGCCTAGCACCAGAAGAGCCATTTGTCCCAGCCTTCGCTATCCCCGCATCAAACGGTGGGCCAGTGGAGGCTGTCCTAGAGACTCTTTACCGTTCAGGCGGAAAAGGCGGGGACCCCCGCGCGATGTTGAGCGCTGGCAATCTCAACACGGCCGCCCTGACTCTCTTTCTTGCACTGCATCTTTCTGTCAAGTCGGAGCTTCCTTGGCTTGTAATTGATGATCCTGTGCAGAGCATGGATGAGGTCCACATTGCGCAGTTCGTGGCCTTGCTGAGAACACTTGCGAAGTCCGAGCTGCAACGCCAAATTGTCATAGCAGTGCACGAACGGCCACTCTTCGACTATCTTGCGCTGGAGCTTAGCCCCGCCTTCCAGAACGATCGATTAATCACTATTGAACTTAGCCGTGGTGCCGATGGTCAAACACTCATGAATTACCAACCCCATATCTGGACTCCAGATAAAGCGATCGCCGCCTGAGGCGATTGCGTAGACGACATCTTGAAAAGGCTTTCTAATTGGGCTGCCTAGCTCACAATACGGCCGACCGAGCAGCGATCGTTCTGTGTTTTGAGTTGTGGTGTTCTCATCCATCAATGCTTTTGACGACCGCATAATCAAGATGTTCCCTGCCCTGACCCGCGTGGCCCAAGATCAGCAGATCATCGTCTTCTCCTGCCGACAGCTGGCGTTCCAGGATCTTGGCGGGGAGCGGCCGAAGATCGAGATCAGCGATGCCTGAGCAACCGCAGATGGCAACACTCGTGTAGCAACTAAGCCAGGTCGAACAGCTGCTTCAGTCGCTCCACTGTTGTGCGCCACTTGGGGGTCACCGGTTTGCAGACTGTGTTCTGATTGCCAAACATCCCAACCTCTTGCACCGCCCTGGAGGTCTGCACCGTCTTTTCCCATTCGATTGGCACGAAATACTCGGCCTTCTCAGGGTCATCCACAAATGCACGGTGATAGTCGCCAGTCAGGACTTCCAGGGCCGGACGCTCATCAATCCTGAAATCTTTAGGGTCAGGACCCATTAATCGGCTTGAGGCTGGCCGGTCTGCGTGATTCAAACTCCCGAACTGACGGGGGTGATGATGAGCAACCTTTTCTGG
>LNFM01005287.1_pt1 | contig 22557 bp, 19 predicted proteins | sample 596031 | NCBI WGS metagenome assembly LNFM01 (sample SAMN04254537, study PRJNA301005) | activated carbon metagenome | isolation source: dual media filters at the Ann Arbor, Michigan drinking water treatment plant | place: USA: Ann Arbor | reverse complement strand
GCCCGGTTTGCGCCCCGGTTTGGTGCGAACACATGTTGCCTATTGCCAACGGGACGTAACTGGTTGTGTCTGTGGCTCGCCAACAAAAAAGCGCGCACAGTGAAACCGTGCGCGCTCTTGGTGGGGGGGATCAGGCGTCGAGCAGGATGCGCAGCATGCGGCGCAGGGGCTCGGCAGCGCCCCACAGGAGCTGGTCGCCAATGGTGAAGGCACCTACGTACTCGGGCCCCATGGCCAGCTTGCGGACACGGCCGACCGGGATGGTCATGGTGCCGGTCACAGCCACAGGGGTCAGATCCCTGATGGTCGCTTCGCGGGTGTTGGGCACCACCTTCACCCACTCGTTGTCGGCCGCGATCATGGCCTCGATGTCGGCCACAGGCACGTCCTTCTTCAGCTTGAAGGTCAGCGCCTGGCTGTGGCAGCGCATGGCACCCACGCGCACGCAGAAACCGTCGACTGGCACGGGCGCCGAGTCGAAGCCTTCGCCCATGCCCAGGATCTTGTTGGTTTCGGCCATGCCCTTCCACTCTTCCTTGGACATTCCCCAGCCGGGCTCGTCCTGGCTTTTTCCGAGGCCCAGGTCCTTGTCGATCCAGGGGATCAGCGAGCCGCCCAGCGGCACGCCGAAGTTGGCCGTTTCGGCTGCAGACAGGCTACGCTGCTTGGCGATGACCTTGCGGTCGATCTCCAGGATGGCGCTCTTGGGATCGTCGAGCAGGGCCTTTACTTCGGCGTTCAGCGTGCCGTACTGCGTGAGCAGTTCGCGCATGTGCTGGGCGCCGCCACCGGAGGCGGCCTGGTAGGTCTGGGTGCTCATCCACTCCACCAGCCCCGCCTTGTACAGCGCGCCCACGCCCATCAGCATGCAGCTCACGGTGCAGTTGCCACCGATCCAGTCCTTGCCGCCGTTGGCCAGCGCATTCTTGATGACGGGCATGTTGACCGGGTCGAGCACGATGACCGCGTTCTTTTCCATGCGCAGCGAGGATGCTGCGTCGATCCAGTGGCCGTTCCAGCCGGCGGCGCGCAGCTTGGGGTATACCTCGTTGGTGTAGTCGCCGCCCTGGGCGGTGATGATGATTTCGCAGCGCTTGAGCTGGTCGATGTTGAACGCGTCCTGCAGCGTGGATTCGTTCTTTGCCTGAGCAGGGGCCTTGCCACCTGCGTTCGAGGTGGAAAAGAACAGGGGCTCGATCAGGTCGAAGTCCTTTTCCTGCACCATGCGGTCCATCAACACTGAGCCGACCATGCCGCGCCAGCCGACCAAACCTACCAACTTGCTCATTTCTCGCCCCTTTTCATAGTTACAAACAGTGCTCGACCGGACTGTCTGCCCCGGCTCGTCTGGGCCAGGGAGGGCGCACGACGATACCGGAGCTGGATCAGCCCTTAATGGTGGTCGTGGTTTTGATCATGGTTGCGCGCGCAGCCACACCGGCCTGGGCGGCGGATGCTGTGTTCAGGGCGAACGGGCGGGCGGCAAACATGGGCTGGAATTGTAGCTGATGGAGATGCCGCGGCGTTTGGCACGGTTTGGTGAGCGCGATAAGCCTGCAGCTGTCTTCTGGGACCGCTCTAGCGTCTACAGTCGCTCCGTTGTTTTCAATGGATCGGATTTCGGAACATGCAAGTCATCGTCGTGGGATCGGGCAAGCTCGCCCGGGAGTTGCTGGCGGCGCTGGATGCGGGGCACGGTGGCCGGGTCGTGCCGTGGGGCTCGGGCGATGTCGAGACGGTGAAATCCATCGTCGTCCACGCGGGCTCGGGCCGCGAGATGGATGATGTCCGGCGCTTTTGCGAGGCTACGCATTCGGCGCTGGTGGAGCTGGCCACCGGCTCCGTGCTGGAGGAGGGCCCCGTGGCATGCCCCGTGATCCTGTGCCCCAACACCAACATCCTGATGCTCAAGTTCATGGCGATGCTCGGGCGCAGCGGCCCGTTGTTCCGCAGTTACCGCATCGGGCTGGTCGAATCCCACCAGTCGGGCAAGACGTCCGTGCCGGGCACGGCGGTCAGCATGGCCCAGGCGCTGGGCCTGGATGCGTCGGAGATCCGGTCGGTGCGGGATGCGCAGGTCCAGCAGAGCACACTGCAGATTCCGCCCGAGCATCTGGCCCGGCATGCTTTCCATGAGGTGGTGATCGAAGACGGCGCCTGCAGCATCCGGCTGGAAACCCGCGTGTACGGCGATGCACCGTACGCCGACGGCGTGGCGCAGATCGTGGCTGCAGTGCGCCAGCAGGTTCTGGAAAACCGGCGCTACTCCATCCTGGAGTTCATCGACAACGGGTGGGTGTGAAGCCGGGGCGCATCCCCCAAGAAAAAAGCGCCGGATAACCGACGCCTTGCGGGGTGGACAAAGCCGCCAGATTTAGCTGGCAAGCGCCTTCACCACCGCGTCGCCCATCTGCGCCGTGCCCACCTTGGTGGTGCCGTCGCTGTATATGTCGGGCGTGCGCAGGCCCTGGGCCAGCACCTTCTGCACAGCCGCTTCGATGCGCTGGGCGGCGGCTTCCTGGTTCAGGCTGAAGCGCAGCATCATCGCAGCCGAGAGGATGGTGGCCAGCGGGTTGGCCACGCCCTTGCCGGCGATGTCGGGTGCGCTGCCGTGGCTGGGCTCGTACAGGCCCTGGTTGCTGCTGTTCAGGCTGGCCGATGGCAGCATGCCGATGGAGCCGGTGAGCATGGAGGCTTCATCCGACAGGATGTCGCCAAACATGTTGCCGGTGACCACCACGTCAAACGCCTTGGGGGCTTTGACCAGCTGCATGGCCGCGTTGTCCACGTACATGTGCTGCAGTTCGACGTCGGGGTATTCCTTGTGCACGTCGGTGACCACGTCCTTCCAGAACTGGAAGGTTTCCAGCACGTTGGCCTTGTCCACGCTGGTGACCTTCTTGCTGCGCTTGCGGGCGGCCTGGAAGGCGACGTGGGCGATGCGTTCGATCTCGGGGCGGCTGTAGCGCATGGTGTCAAACGCTTCTTCGGCACCGGGGAAGTGGCCGTCGGTGGCCACGCGGCGGCCGCGCGGCTGGCCAAAGTAGATGTCACCGGTCAGCTCGCGGATGATGAGGATATCGAGGCCCGCGATCAACTCGGGCTTGAGGCTCGATGCGCCCACCAGTTGCTCGTAGCAGATGGCGGGGCGGAAGTTGGCGAACAGGCCCAGGTTCTTGCGCAGGCCCAGGATGGCTTGCTCGGGGCGCAGCGGCCGGTCGAGCTTGTCGTACTTCCAGTCGCCCACAGCACCGAACAGGATGGCGTCGGCCTCCTTGGCAAGCTTGAGGGTCGACTCGGGCAGCGGGTGGCCGTGGGCCTCGTACGCGGCGCCGCCGACCAGGGCGGATTCCATCTCGAACGGGAGGTCAAGCGCCTTGAGAACCTTGACGGCCTCGGCCACGATTTCGGTACCGATGCCGTCACCCGGCAGAACTGCGATCTTCATTGTTTTTGCTCTGTTTTTGATAGCTGTCAGTGCATGTTTTGCATGGGCCTGACGCCAGTTTTACTTGAAATTCAGGTCAGGACACCATCGAATGCGCCAGCCAGGGCTTGGTGGCCAGACGCTGGGCCTCAAAAGCCTTGATCTTGTCGGACTGGCGCAGGGTCAGGCCGATGTCGTCAAAGCCGTTGAGCAGGCAGTATTTGCGGAAGGCCTGTACGTCAAACGGGACCTCTTCGCCCTGGGGCCGCACGATGACCTGGCGCTCCAGGTCGATGGTGAGCTGGTAGCCGGGGAAGGCGTGCACTTCATCAAACAGCTGGGCCACCGTGGCCTCGGGCAGCACGATGGGCAAGAGGCCGTTCTTGAAGCAGTTGTTGAAAAAGATGTCGGCAAAGCTGGGCGCAATCACGGCGCGAAAGCCGTACTGGTCCAGCGCCCACGGCGCGTGCTCTCGGCTGGAGCCGCAGCCGAAGTTCTTGCGCGCCAGCAGGATGGAGGCACCTGTATAGCGCGGCTGGTTCAGCACGAAGTCGGGGTTGGGCTTGCGGCTCGCGGGGTCCTGGCCGGGCTCGCCGTGGTCCAGGTAGCGCCATTCGTCAAACAGGTTCACGCCAAAGCCGGTCTTCTTGATCGACTTCAGAAACTGCTTGGGGATGATGGCGTCGGTGTCGACGTTCTCGCGGTCCATCGGGGCCACGAGGCCCTTGAGTAAGGTGAATTTTTGCATGAGGACCCTGGGTTACTTGTTGGCAGCGCGTTCCAGTGCACCACCGGCCCGCTGGACGTCCTGGCCCACGCCCTTGACGGTGTTGCAGCCAGCCAGCACAAAGGCCAGCGCGAGTGTGATGAATGCAGCAGTCTTCTTCATGGGGTGCTCCTTGGTTGGTGGGTTCAGGCGAACTGGCGGATGTCGACGAAATGGCCGTGCACGGCTGCGGCTGCGGCCATGGCGGGGCTGACCAGATGGGTGCGACCACCAGCGCCCTGGCGGCCTTCAAAGTTGCGGTTGCTGGTGGATGCGCAGCGCTCGCCGGGCTCCAGGCGGTCGGCGTTCATGGCCAGGCACATGCTGCAGCCGGGCTCGCGCCACTCAAAGCCAGCGGCCACAAAGATCTTGTCCAGGCCTTCGCGCTCGGCCTGTTCCTTGACCAGGCCCGAGCCGGGCACCACCATGGCCAGCTTCACATTGCTGGCCACCTTGCGGCCCAGGTTCTTCACCACGGCGGCGGCTTCGCGCATGTCTTCGATGCGGCTGTTGGTGCAGCTGCCGATGAACACCTTGTCGATGGTGATGTCGTTGATGGCCTTGCCGGGCTGCAGGCCCATGTAGGTGAGGGCGCGCTCGATGGCACCGCGCTTGTTCGCGTCTTTTTCCTTGTCGGGGTCGGGCACGCGGGCGTCCACGCCGAGCACCATCTCGGGCGAGGTGCCCCAGGTGACCTGCGGCACGATCTCGGAGGCGTCGAGCTTGACGACGGTGTCGAACTTCGCGTCGGCGTCGGAGTGCAGCGTCTTCCAGTACGCCACGGCCTGGTCCCATTCCACGCCCGTGGGAGACAGGGGGCGGCCCTTGACGTATTCAATGGTCTTGTCGTCCACCGCCACCAGGCCCGCGCGCGCGCCGCCTTCGATGGCCATGTTGCACACGGTCATGCGGCCTTCCATGCTCATGGCGCGGAAGACGGAGCCTGCAAACTCGATGGTGTACCCCGTGCCGCCCGCGGTGCCGATCTTGCCGATGATGGCCAGCACCACGTCCTTGGGTGTGACGCCTTTGGCCAGCGTGCCGTCCACCTGCACCAGCATGTTCTTGGCCTTTTTGGCCAGCAGGGTTTGCGTGGCCATCACGTGCTCGACTTCAGACGTGCCGATGCCGTGGGCCAGCGCGCCGAATGCGCCGTGCGTGCTGGTGTGGCTGTCGCCGCACACCACCGTCATGCCGGGCAGGGTGGCGCCGTTTTCGGGGCCGATCACATGCACGATGCCCTGGCGCTTGTGCATGAACGGGAAGAACGCGGCCGGCGTGATCTGCGCCATGTTGTCGTTCAGCGTGGTGATCTGTTCCTTGCTGATCGGGTCGGTGATGCCGTCGTAGCCGTTTTCCCAGCCCGTGGTGGGCGTGTTGTGGTCGGCCGTGGCCACGATGGAGCTCATGCGCCAGACCTTGCGGCCGGCTTCGCGCAGGCCTTCAAAGGCCTGGGGGCTGGTCACCTCGTGCACCAGATGGCGGTCGATGTAGAGGATGGACGTGCCATCTTCTTCGGTGTGGACGACATGCTCGTCCCAGATCTTGTCGTACAGGGTGCGTCCCATGGCAAGGCTTTCTTGGTTTTCAGGTGGGTGGGAAATTTTAGTGGTGTGCCTTGTGTGCCTGGTGCGCCCGGTGCGCAGGCGCAGCAGCGGCGGTGGCGGTCTGCTCATTCAGCAGTTCGCGCGGGGCCAGGTGTTCCACCAGCAGGCGTGCCGTCACCGGCAGCGCATCGAAGTCGCGGGCCACCACGCGCAGTTCGCGGTGGGCCCAGGCGTCGGTCAGGGGCACGGCGTGCAGGCGGCCCACGCCCTGCATCAGCTCGAAGGCGCGGTCGGGCAGCAGGCCCACGCCCAGGCCGTTGTCGATCATGCGGCACATGGCGTCGAGCCCGGTGACCTGGATGCGCTGGCGCAGCGTGCGCCCGGCGGTGGCCGCGGCTGCGCGCATGGCCAGGCTGATGCTGCTGTTGGCATGCAGGCCGACGATGTCCCAGTCGAGCACTTCTTCAAAGGCAATGCTGTGGCGGGTGGCCAGCGCATGGCCCTGTGGCACGACCAGCATCAGGCGGTCGGTGCGGTAGGGGCGGCTTTGCAGGCCGGCGGTCAGGCGCTGGGTGGCTGCTGTTGCGCCCGGGGGGTCTGCAAACGGGGTGTCGACCTGTGCCTGGGCCTGGCCGGGTGCGGTGCCAGCCTGGCCCAGGTTGCAGATGCCCAGGTCGGCGGCACCTTCCTGCACGGCGTGCAGCACGGCGCTGGAGAGGTGTTCCTGCAGATCGATCTTGATCTGGCTGTGCAGCCGGGCAAAGGCGCCCAGGTCTTCCGGCAAAAACTGAAAGATGGCCGAGATGTTGGCGTGCATGCGCACATGGCCGCGCACGCCATCGGCGTATTCGCTGAGCTCGCCCTGCATCCGCTCCAGGCCGAACAGCACGGTGCGCGCGTGGTGCAGCAGGCTTTCGCCCGCGGGCGTCAACGTCACGCCGCGGCTGTGGCGGTACAACAGGGGTGTGTCCACGGCGGTTTCCAGATCCGACAGGCGCTTGCTGACAGCCGACGCCGCAATGAACTCGCGCTCGGCTGCCCGGCCGATGCTGCCCAGCTCGCACACAGCCACAAACAGCTGCAGCGAGGTCAGGTCAATGCGGCGCGCAAAACTGCGCTCGGAGCTTTTCATGGAGTGCCTAGACTTCTTGTTCGGCGAGGGTTGCTCATTTTCAGCTGTATTTCATTACGCTGTCATCGTGAAACGCGATGGCCGATGTCGCTCAGGGGTGTTTCGCTGGCACTGGTGGGGCGTTGAAAAGGGTGTTTTCAACGCGATTTTTGGCCAAAAGGGCCGCCAGTCCAGGTATCTATTGCACCTTTTGCTATCAAATAAATAGCGTTTTGCGTCTGTGCGCAGGCGATGCGGCCCGGAGCGGGGCGCAGGTCGCGCCAGCACTGTTGGGGCCAGCTCGGCGATCACGCGTCCCGGGCTGCCATGAGGGCTGGCATGGCGCCCTGCCCAAGGGGCAGGTAGTCACCGCACGGCGACCGGCTGCGCCACGCCGATCAGCACGCCATCACGCCATGACGCCATCACGCCGCGAGGGTGCCCCCGTGCTCCGGCACGCTGGCATGCCAGCGCAGCTCATGCTCGATACGCTGGCGCAAGTGGTCGGCCGCGCCCATTTCCCCGTGGACCACATACACCCTGTCGGGGGCGTGCCCCATGCTGCGCAGCCATGCGATCAGCTGGTTGCCGTCGGCATGCGCCGATGCCGACGACAGCTTGACCACTTCAGCGCTCACGCCCACGTCCTGCCCGTGGATGCGGAGGGTTTTCTCGCCGTCGGCCAGACGGGCTCCGCGCGTGCCCGGTGCCTGGTGGCCGGTCAGGATGATCATGTTGCGGTGATCGCCGGAGTGCAGGGCCAGGTGGTGCAGCACGCGCCCGCCGGTGGCCATGCCGCTGGCCGCCAGGATCACCATCGGCCCGTGCAGGCGCGCCAACCCCTTGGATTGCTCCGGCGTCTGCACCATGGTGGCGCCGTGTTCCATGGCATTGACTTCGCGCGCATTGAGCCGGTGTTCGCCCAGGTGGTGCTGGTACAGGCCGGTGGTGCTCACGGCCATGGGGCTGTCCAGAAACACCTTCAGCGACTTGGGCACCGCCCCTTGCGCCTTCAGCAGCCCGATGGCGTGAAGCACCATCTGCGCGCGGCCCACGGCAAACACCGGCACCACCGCCACGCCGCCGCGGCCTGCCAGGCGCTGCAGGGCAGGGCCCAGCTCTTCCAGCAGGTTGTCGGCAGGGTGCTGGCGGTCTCCATAGGTCGATTCGATCAGTACCGTGTCGGCCACGGGTGGCGCGTCTGGCGGGTTCATCAGCAAGTCATCTGGCCGGCCCAAGTCGCCCGAGAAAAGAATGCGCCGCCCGCCCACTTCCAGCAGCACGCTGGCCGCACCCAGGATGTGCCCGGCGGGCGAGAAAGTGGCGCGCCAGCCGGGCAGGGGCTCAAATGCGGCTTTCATGCTGTGCACCTTGAACTGGCGCATGCAGTGCAGTGCATCGAGCCGTGTGTACAGCGGCAGGGCAGGGCTGTGGCTGCTGAGCTGGTGGCGGTTGAGGAAGGCGGCGTCTTCCTCTTGCAGGTGGCCGCTGTCGGGCAGCAGGATGGCGCACAGGTCGCGCGTGGCGGGCGTGGTGTGGATGGCATGGGTGTAGCCATCGCGCGCCAGCAACGGCAGGTAACCGCTGTGGTCCAGGTGGGCATGGGTCAGCAGCACCGCATCGATCTGCCCGGGCGTGACCGGCAGGGGCTGCCAGTTGCGCAGGCGCAGCTGCTTGTAGCCCTGGAACAGCCCGCAGTCCACCAGCAGGCACTTGCCGTTGTGCCGCACCAGGTACTTGGAGCCGGTGACCGTGCCCGAGCCACCGAGAAAAGTGATGTTGACGTCCATGTCTGATCCTTGGCTGAAGCCGCCGCCGGCCATGCGCTGCGTTGATGAATCATCCTACTGCGCGGGGGCCGCAACGCCGGGGGGGAGCCGGGGTTTCTTGCTCCAGGTCAAGGTTGGTTGGCGATGGGTGCCATCAAGCTGCCACGTGGGCTGCCCCTCCACAGGCGCCACAAAAGAAAACCGCCCGGGCCAGTGCGGCGGCGGGCGGTTTTGTGGGCATGGGCCTGCCAGGCCCTGCGCGTGGTCAGCTGAAGAAGTTCTTCAGCCGGTCCGTCCAGCTCTCGCCGCTGGGCGAATGGCGCGCGCCACCCTTCTTGAGCGACTCTTCCAGCTCGCGCAGCAGCTTGCGCTGGTGCTCGGTCAGCTTGACGGGCGTCTCGACCGCAATGTGGCAGTACAGGTCGCCAGGGTAGCTCGCACGCACGCCCTTGACGCCCTTGCCACGCAGGCGGAACTGCTTGCCGGCCTGCGTGCCTTCAGGGATGTCGATGGCGGCCTTGCCCTGCAGCGTGGGCACCTCGATCTCGCCGCCCAGTGCGGCGGTGATGAAGCTCACCGGCACCTGGCAGTGCAGGTCGTCACCGTCGCGCTCAAAGATGTCGTGCTTCTTGAGGCGAATTTCGATGTAGAGGTCGCCCGGCGGGCCGCCGTTGGTGCCCGGCTCGCCATTGCCGGTGCTGCGGATGCGCATGCCGTCGTCAATGCCCGCAGGGATCTTCACTTCCAGCGTCTTTTGCTTCTTGAGCTTGCCCTGGCCGTGGCACGTGGTGCAAGGCTCAGGAATGATCTTGCCCGTGCCGCGGCAGTGCGGGCAGGTCTGCTGCACGCTGAAGAAGCCCTGGCGCATCTGCACCGTGCCGGCGCCCTGGCAGGTGCCGCAGGTCTTGGCGCTGGTGCCGGGTTTGGCGCCGCTGCCGTGGCAGGTGTCGCAGCTTTCCCAAGACGGAATGCGGATCTGCGCATCCTTGCCGCGGGCGGCTTCTTCCAGCGTGATCTCCATGGCATAGCTCAGGTCGCTGCCGCGGTACACCTGCCGGCCACCGGCACCACGCCCGCGCCCGCCCTGCTGGCCGAACATGTCGCCAAAGATGTCCCCAAAAGCCTCGGCAAAACCGCCAAAGCCTTCCGCGCCCGCGCCGCCGGGGCCGCGCATGTTGGGGTCTACGCCGGCATGGCCGTACTGGTCGTACGCGGCCCGCTTTTGCGGGTCGGAGAGCATCTCGTAGGCCTCCTTGGCCTCCTTGAACTTTTCTTCGGCAGGCTTGGCTGCGTCACCCTGGTTGCGGTCAGGGTGGTGCTTCATCGCCAGCTTGCGATACGCCTTCTTGATTTCTTCATCCGAGGCGTTCTTGGGAACGCCCAGGATCTCGTAAAAGTCTCGTTTGGACATGGTCTATTCAGAACCCGGTTGGAACAGGAACGCCGCGCAGCCCCTCGGAGCAGTGCGCGGCGGCTCGGATCAACGGGGGCTCGCTCAGCCCTTCTTGACTTCCTTGACCTCGGCGTCGACCACGTTGTCGTCATCAGCGGGCTTGGCTGATGCACCGGCCGAAGCGCCTGCGCCCTCTGCGCCGCCCGCGGCCTGGGCTGCCTGCGCGGCCTGGGACTCGGCGTACATCTTCTCGCCCAGCTTCTGGCTGGCAGCCATCAGCGCGGTGGTCTTGTCGTCAATGGCGGCCTTGTCCTCGCCCTTGAGCACTTCTTCCAGGGCCTTCACGGCCGTGGTGATCGCATCCTTTTCGCCAGCGTCGAGCTTGTCGCCATGCTCGGCCAGGCTCTTGTTGACGCTGTGCACGGCGGCTTCGCCCTGGTTGCGGGCCTGTACCAGTTCCAGCTTCTTCTTGTCGTCGGCGGCGTTCAGCTCGGCGTCCTTCACCATCTTCTGGATTTCTTCTTCCGACAGGCCGGAGTTGGCCTTGATGGTGATCTTGTTTTCCTTGCCGGTGCCCTTGTCCTTGGCGCCCACGTGCAGGATGCCGTTGGCGTCGATGTCAAAGGACACCTCGATCTGCGGCGTGCCGCGCGCTGCCGGCGGGATGCCTTCGAGGTTGAACTCACCGAGCGCCTTGTTGCCCGAGGCGATTTCACGTTCGCCCTGGAACACCTTGATGGTCACCGCCGGCTGGTTGTCCTCGGCGGTCGAGAAGGTCTGTGCAAACTTGGTCGGGATGGTGGTGTTCTTCTTGATCATCTTGGTCATCACGCCGCCCATGGTTTCAATGCCCAGGGACAGCGGGGTGACGTCGAGCAGCAGCACGTCGGAGCGGTCGCCCGACAGCACCTGGCCCTGGATCGCGGCGCCGACGGCCACGGCCTCGTCGGGGTTCACGTCCTTGCGTGGATCCTTGCCGAAGAACTCCTTGACCTTGTCCTGCACCTTGGGCATGCGGGTCTGGCCGCCGACCAGGATCACGTCATGCACGTCCGACGTGGCGACGCCGGCATCCTTGACCGCCACGCGGCAGGGGGCGATGGTGCGCTCGACCAGTTCCTCGACCAGCTGCTCCAGCTTGGAGCGGGTCATCTTGATGTTCAGGTGTTTCGGGCCCGAGGCATCGGCCGTGATGTAGGGCAGGTTGATGTCGGTCTGCGCGCTCGAGGACAGCTCGATCTTGGCCTTTTCGGCGGCTTCCTTGAGGCGCTGCAGGGCCAGCACGTCCTTGCCCAGGTCCACGCCTTGCTCTTTCTTGAACTCGGCAATGATGTAGTCAATGATGCGCTGGTCGAAGTCTTCGCCGCCCAGGAAGGTGTCGCCGTTGGTCGACAGCACCTCGAACTGCTTTTCGCCGTCCACATCGGCAATCTCGATGATGGAGATGTCGAAGGTGCCGCCGCCCAGGTCATACACCGAGATCTTGCGGTCGCCTTTTTCCTGCTTGTCCATGCCGAAGGCCAGTGCCGCTGCGGTGGGCTCGTTGATGATGCGCTTGACGTCCAGGCCGGCAATGCGGCCGGCATCCTTGGTCGCCTGGCGCTGGGCGTCGTTGAAGTAGGCCGGCACGGTGATCACGGCTTCGGTAACCGGTTCGCCGAGGTAGTCTTCGGCGGTCTTTTTCATCTTGCGCAGGATGTCGGCGCTGACCTGTTGCGGCGACATTTTCTTGCCGTGCACCTCGACCCAGGCGTCGCCGTTGTCGGCAGCCACGATCTTGTAGGGCATCAGGTCGATGTCTTTCTGGACTTCTTTTTCGGTGAACTTGCGGCCGATCAGCCGCTTGACGGCGTACAGCGTGTTCTTGGGGTTGGTCACCGCCTGGCGCTTGGCCGAGGCGCCGACCAGCACTTCACCGTTTTCAAGGTAAGCCACGACCGACGGGGTGGTGCGCGCGCCTTCCGAGTTTTCAATGACGCGGGGGACATTGCCTTCCATCACTGCGACGCAGCTGTTGGTGGTGCCCAGATCGATGCCGATGATTCTGCCCATGATTAACTCCTAGATTTTCTTGGTTGACTGTTGGGGTACAGGATGACTGAGGGTTCAGCCGGTGGTCCGCAGACCATGTTGATGACTTGTGGATAAGCTTCGCTGTTTCAAGTGTGCTCAGGCCAATAGCGCCAATTATTTGGGGGCCGCCACGGTGACCAGCGCGGGCCGCAATACGCGGTCGGCGATCAGGTAGCCTTTTTGCAGCACGCCGACCACGGTGTTGGCCTCCTGGTCGGCCGGCACCATGCTGATGGCCTGGTGCTGGTGCGGATCAAACTTGGCGCCGGGCGCCGGGTTGATTTCGACCACCTTGTGGCGCTCGAGCGCGCTCTTGAGCTGCTTGAGCGTGGCTTCGGTGCCTTCGCGGATCTGCGCGGCCGTGGCATCGGCCTGCAGCAAGCCGGCTTCCAGGCTGTCGGTCACCGGCAGCAGGCTTTCGGCAAAACTTTCGACGGCAAACTTGCGCGCCTTGGCGACCTCGTCGTCGGCGCGGCGGCGGGCGTTTTCAGCCTCGGCCTTGGCGCGCAGGTAGCTGTCGGCCAGCTCGGTATTTTTGGCTTGCAGCAGGGCCAGTTCGGCCTGGGCCGCACTCAGGGCATCGGCCTCGTTGGCGGCCTGGGCTGCTTCCAGTTCTTCCGGGCTGGGATCGCCGGTCAGGTCTTGATTTTGTTGGGGTTGGGTGTTGTCGGACATGGGCGGTTGGCAATTCTCAGAAGGACAAGTGGGTTAGCTGGGGACGGCAAAGCCCTTTTCAAGACAGGGGATTGAGGCCCGGCACAGAATGCCGCGCGCTGTCGGGGGGGGCCGCGCCTGGGCTTGCGGGCTGCTATGAAATCAGGAGCGGACTGCGCAGGCTGCAAAAGGGCTGGAGCCGGATTTTATCCGCAAAACAAGCGGATCCGTCGGGCCGGGCACAAATGAAAAGACAGGCGCGAGGCCTGTCTCTGGCGAAGCCGCGGGGGCTTATTTTTTCTTGACGGTGCCGGCCGACTTGACCTGGCTGGTGGCCCACTTGGCCGCGAAGGCCTGCATGTCGTTGAGGCGCTTGAGCAGGTCGCTTCCCATGGGCGTGACGGTGTAACCCTCGGCGCCGTGGCCCATCAGGCCGGCGGCGCGCAATTCCTTGATGCGGGTGTTCAGGGTGTTGGGCGTGATGCTGCCGATGCTGTCCTGGAGCAGCCGGAAAGTCTGCGGGTGGCCATCCCTGAGCGCCCACAAGACGCGCAAGGCGTAACGCGCTTCAAGCAGTTCAAACAGCTGGCCGACAGCAGCATTTTCTTTGGCACTCATGGGGGACATCTCCTGGTCACGTTTTTGTCACAGTTAATCGGTAAGCACGCGCTTGAACCGGAATATAGCGGAAATTCAGTACTGCTACTAGTTTTATAGCTGCCCGCGCCCGCAGGGTGTAGCCTCGCAGCCAAAAAGGCTTGAAAAGTGCGACGGGATAGGCTAGGGCAGCAGCACCTTGATCCCGGCCTCCCGCGCGGTGGCGACGGTTACAAATAGACTTTTTGCAGCAGGCGGATCAGGTTTTTGCGTTCCGCCGCGCTCAGCCGGGCGGTGGCGTCCAGTTCAAGTTCCTGCGCCGTGCGTTCCGCGTCGTGCATCAGTTTCTGGCCGGCCGGTGTTGTGTGCAGGCCGACGGCCCGGCCGTCGCGCGGGTGCGGCTTGCGGGCGATCAGTCCGCGCTGCTCCAGCGCATTGATCATGGCCACCAGGTTGGGCGGCTGGATGCTCAGGGCGGCGCAGAGCTGGCGCGAGGTGATGCCGGGGTTGTGCGTGATCAGCGACATCACCGAAAAGTCGACCTGCCGCATGCCGTAAACCGCCATGCGCTGCAGAAACAGCTCGATCACCGTGATGGCGGCCCGGCTGGCGTTGTAACCGACCAGGCCTTCGAGGTAGGAGGTGTCGACGGTGTCGACGGCGGGGGGCAGTTGTTCTGTCATGGGCTGGCGGGGCCTGTCATTGGCAGCGGAAGCTGGCGGCGGTCTCGATGTCGCCGCCATGGTAACGCGCCACCTGCGGGTAGGGGCAAAGCAGGCGGCTGCGCGTCGGGCTCCAGCTGGCCGGCACTTCGGGATTGGGCACGGCACTGCCGGGCCCGCGCGCCCGCGCCACCACCGCCTGCGGCGCCTGGCCTTGCTCGACCCAGGCCACCAGCGCGTCGACCATGTCCATCTGGTCAGTGGCCGGGCCGCCACGGCTGTGGTTCATGCCGGGCACCAGGAAGAGCCGGGCATGGCGGTCGGCCGCCGCGCCGTGCGCCTGGCGAAAACGCTCGTGCCAGGCGATGGTGTCGAGTGCGGAAAACACCGGGTCGGCCGTGCCGTGGAAAACAATCATCCGGCCGCCGTTGGCCACAAAGGGGCCGAAGCGGGTGTCGGGTGGTGTCATGAAGTCCATGGCCGACTCGCGGTAGGGACCGCTGGTGGCTGAAAGTCTGGGCAGGTTGGTGTCCAGGCTGAAACCAAGCGCGTAGTCGATCAGGGTGTTGCCCTGGCCCGTCAGCACGGCGGGCGATGCCGGTGGCGTGACAAACACAAAACCGAGCGCAATTGCGTCGCGCGGACCCACGCTGTTGACGAACTTCCAGGCCGCCCAGTCGCTGCCCGCGATGCCGGGATCGGCCGGCAGGCCGGCATACACCGCGGCGCCGCTCCTGTCTTTCGGGCCGGCCAGCACTTTGCCCAGCACATCCCTCTGTGCCGCGCTCAGGCAGCTGTCGCCGGCGGTGGCAGCTGCGGCGCAAACGGGGATGTCGCGGTCCACCCTGAACGCCGCCTGGCAGGCCTGCAGGTCGGCAACGATGCCGTCAGCCAGCCCGTCGAGCGCGTCGCAACGCGCGAGGATGCTGCGCGAGACCAGCGCCATGTCGGCGGCCGAAAAGGCGGTGCGAAGGTCGGGCCTGCCGGTCGCCGGGTTGGGCCTGGCGATGGTCGCGAACTGCTGGGCATCCCAGACCTGGGCCACCGCGGCCAGCGGCAGGCGGGAGCCCGGCGTGCTGACCAGAATGCCGTCATAGGCCTGGGGCAGGCGCGACGCGGCGACAAAGCCGTGGCGGCCGCCGTTGGAACTGCCGACCAGGTAGGACGTGTCGGGCGGCTTGCCGTAATAGGTCCTGATCAGGGCCTTGCCCATGGGTGTGAGCTGCGCCACAGCGTTGTAGCCGTAGTCGAGCCGGGCCTGCGGGTCCAGGCCGAAGGTCGCGCCGCCTATGGGCGAGCTGCGGTCGAAGCCATGGCCGGCGTCCGAGCTCAGCACGGCGAAGCCCTTGAGCAAACCGTTGCTGGCCTGGCCGCCGCCCAGGATGTCTCCATAAGCTGGTGTCTGGAAGCCGTCGAGGCCGCCGTTGGCCTGGTAGAAGAAGCGGCCGTTCCAGGTCGTGGGCAGGCGCATCTCGAAACCGATGGCATAAGGTTTGCCGTCGATGGGGCCGGTGCGCTCGTTCATCAGGCCCTTGACCACACAATGCGCCGGCATGGGTTGCGCGATGCCCGGCAAGCGGAGTTGGCCGGCTTCCACCGCCTGGGCCGAGACGATGCGCGTTCCGGCAAAACTGAAAGCCGCCGCCAGCCTGTCGCAGGCCATGGCGGCGCTGGCGCCCGTGGCGGAGTGACGAGAGGGCGCCATGCTGCTGCAACCGGCCAGCGTCAGCGCGCTGGCGACGAGGGTCAGGATGTTCAGGCTGGCGCGGGGGAATCGCATGCTGGCTCCCGTCAGGCTGTGGGGGGGCGGTCGGCGGCCGAGGCGCCCAGGTAGGTGCCGATCACGCGCGGGTCGTGCGCGAGTTCGGAGGCGGGGCCCTCGAAGGCAATCTCGCCCATTTCGAGCACGTAGGCGTAGTCGGCGGTTTCCAGCGCGGCGCGCGCGTTCTGCTCGACCAGCACGGTGGTCACGCCGGTTTTGCGCAGGGCGTCGATGGTGCGGAAAATTTCCTTGACGATGAGCGGCGCCAGGCCCAGGCTGGGTTCGTCCAGCATCAGCAGCCGGGGCTGCGACATCAGCGCGCGGCCCACGGCCAGCATCTGGCGCTCGCCGCCGGACAGGGTGCCTGCGAGCTGGGTGCGGCGCTCCTTGAGGCGCGGGAACAGCTCGAACACCACCTCCATCTGCTCGCGCCACTGCTTGTTGTTCTGGCGCACCTGGCGGTAGGCGCCCAGCACCAGGTTGTCTTCCACCGACATGCTGCCGAACAGTTCGCGGCGTTCGGGCACCAGGGCCACGCCCTGCATCACGCGTTCTTCGAGCGGCAGTGTGGCGATGGCTTGCCCGTTGTATTCGATGCTGCCGGTCGAGGGCAGGACGCCCATCAGGGCATTGAGCAGGGTGGACTTGCCGGCGCCGTTGGGGCCGATGACCGTGATGATGCTGCCGGCCGCGGCTTCGAGGCTGATGCCGCGCAGCACCTCGGCCTTGCCGTAGCCCGCGTGCAGGTTCTGCACCTTGAGAAGGGGAGTGGACATGGGTAAATTCTCTCTCAGTGCTCGGTGCCGAGGTAAGCGGCGCGCACCAGCGGGCTGGCTTGGATTTCTGCGGGCGTGCCTTCGATCAGCCGGGTGCCGAACTCCATCACCACGATACGGTCGGTGACCTGCATCACCAGGTCCATGTCGTGTTCGACCAGCAGGATGCTCAGGCCCTCGCCGCGCAACTGCCGCAGCACATCGGCCAGGTCCTGTTTCTCCTTGTGGCGCAGGCCGGCCGCGGGTTCGTCGAGCAGCAGCAGCGCCGGGTCGTTGCACAGCGCGCGGGCAATCTCGAGCAGGCGTTGCGGGCCCATGGCCAGGTTGCCGGCCAGCTCGTGCAGCGAATCGCCCATGCCGACACGGCGCAGCTGGATCTCGGCCTCGCGGAACAGGCTTTGTTCTTCCTTGCGGTCCAGCCGCAGCGTGGCCGACACCGCGCCGCGGCCGCCGCGCAGGTGGGCGCCCAGGGCGACATTTTCCAGCACGGTCATGTCGGCAATCATCTTGACGTGCTGGAAGGTGCGGGATATGCCGCGTTTGGCGATCTCGCGCGAGGGCAATGCCGTGATGTCTTCGCCGCGGAAGGAGACGCGCCCGCGGGTGGGTGCGAGCACGCCGGTGATCAGGTTGAAGGTGGTGGACTTGCCGGCGCCGTTGGGCCCGATCAGGCCGACAATCTGCCCGGCCCGCACGCTGAAGTTGATGTCGTTCACCGCGATCAGCCCGCCGAATTCCTTGCGGATGTTGATGGCCTGCAGTACCACCTCGCCGGCGGCGGGCTTCTCGCGGTGCGGCAGGCTGGTGGCGCCTTGCCAGTCGACCTTGCGTGCGGCCTTGGGCAGCTTGCGGTCCACAAAGGCCCAGATGCCGTTGGGCGCGTACTTGAGCACCAGCACCAGCAGCACACCAAACACAATCACCTCGTAACTGCCGCTGGTGCCTATAAGTGCCGGCAGCAGCACCTGCAACTGGTCGGCCAGCAACTTGGTCACCAGGGCGCCGGTGATGGCGCCCCAGACATGGCCGGCGCCGCCCAGCACCGCCATGAACAGGTATTCGATGCCGATGTGCACGCTGAAGGGTGAGGGATTGACCGAACGCTGGAAATGCGCGTACAGCCAGCCCGACAGGCTGGCCAGCAGCGCGGCGATCAGGAAGATGCCGATCTTGAAACGCAGGGTGTCTATGCCCATGGACTCGGCCATTTGCGAGCCGGTCTTGAGCGAACGTATGGCCCGGCCCACACGCGAGTCCAGCAGGCGCAGCATGGCCAGCGCCGCCAGCAGCACCAGCGCCCAGGTCAGCAGGAAAAACACCCGGCCCTGGCCTATCTCCCAGCCGAACAGCGACAGGCCGGAGACACCCAGGATGCCGTCGTATTTGCCCAGCGCCTGCAGGTTGCCCATGGTGTAGTACAGCGACAGGCCCCAGGCCAGCGTCGCCAGCGGCAGGTAGTGGCCCGACATGCGCAGCGTGATCCAGCCCAGCACGATGGCGCAGACCGCGGTCAGGCCCAGGCCCACAAACAGCGTGAGCCAGGGCGAGAGACCGGCGTTCACGGTCAGGTAGGCCGTGGTGTAAGCGCCTATGCCGACAAAGGCCGCCTGGCCGAAGGAGGTCAGGCCGCCTATGCCGGTCAGCAGCACCAGGCCCAGCACCGCGAGGCTGGAGATGCCGATGTAATTGAGCTGGGTGATCCAGAACTCGGGCACCGGCAGGACAGCGATCAGCACAATCGCGGCCAGCATCAGCAGCCAGCCGATTTTTCTCAGCAGCATGTCAGTGGTCCTCGTCCGAATGGCCGCTCTTGAGCGAACGCCAGAACAACACCGGCAGGATCAGCGTGAACACGATGACTTCCTTGAAGGCGCTGGCCCAGAAGGAACCGAAGGCCTCGACAATGCCGACCATCAGCGCGCCCAGTGCCGCCACCGGGTAGCTGGCCAGTCCGCCGATCACGGCGGCCACAAAACCCTTCAGGCCAATCAAAAAGCCCGAGTCGTAAAACACCGTGGTGGTCGGGCCGATCAGCAAACCCGAGAGCGCGCCGATCAGCGCCGCCATGGCCAGCGTGAGCTGGCCGGCCGTCTGCGAGGAGATGCCCATGAGGCGCGCGCCCAGGCGGTTCACCGCGGTGGCGCGCAAGGCCTTGCCGTACAGCGTGCGTTCGAAAAACAGCCACAACATCACGATCAGCGCCAGCGATGCCAGGCCGATGATCACCGCCTGGCCGGACAGGTTGACCGCGCCCATGCTGAAACGCGCGTCCCAGAACGGCGGGTTGCGGAAACCTTCGGCGCCGAAGAACAGCAGGCCCAGGCCGGTCAGTGCGAAATGCACGCCGACCGACACAATCAGCAGCACCAGCGGCGTGGCATCGGCCAGCGACTGGTAGGCCAGACGGTAGACCAGCGGACCGAAACAGGTGACGATGCCGACCGACAGCAGGGCCTGCACAAACAATGAGAACTGCTGGGGCGCGGCCCACAGCGTCACCAGCGACACCACCACCGGTGCCACCAGCACCTTCAGGCCCGACAGCAGGGCCCTGGCCGGCAGCCTGTAGCGTTTCCAGGTGTGCCAGGCTTCGGCCACGGCGGCCAGACCGGCCAGCATCAGCAGCAGCCAGATGGTGCCGGGCACCTTGCCGGTCTGCAAAATCGCCAGGGTGAGCGCGCCATAGGTCACGAACTCGCCCTGGGGAATAAAAATGATCCGTGTCACGGCGAACACCAGCACGGTGGCCAGACCCAGCAGCGCGTAGATCGCGCCGTTGGTCAGTCCGTCGACCAGCAGGATGCTGGCAATTGAAAAATCCATAAATACCTTCAGGGCACCCGCGGGAAAGCCGGCTTATTTCGGCTGCAGTTTCCAGTCACCGTTGACGATCTGCATGATGATGCCGGTGTCGTCGGTGTAGCCAGCGTGGTTGGTGGCGGTGTAGTTGACCGTGCCGTGGAACAGCGGGATCGGACCGGCGTTTTCCAGCGCGGCCTTGAGCGCGCCGCGGAATTCCTTGGTGCCGGGCTTGGCGGTTTTCAGCGCGATCGGGATGATTTTCTGCAGGATCACCGAGGCGTCATAGGCGTGGCCGGCAAACGGGTTGCGGCTGTTGGCGCCATAGAGCTTTTCCCAGGCGGTCACGTGGGCCATGGCGACCTGTTTGCTCGGGTGGTTGGCAGGCAACTGCTCTGCCACCACGCCCGGACCGGCGACCACAAACGCGCCTTCCACGTCCTTGCCGCCCACACGCATCAGGTCACGCGAGGCTGCGCCGTGCGTCTGGTAAATCTTGCCCTTGTAGCCGCGCTCGATCAGTGCCTTGTGCGGCATGGCAGCGCCGCTGCCGGAGGCCACCACCAGGATGGCATCAGGGTTGCCGGCAGTCACCTTGAGGGCCTGGCCGGTCACGCTGGTGTCGGTGCGTGCGAAACGTTCTTCCGAGACGAACTTGATGTCGGTGCCGGCCATCTTGACCTTCATGTCGCGCAGGAACAGCTCGCCGTAGGCATCGGCGTAACCGATGAAGCCGACGGTCTTGACGCCGGTCTTTTTCATGTGGGCCACGATGGCGTGCGACATCACCAGCGTCGACTGCGGCGTGTTGTAGGACCAGGGGGCCTTGCCGGTGGACACGTCGATGGGCGCGAAGGTCAGGTGCATGGTGCCGGTCTCGGCGGCCACGGCAGCCACCGAGTTGGCCGGTGGTGTGGCGGCCGAGCCCATCAGGATGTCGACCTTGTCGTCGGTCACAAAGCGGCGCGCATTTTTGGTGGCATTGGTCGGGTCGGTGGCATCGTCCAGGATGATGACGTTGAGCTTTTCACCGGCAATGCTGGTGGGCCACAGCGCGATGGCATTCTTGATCGGGATGCCCAGCGCCGAGGTCGGGCCGGTCAGCGGCAGGCTGACGCCGATGTTGATGTCGGCCAGGGCGGCGCTGGCGGCGGTGCCGGCCAGCGCGATGGCAAGAAGGGATTTGGTGAAAGTCATGCGAAGTCTCCTGTTGTAAAAATCGACACAAAAAAAGCGGGAAATTTCCGGAGTGGCAGGAAAACCGGGGTCAACGGGGCGCCATGCGCAGGGCACCGTCCAGCCGTATCACTTCGCCGTTGAGGTGGCTGTTGGTCACGATATGGCAGGCGAGCTGGGCAAACTCCTCGGGTTTCCCCAGGCGCGACGGAAAAGGAATCGATGCGGCCAGCGATTGCTGCACCGGTTCGGGCAGCTGTTTCATCAGCGGCGTGGCAAACAGTCCGGGCGCCACGGTGCAAACGCGGATGCCGTGTTGCGCGAGATCGCGCGCCATCGGCAGGGTCATGCCGACCAGCCCGCCCTTGGACGCGCTGTAGGCCTGCTGCCCCACCTGGCCGTCGAAGGCAGCCACCGAAGCGGTGAACATCATCACGCCGCGTTCCCCGTCGTCCAGCGGCGTCAGCTTCGCGCAGGCGGCCGCAAACAGCCGGCTGACGTTGTAGCTGCCGATCAGGTTGATGGTGATGACGCGGGCGAAATCTTCCAGCGGTGCCGCTGAGCCGTCTTTTTGCACCACGCGTTTGGCGCTGCCGATGCCGGCGATGTTCATCAGGATGCGCGCCGGACCGTGGGCGGCGGCGGCCTGCGCCAGCGCGGCGGCCACGCTGTCGCTGCTGGTGATGTCGCAGGCGCAGGCGATGGCGCGATCTGCGCCTATGTCGGCCGCCACCTGTTGCGCCAGCGCGAGATTGACGTCCAGCAGCGCGACCTTCGCGCCGAGGCGCGCCAGTTCGCGCGCCGTGGCTTCGCCGAGCCCGGAGGCACCGCCCGTGACGATGGCGGCTTGTCCCTGAATGTTCATGTCCTCTCCTTTTGCGGCTTGATGGTGAAGGGCAGGCTGCCGTCATGCAGCGCCTGGACCAAAGCGTCGCGGTGTTTGAGCACGGCGCGCTGGTTGATGGATCCCTTGTCGGTCACCTCGCCCTTGTCGATGGACGGCGGCTCGGTCATCAGGTGCGCACGCGCGATGTGGCTGGCGCTGCCGGTCGCGGTGACGGCCAGGTCGTCGAGCAGTTTCTGGAAGCGCGCCTGCACCGGGGCGCTTTCCAGCACCTCTTTCAGGCTGGCTTCAGGACCGAGTCCGCTGAGGGCGCGGCAGGCGGCCGTCGTGAATATCAGCGCGCCGACTTCCTTGAGGTTGATGCCGGTGAGCACCGCGTCCTGCACATAGGGCGCGCCGGCGGCGATGATTTTGGCGCGCAGCGGCCCGACGCTGACAAAAGTGCCGGTGCCCAGCTTGAAGTCTTCGGCAATCCGGCCGTCGAATTTGAGGCCCTTGTGGATATTGTTCTTGTCGATCCAGGCGACCGCGTCGCCGGTGCAGAAAAAGCCTTCCTCATCCAGCGACTCGCGGGTGGCTTCGGGCGCGCGCCAGTAGCCCGGCGTGATGTTGGGGCCGCGGTAACGCACCTCGATCTTGCCGTCCACCGGCACCAGCTTGAGTTCCAGGCCGGGCGTGGGCACACCCAGGTCGCCGGCGCGCACGTCCGGGCTGGTCACAAAAATGCCGAAGGGCCCGGATTCCGTCATGCCCAGGCCGGTGCCCATCACGATGCGCTCGCCGACCTCGGCCTCCTGGGTCTGGTGCAGGCTGTCCCAAATCGGTTGGGCCAGCGCCGCACCGGCGTAAAAAAACATCTGCACGCGCGACAGCAGGTTCTTGCGCAGGCTGTCGTCGGTCTTCATCGCGTGGGCGATGGCCTCGAAGCCGGTCGGCACGTTGAAATACACGGTGGGCGCAATTTCCCGCAAGTTGCGCAGGGTCTCGTTCATCAGCGCCGGTGTCGGTTTGCCGTCGTCGATGTAGAGCGTGCCGCCGTTGTAAATGGTCATGCCGACGTTGTGGTTGCCGCCGAAGGTGTGGTTCCAGGGGAGCCAGTCGATCAGCACCAGCGGTTCCTGGGCCAGCACCGGCATCGACTGGCGCATCTGCTGCTGGTTGGCGCACCACATGCGCTGGGTGTTGATGACGGCCTTGGGCA
>LNFM01005286.1_pt1 | contig 22557 bp, 14 predicted proteins | sample 596031 | NCBI WGS metagenome assembly LNFM01 (sample SAMN04254537, study PRJNA301005) | activated carbon metagenome | isolation source: dual media filters at the Ann Arbor, Michigan drinking water treatment plant | place: USA: Ann Arbor | reverse complement strand
GACGACGGACACGACCAACGCCACGGGCGGCAACGACGTGATCGTGGTGGGCGAAGGTGACAACGTGGTACTGGCCGGGGTGGGTTCGGACACGATGACGGCCGGCAGCGGCTCGGATCTGGTGATCGGCGACAACGGCCAGATCGACTGGAACCCCGATGGCACGACCGACACGATACAGACCACCGATTCGTCCCTTGGCGGCAACGACACCATCGATACGGGCGACGGTAACAACATCGTGCTGGGTGGATTCGGCGACGACACGGTGACCACTGGCTCGGGTAGCGACATCGTGCTCGGCGACGACGGCTTGATCGACTACATGGCCGACGGGGACAGCAGCGATATCGATCTCATCGTGAGCACCTCGACGCAGTCGGGAGGCGGCAATGACACGATTTCCACCGGCGACGGCACCGATATCGTGATCGGCGGCCGCGGTGACGACACGATCGATTCCGGTGCGGGGTCCGACGTGGTGATCGGCGACAGCGGTCAGATCATCGCCGATCCGACGCTCGACGCGCCGCAACTGCCCGATCTGCCGATCACGCTCGGGATCGTCGAGACGACGCAATTCGACGACGGCGGCAATGATCAGATCACCAGCGGTGCGGGCGACGACATCGTGCTCGGTGGATTCGGCAGCGATACGATTTCGACGGGCGACGGCAACGACACGATCACAGGCGACAATGGTCAGGTCGTCTACCAGGGGGCGACCATCGCCTACACGCAAACGACGGACACCATCGCGTCCACCGGTGGTGGAGATGTCATCGACGCCGGCGACGGCGACAACGTGGTTCTCGGTGGCGTGGGCAGCGACAACATCGTGACCGGGTCGGGGAATGACGTCGTGGTGGGCGACAACGGCGTCGTCATCAACGATGCGAACGGCAACCTGCAGCAGGTGTATACCGGCGACCCGCTGCTTGGCGGCAACGACTGGATATCCACCGGCGACGGCAACGACGTCGCGATGGGGGGCGCCGGCGCCGATACCGTGCTGAGCGACGGTGGTTTCGATATCCTGTTCGGCGACGGCGGTAGTGTGACCTACGGGCCCGGGACGCAGATCTACATCCTCTCGCTCGATCCTGTGTTCGGCGGCGACGACATCCTCAATGGCGGCGCCGGACCGGACATCCTCATCGGCGGCCAGGGCAACGACCTCATGTTCGGCTCGCTCGACGAGGATCTGCTCTTCGGCAGCAACGTGGCAGTGACGCTGGTCGACGGATTGGTGCGCAGCATCGAAGTCGACACGCACGATCTGGTGACCGAATCGCTCTTCAAGTCGTTCGATGCACTCGACGATGATGAGGCGATCGTCCTCTACTACGAGTTCAGCTTCGATGGCGCAGGCGATGACGAAGCGGCGCCCGCCGTGCTACGGCTGCCCGTTGCACTGATCGACCTGGCCGGCTTCGACGCGCTGTTCGATCTGGCGGTCGACTTCTTCGGCGATGTGCTCTTCGACGTCTCGGTCTTCCGGGTCTTGTTCGACTCCGGGGTCGTCACGGTGATCCGTGCAGCGGTACGCGACGCCGCCACCGAGGTCCCGGAGGTGCCCGGCGCGAATCCCGAAGTACCGGCAGCGCCGGCCGCTGCTGCGAGCGAGCACGAATCCGTTGCTAATTCAGCCGCTGTCGGCGCACGCCCAGGCGGCGGGCTTGCCGGTGCCACGTTTGGAATGGATTCGACCACTGCGGCCATCGAGGTCGAAAGCCCTGCGGGCGATTGGCTGGCCGGGATGCTCGGGGCAGCGTTGCTGACTGCGGCAGCGCCTGTGCAATCCAAGGCAACGCAGCCTCTAGTCCCCGGGCGCCGACCTAGGATCGCACACGCCGAGGACGAAGTGCTGCCCACCGTGTAGGGGTTGCTGCCGACAGCCCGAATCGCACCATGGTGGGGCGCGCCTCACTTCGTTCCGGCGCTGCGCGCGCGGAATCGAAGAATTAGTCACCAGAAAACTTCTTCGAAAATTGTCTGGCGATGCAGCTCTGCCGGTTGGCGTACCGTAATGCGGGTGTTAGGATTTCGCCTCGCAATGCCCGGGCCCGATACTCCGCAAAATGTCGTCGCCGCCGGGTGCGGGCGGCAGGGCGGATCGAGGGCACGCTGCCGTCAATCGTATTTACAGGGCGGGTCCGTTGTGCGCATCGGAATGAGCGAGGCGCCGGCAGACTGCGTCGAGAGGCAAGCATGTTCAGCAGGTCGATGGTCGCAGTCGTGGCGCTCTGTTCGGCGCCGTTCGCCGTTGCCCAGGGCTCGGCCCCCGGCAGCCCGCAATGGCAGGGTGCTGCCCCAGCCGTATCGAGCGCACCGGCCGGTGGGGGAGCGCGTACGCTGGAATGCCTCGTCGAACCCTCGCTGCTCGCGAACATCGGCAGTTCCGTCGACGGCGTGATCGAAGAGGTGGGCGTCGATCGGGGGGATCGCGTCAGGAAGGGGCAGGTCGTTGCCCGCTTGCGCTCGGGCGTGGAGGCCGCGGCCGTCAAACTTTCCCAGGCCCAGGTGGAGTTCGCGCAACGCCGCGCCGAACGCAACGAGACACTCTTCAAGAAGCAACTCATCTCGGCGCAGGAGCGCGACGAGATGGTGACCGAGGTCAAGCTGCGCGAGGAAGAGCTCAATCGCAATCAGGAGACGCTCGCCCTGCGTACGATCGTGAGTCCGCTCGATGGCGTCGTGGTCGAACGCAAGCTCGCGCCGGGCGAGTTCATCCGGGCGGAGAAATCGGTGGTGGCGAGACTCGCGCAGGTGAATCCGCTCAACGTCGAAGTCATTGCGCCGGCATCGATGTTCGGCTCCCTGCGGATCGGCATGACAGCGCGAGTCAGTCTCGCGCCCTATTTTCCCGGAACCTACGCTGCGAAAGTCGTGGTCGTCGACAAAGTCATCGATGCGGCCAGCGGCACGCTCGGCGTTCGCCTGCAGATGCCCAACCCGGACAACAAGATTCCGGCCGGGTTGAAATGCAGCGTGAGTTTCGGCCGTTGAGCCGGGTCGTTGCGCGGGTCGCGAGGGTCGAGAGCCGAGGGGCCGGCATCGGACGGGGATAGCGGCGACACGTCGAGCGACGACGATGCGGCCGGACAATCGAAGGAAGCGAGCAAAGCAATGAAGAAGAATCGAATCCATCGCTTGATCTGGACGCTGACCGCGTGTCTGAGCGCCGGTGCGTGGATGCCGTTCGCCGCGCAGGCACAGTCGCTGCTCCAGGCCTACGAACTGGCGCGCGACAACGATCCGCGCTTTCGTGCCGCACAGGCCGAGTTCAAGGCGATCGGCACGCTGGTCGATCAGGCTCGTGCCGGCTTCCTGCCCGCTGCGCGTCTCGAGTTCGACCGCATGGAAACGCGCCAGCGGATCATCAGCAGTCAGAACCCGATTTTCGGCGCGGGTGTCACCACCTTTCCGACGTTCACACGCACCCTCTCGGTCACCCAGCCGGTCTTTCGCAAGGACGTCATCGAGCGCATGGGGCAGGCGAAGGCGGTCGTCAGACAGGCGGAGTTCACGCTGCTCGCTGCGGAGCAGGAACTGCTGCTTCGCACCACGGCCGCGTATCTCGTGCTGCTGGCGGCCAACGACAGCGTGATGCTCGCGACGGCAGAACGTGAATCGGTCGGAAAGGCGCTCGATTTGGCGCGCGAGCGTTTGCGGGCCGGGCTCGGCACCATCACAAACCAGTACGATGCGCAGGCCCGCTATGCCGTGACTCAGGCGCGGGAGATCGAAGCACAGAATCGGCTGCGCGACGCGAGACAGGCAATGCGCGAGATCACCGGCAAGGTGTTCGACAACGTGCAGAGCCTGCGGGACGATTTCAGCCTCGAATCGCCTCAGCCCGCTGCGGTGGAGCGCTGGCTGGAGACGGCGCTTGCACAGAACCTCGGGTTGAATGCCCGGCGCGAATCGATGGAAGTCGCACGTCAGGAGATCGAGCGGCAGAAGGCCGGACACTACCCGAGCCTCAATCTGCTGCTGCAGAACAATCGGCGCGACACCGGCAGTACGTTATTCGGCGGCGGCAGCAATGTCGATACGACCGAATTGTCGCTCAGACTCTCCGTTCCTCTGTACGAGGGCGGGCTGACGACGGCGGTGACCCGCGAAGCTGCGCATCGATACACGAAGGCGCAAGAGGAGCTCGAAGCCGAGCGGCGCACGGTCGATCGAGCGACTCGAGCGTACTATGAAGGCGTACTCGCGGGTGTGGGGCTCGTCGCTGCGTTGAAGCAGTCGGTCGTGGCGCAGGAGCGCTCGCTCGAATCGAAGGAGGTCAGCCACAAATCCGGGTTGATCACGTTGCTGCCCGTGCTCGATGCCCAGCGCGATCTGTACCTTGCGCGCCGCGATTATGCACAGTCGCGCTATGACTATCTGATCAATCGACTCCGGCTGCAGCAGGTCACGGGGACGCTTTCGGAGCTGGATCTGGCAACCGTCAATGCGGCGCTGAAGTAGCGCGGCGTTCACCGCGGGCAGGCGTGGTTCAGGCTGCAAACTGCGGCTCGACGACACCAGCGCTCGGGCGGTCGCGCGGCGACGCCGCAACCCGCAATGACAGGTAGGAACCTCAAGTGGCAGCAGGCGATGACGGTATTGTTCTGATCTCCGACGCGCGCAGGAGCGGCGAAGATGCACCCTACGACTCCGCACTTTGGGCTCGTCTAGTACACGCTGCCGATGTCGGGGCGTTCGCGGCCAGCTGGCTCGACATCGTTTGCCGCAGCTTCGATGGCGTGATCCGCGGTGTGGTGGTGCTCAAGGCCTCGGAACACGCAGCCTACGCACCGGCAGCCGTTTGGCCCGAAGGTATCGAAGGCAGCCCGCGCCTGGCGGGCGTGGTCGAACGCGCCCTGCAGGAGCGCGTCGTTGCCGTGGAAGGCGTCAAGCGCAATCAGAAGAGGCAGGAGGCGATCTTTCTTGCTCATCCAGTGGTGGTCGACGACGAACTCTACGGCGCAGCAGCGCTGGAGATCGAAGGCCGCTCCGAGCATGCCGTGCGCGAGCTCGTGCAGCAGTTGGGCTGGGGCATCGGTTGGCTCGAAGTCCTGGCGCGGCGCAAGACTTTCACCAGCAAGGCAAGGCTCGTCACCGTACTGCAGCTGATCGCCACCTCGGTCAGTCACGAACGCTTTCCCGCAGCTGCGACGGCGGTGGCCACCGAACTTGCCGCAACATTCGGCTGCGAGCGTGTGAGCATCGGCTTCATGAAGGGGCGCCACATCGTTGCAGAGGCGCTGTCGCACAGCTCGTCCTTCACCAAGAAGACGAACATCGTCCGCGCGCTGGAAGCCGCGATGGAGGAGGCGGCCGATCAGCTCGCGACCGTGATCTACCCGCCTCGGGCAGATGGTCCGTTCCAGGTGACGCGTGCGCATGCCGAACTGCACCGGCAACACGGGGCCGGGCCCATCTGCACCATCCCGCTGACGGTCGGTGGCCGCGTGCTCGGCGCGATGGCGCTGGAGCTACCCTCCGGCGGCGAGTTCGATCCACATACGATCGAGCTTTGCGAGCACGCCGCGGTGTTGCTCGGCCCGGTCCTGGACGTGAAACGCAAGGAAGATCGCTGGCTGGGACGCAAGGCGGTCGACAGTCTGCATACGCACCTCGGCCACCTGATCGGTCCGAAACACTTCGCGCTGAAGCTCTGGGTCTTCGTCATTGCGGCGGTCGTTCTATTCTTCTCGCTGGCGACCGGGCCCTACATGATCACTGCCGACGCGAGTCTGGAAGGTCAGGTTCAGCGCGCCGTGACGGCGTCTCTCCAGGGCTATGTCGTCGAAGCCCGCGCCCGTGCCGGCGACATCGTCCGCAAGGGTGACGTGCTTGCGGTGCTCGACGATCGCGATCTGCGTCTGGAGCAGCAGAAGCTCGTGAGCCAGCGCGGACAGGTCGAGAGCGAACGTCGGGCTGCCATCGCCGAAGGCAATCGTGCGCGGGCGCGCATTCTCGAAGCGCAGGGCGCGCAGATCACGGCTCAGGCTGCACTCATCAACGAGCAGCTCGCGCGCACCCGCATGGTCGCGCCCTTCGATGGTGTGGTCGTTAAGGGCGATTTGAGCCAGTCGCTGGGCGCTGCGGTCGAGCGCGGCAACGTGCTCTTCGAACTCGCGCCACTCGAAAGCTATCGCGTCATCATGAAGGTCGACGAGCGCGACATCGCCACGGTGACGGTCGGCCAGAAAGGGCAGCTTGCGCTGTCCAGCATGCCGAACGAACCGCTGGAGCTCGTGGTGGAGAAGATCACGCCGGTCTCCGTCGTCGATCAGGGCCGGAACTACTTCCGTGTCGAAGCGCGTGCCGAAGGTGCGATCGAGAAACTGCGGCCCGGCATGGAGGGCATCGGCAAGATCGAAGTCGAGGAGCGCAAGCTCATCTGGATCTGGACCCACAAGCTGACGCACTGGCTGCGGATGTGGGTGTGGTCGTGGTGGCCGTGATGACGCTTCGGCGATGAGCGAAACCCTCTTCAGCCCGTCGTGGTACCGGGTCGCCGGGTTGCGGCCCCGCATTCGGGCGCACGTTCGCATCCATCGCCACAGTTTCCGCGGAGAAGTGTGGTTCGTTCTGCACGACGTAGCCGCGGAGCGGTCGCACCGATTCTCGGCAGCCGCGCATCACGTGATCGGCCTCATGGACGGGGATCGCACGGTGCAGCAGATCTGGGAGGCAGCATGTACCCAGCTCGGCGATGCCGCTCCCACGCAGGAGGACGTCATCCGGTTGCTGGGCCAGCTGCACGCGGCCGATGCGCTGCTGTGCGACGTGCCGCCGGATACCATGGAGATCTTCCGCCGCTATCAGCGCCACGAGCGCATGAAGTGGCGACGCAGATTCTGGACGCCGCTTGCGATCCGGATCCCCGTCTTCGATCCGGATCGATTCCTGCAGCGCACCCAGCGCTTCGTCGATCCACTGTTCGGTGGGTGGGGGCTCGTGCTTTGGCTGACAGTGGTCGGAACCGCTGCGGTACTCGCCGTTTCGCACTGGACGGATCTGACGAACGACGTCACCGATCGTGTCCTCGCGCCGGAGAATCTGCTGGCGCTCTGGCTGCTCTATCCGGTGGTGAAGGCCTTGCACGAACTCGGACACGCGTATGCCACCCGACGCTGGGGCGGCGAGGTGCACGAGATCGGTATCATGCTGCTCGTGCTGACGCCGGTGCCGTATGTGGATGCCTCGGCCGCCACGGCCTTCAAGGACAAGCGCCAGCGCATGGTGGTCGGCGCCATCGGGATCGGTGTCGAACTGTTTCTCGGCGCGCTCGCGCTGTTCGTCTGGCTCAACGTGGAACCGGGCATGGTACGCACGGTCGCCTTCAACGTGATGCTCATCACCGGCGTCTCGACGTTGCTGTTCAACGGCAATCCGCTGCTGCGCTTCGACGGATACTATGTCCTCGCCGATCTGCTCGAGATACCAAACCTCGGCAATCGATCGAATCAGTATCTCGGCTACCTCTTCCGGCGCTACCTGTTCGGCGTCAAGGATGCCAGGTCGCCTGCCTACACACGCGGCGAACGGATCTGGATGACCCTCTATGGAATCACCTCCTTCATCTATCGCGTGTTCATCACGTTCGTCATCGTCATCTTCATCGCAAGCCGCTTCTTTTTCGTCGGCGTGCTGCTTGCACTATGGGCCATCGTGACCCAGGTCTTCATACCCGTGGGCAAGAGTCTCGCCTTTCTCTTCAACAGTCCAGAACTCGGCCGACAACGCGGACGGGCGGTCTCGACCAGTCTGATCCTCGTGCTCGTCCTCGGGGCGTTGCTCTTTGCGGTGCCGGCCCCGAGCTGGACGCGTGCGGAAGGGGTGGTCTGGCTGCCCGAGGAAACCCAGGTGCGGGCAGCGGCAGAGGGTTTTCTCGTCGAACTTCTCGCCGAACCGGACAGCGAAGTGGCACGCGGGCAGCCGCTCATCCGGGCCGACGAGCCTTTTCTGGCCGCGCGAGTGAGTCTGCTCCGCGCGCAACGCGAGGAATTGCAGGTGCGCTACGATGCGCTCATCACGGTCGATCGGGCACAGGCCGCTACGGTGCGCGAACAACTCGTGGCAGCGGACGCAAATCTTCGCCGCGCGCGCGAACGCGAACAGGAACTCATCTTCCGCAGTCCTGCGAACGGCCGTTTCGTGATACCGAGCCCGGGGGATCTGCCCGGCCGCTTCGTGAACAAGGGCCAGCTCGTCGGCTACGTGGTCGCTTCGAAGGAAGTGACGGCACGCGTCGTTGTGCCCCAGGACGACATCGGTATGGTGCGTCAGTCGACCCGAGGGGTGGAAGTGATGCTTGCGGCATGGGGCTCCGAGCCCGTGCCCGGCAGGATCAGGCGCGAGGTGCCCGGCGCTTCGCTGAAGCTGCCCACACCGGTGCTCGGCTCGGCCGCCGGCGGGCCGATTCCCGTCGATCCCCGGGATGCCCAGGGTATGACTGCCCTGCGCCAGACCTTCCAGCTCGAACTCGTCCTGCCGGCCGAAATTCGATCGGAGTACATCGGCGCCCGCATGCAGGTCCGTTTCGACCACGGCTACGAGCCCATCGGGCTGCAGATTTATCGTGCGGCGCGCCGGCTCCTCCTGCGCCAGTTCAACGTCTAGTGTTCTGAGTCCATCCATGGCGAGCACTGCCACCTTGCGGCCCGGTATTGCGCTCGGGCCCTATCCGCAGCGGGAGGATACGCGCGACGGTTGGCTCGATCGCACGGCCGCCAGCGTGGCCGGTTTCGTGCGTCAGCGCGTATACGGCCGCAATCCCGGGCACGGCGATTTTCTAGCCCTGGTTGAACGCGAGGCCCAGGGGCTCGAGGAGATGCAGGATCACGAGATCCGCGCACTCGTTCCGGAGCTGCGGCGACGTCTCTACAGCGAAGGCTTCGAAGAAGCGCTCGTCGCGCGCGCTTTCGCGATCGTGCGCGAAGTCGCAGGCAGGCGTCTCGGCATTCGACCGTTCGACGTGCAGCTGCTCGGCGGGCGCGTCATGCTCGAGGGCAAGGTCGCCGAAATGGAGACCGGTGAAGGCAAGACGCTCACGGCCACGCTGCCCGCCTGTGCGGCGGCCCTGGCAGGCATCCCCGTGCACATCGTGACGGTGAATGACTTTCTGGTCATGCGCGATGCCGCATGGATGGGGCCGCTTTACAAGTTTCTCGGCCTCACGGTTGGGACGATCACCGAGGGCCTGTCGCCCGATGGGCGGCGGCAGGCCTATGGCTGCAACATCACCTACGGTACCAACAAGCAGGTCGTTTTCGATTACCTGAAAGACCGCCTGATGCTCGGGCGCGAGTTCGGACAGATGCAATTGCAGATGGAGAAGCTGTATGCCGAACATGCCCGCTCCCGGCGGCTGCTGCTGAGAGGGCTGTGCTTCGTCATCGTCGACGAAGCCGACAGTGTCCTCATCGACGAAGCGCGGACCCCCCTCATCATCTCGAACGTCGCGGACGCCACCCAGGAAGAGCAGGTGTATGCCGAGGCAATCAGCATCGCACGGCAACTCGATACGGGACTCGATTTTTCACTTCGGCCCCGGCGCCACGAAGTCGAACTGAGCGATCGGGGCAAGCACCGCCTCGCCGAACTCGCAGAACCCTACGGCGATGTCTGGATGGGGCCGCGACGACGCGAGGAACTCGTCCGTAGGGCGCTGAGCGCGCTGTACCTCTTTCAGCGCGACAAGCAGTATCTCGTGCGTGACGGCAAGATCCAGATCGTCGACGAGTACACGGGGCGAGTCATGGCGGATCGCTCATGGGAGCGGGGTCTGCACCAGATGATCGAGGCGAAGGAAGGCGTGGCGATCACCGGACAACAGGAGACGCTCGCCCGCATCAGCTACCAGCGCTTCTTCCGTCGCTATCTGCGCGTGGCGGGGACGACGGGGACGGTGCGCGAAGTCGGACGCGAACTGTGGTCGGTGTACCGGTTGCCGGTCGTATCGATTCCAACCAATCGCAAGGTGCGCCGGCATGCGCTGCCCGAGCGGGTCTACGCCACCGCGGAGGACAAGTGGCAGGCGATCGTCGTCTCGGTGCGCGATGTCCAGGCTGCCGGACGGCCGGTGCTGATCGGGACGCGTTCGGTCGCTGCATCCGAACACCTGAGCGAGCTGCTCCATGGCGCAGGGCTGGTGCATCAGGTGCTGAATGCACGTCAGGATCAGGAGGAGGCCGAGGTCATTGCGCGTGCGGGCGAGCCGGGACGCATCACCGTTGCGACGAACATGGCAGGTCGCGGCACGGACATCCGGCTTGCACCTGGCGTCGTCGAAGCCGGTGGGCTGCACGTGGTCGCCACCGAGCGGCACGACGCGCGCCGGATCGATCGCCAGCTGTTCGGGCGGTGCGGTCGCCAGGGTGATCCAGGCTCGTATCAGGTCTTCGGGTCGCTCGAGGATGAACTCGTGCGCGAGCATTTTCATCGCCACGTGCTCGCGTTCTTCGCGTCCTTCGGCGGCAACGGTCGCGCCTTGCCTGGCGTGCTGGGATCCTGGATAGTCGGTACGGCACAGGGCGCCGCCGAGCGGCATCACGGCCGGGTACGGCGACAACTGCTGCGCCTTGACGAGCAGTTGAGCGACTTGCTCGCGTTTACGGGGCGCGGGGAGTAGGGCGCATCGCAGTCGACGCCACCCGCGCAGTGGCGCGAAGATGGCGCCGGGCTGCCGCGATGCGCCTCACAACCACCCCGCCCGCCGGAACCGCCAATAGACGTATGTACATGCCGCTGCGATCACTGCCAGCGCAGCGGGATAGCCCCACTGCCACTTCAGTTCCGGCATGACCTCGAAGTTCATGCCCCAGATTCCCGCAAACGCCGTCGCGACGGCGAAGATGCCGGCCCAGGCCGCGAGTCGTTTGGTCGTCTCGGATTCCTCGATCGTGGTCACCGAGAGATTGACCTGGATGGCGGTACCTATTGTTTCGCGCAGGCTTTCCAGAGCCGCCTGCATGCGATCCAGATGATCGTAGACGTCGCGGAAATACTCGCGGTGATTCTCGGCAAGCGGCGGGACCCGACCTCGAACCAGACGCCCCGTGTTGTCGAGGAGCGGCATCACGGCATGGCGGACCGTGGTCAGCCGTTGCTTGAGCGCATAGAGCCGGCGCAGGTTGTCGTGCGACGTACCAGGTTCGAAGATGCTGGATTCGATGGCCTCGAGTTCGTCCTCGAGGTTATCGATGACGGGAAAATAGCGGTCGACGACGGCATCCATGATGGCGTAGAGCACATAGCCCGGGCCGATCTGCAATAGATGCGGCTCGCGTTCCGCACGCTCTCGTACGCCTAGCAGTGTCTGCTGGGAATGGTTGCGTATCGAGAGTACGAAGTTCGGGCCGGCGAAGACGGCAACTTCCCCCACCTGCAGTCGTCCGTCCGGTTCAGCTTCGATCGTATGCATCACGGTGAAGAGGACATCGCCGTACTCCTCGATCTTCGGCCGCTGGTGCCCGTTGAGCGCGTCCTCGACGGCGAGTTCGTGGAGCGAGAATTCGCGCTGCATCTCGGCGATCTCTTTCGGGATCGCGTTGCGCAGCGCCACCCAGACGAAGTGTCCCGGACGAGCGATGTAGTCGCTGATCTGGGCGACGGCGATGTCGGCCACCCGGTGACCTTCCTTGTAGGCTGCACAGTTGATGAGCATCGAAGCCTCCCCATGGCGAGGCATGAATGATAGTCAGGGCGAGCTCAAAATGCGAAACGGGCACGTTGTTCGAAAACTCGTGTTCCGACATCCCCGGAAATTGTGCCTGGCACGGTTTTTTGGGTCGATCGGCCATGCCGAAACTGCATCTGGCCCAGGTTTCTTGGGGTACGACTCAAGGCGTTACCGGCGCAATGCGCTTAAACTTCGATCGAGGTCCCGCGCGGCAATCGAGGCGGGAAGGGATAGCCGATACGACAAGGGAGGAGCCCCACCATGAACGACACCACAACGCACGCAGTACGATCGCCCGCTCAGGGCTCGGCCATGGTACCGAAGGCCGCTTCCGGGCGCCTGAAGAACGTGCTTTGTCTGGACGATTTCGAAGCGCCGGCGCGGCGATTTTTGCCACGCCCCGTATTCGGCTACATCTCCGGCGGCGTGGAAACCAACGCTTCCATGAATGCGAATCGCAGCGCCTTTTCCGAATTCGAGTTTCTGCCGCGGGTGCTGGTCAACACGCGCGCGCGCCATCAAAAGACGACGCTGCTCGGGCGTACGTACGATCTGCCGTTCGGCTTTCCTCCCATGGGCAGCACCGCGCTTGCGGCATATCGCGGCGACTATTCGCTCGCGAAGGTCGCGGCGGATCTCAACACGGTCATGATCCAAAGCGGCGCGTCGCTCACACCCATGGAACAATTGAAGGCGAGCGGGCCGACGGCCTGGTTCCAGGCGTATCTGCCGGGCGAGAACGACATCATCACGAATCTCGTGGAGCGGGTGAAGCGCGCCGGGTTCGATACCCTGGTGCTCACGGTCGACGTGCAGGTCAACTCCAACCGCGAGAACAACGTGCGCAGCGGCTACAGTTCGCCGCTCAAACCGACGTTGCGGCTCGCCTGGGACTGCATGGTCCGTCCGCGCTGGCTGGTGGGAACGTTCGGCCGCACCGTCATGAACTACGGGATGCCTCACCTGGAGAACATGGGGTTCTCCCGCATCCCCATCATGGGCAGCATGGAGCGGCCGCGCATGGCGCGCGACGGTCTCAATTGGGAACACGTGGAACTGATGCGCCGCCTGTGGCCCGGCAAGCTCGTGCTCAAGGGCGTACTGGCGAAGGAAGACGTTCGCATCGCTCGCGAAAGCGGTGTGGACGGCATCATGGTCTCGAACCACGGAGGGCGTCAGCTCGATTACACGCTGTCGCCGCTGCGGGTCCTGCCGTCGATCGTCTCGGAGGCGGGCAACATGGCGATCATGCTCGACAGCGGCGTGCGTCGCGGATCGGATGTGCTCAAGGCCATCGCGCTCGGGGCGCATTTCGTCTTCGTCGGTCGGCCGTTCCTCTATGCCGCGGCCATTGCCGGTGAAGAGGGCGTGCGGCACGGGGCGCAGCTGCTCAGGGACGAGATCAGTCGCAACATGGCGATGCTGGGCGTGAACGATCTTTCGCAGATGACCCGAGAGCTGCTCGTGCCCAATCACGGGATCGTGTGACGGACGAGTGTATCGCTTCGGCGATGACGGGATGCGTGGAATTGCGGGGCGATACGGGACAAGCTCGGGGTTCGGGGCGGCGCCGCGGATGTTAGGGTGGAGGACTTCCAATCCCCGAGTCTGTCACCATGGGTTCACGCCGTGCCCGTTCGTTCCGCCATGCCGGTGGTGGCCGTCCTGGAATCGCGCCCAGCGCGCGTCATGACGACGCGTTCGCCGTCGCGCTGGCCGCACATCGCCGCGGCGACCTCGATGCCGCCCGGGTAGGCTACACGCGCATTCTGGAAAGCCAGCCTCAGCACTTCGATGCGCTGCATCTGCTCGGCGTCATCGCCGTCGATCTGGGGCAACCCGACGTTGCCGAGGCACTCATCGGTCTCGCATTGCAGGTGCGCCCCCGGGCCCACGAGGCGATGGGGAATCTTGCACTTGCGCTCAAGGCGCGGGGTCGCATCGAGGAGGCCGAGCAGGCACTGCGGAATGCGCTGCGCATCGCACCGGATTTCGTCAACGGATTGCGCAATCTCGCCTCGATCCTGCAGGCGCGGGGCAACCACAAGGAGGCCGTGACGTTGTTGCAGCGCGCCGTCCGGTCGGCGCCCGAGATTCACTCCGTGCGGGCCAATCTGGGTGCGCTGCTGCTCGAGGACGGACAAGCCGAAGCCGCATGGCCGCATCTCGCAAGGGCGGTGGAACTGGCGCCCGACCAACCTGGATATCTCGCGAATCTCGGTCGGGCGGCACTGGATCTCGATCGCATCGATGAAGGTGCCGTGGCATGCGAGCGTGCGCTGAGCCTCGCACCCGATCACGTCCCGGCACTGGTGACGCTGTCGGCGATCGAGCGCATACGCGAGCGGCTCGACCTCGCAGAACTGTATGCCACGGCCGCGTTGGCAGTCTTGCCCGGGGATCGGGGCGCAACGGTCAACCTCGCCACCGCGCTGTCGGACATGAGCCGCGCCGATGATGCGATGAATCTCTACGATCGGCTGCTGGCGTGCGACCCATGCGATGTCGAAGCGCGCACGAGTCGCGGCGCCGTGGCTCTTGCGCGCGGACTTCTCGAGCACGCGTGGCCGGACTATGCCTGGCGGTGGCGGCTTGCCCGAAGCCTGGTGCCCAATCCGCCCTCGTTGCCTGAATGGCAGGGTGAATCGCTCGGCGACGGCACGTTGTACGTCTGGCCCGAGCAAGGTGTGGGTGACGAGATCGTGTTCGCATCGATGCTGCCTGAACTGATCGAGAGAACGCCTCGGGTCGTGATTGCCTGCGATACACGGTTGGTTCGGGTTTTCGAGCGCTCTTTTCCCCGAGCGCGGACCGTGTCGACCGCAGCGCTCGCAGGTCTGGCGCAGAACCTCGGCGAGCAGGATCGCCAGTGTCCGATGGGGGATCTGGGGGCTCTCCTGCGTCCGAGTCTCGTATCGTTTCCGCAGCGCAGGCGATACCTCGTCCCGAACCCGGTGCAGGCCGAGCGCTGGCGAGGGTGGCTGAACTCGATCGGCGAGGGAATCAAAGTCGGGTTCTGTTGGCGCAGCCAGAACCTGCGCGGCGAGCGTCGGCTTGCGTGCACGTCGCTTTCACAGTGGGGGTCGATCGTTGGAACAGCCGGCGCGCACTTTGTCGCCTTGCAGTACGATGAATGCGAAGCCGAGCTGAAGGATGCCGAGGCCCGTTTCGGTGTGATGCTGCATCGTCCGCCGGAACTCGACCAGCGCAACGATCTGGACGGCGTCCTGGCGTTGATGGCTGGCCTGGATCTCGTCGTGACTGCGCCGACGACCGTCAGCACGCTCGCAGGCGCGGTCGGCACGCCGACCTGGCAGCTCACGCGAGGCGTCGACTGGCATGGCATGGGTTGCGAACGATCGCCCTGGCAGCCAGCGGTGCGGCAGATCCATCGCCCGTGGAACGTCACATGGGACGAAGTCCTCGCCGATGTTGCGGCGGAGTTGCGAGCCTATGTGGGGGCGGGTGCTGCAGCGAAGGCTGCTTGAGATCGTTCGGTCAAGGGAATCCGCCGAGCGAACGCTGCGTCTCATGCGGCCCGCAATGCATCCACCACCTTGAGTCTCGCCGCGCGTACCGCCGGCAGAAATCCGCCGACGAAGCCCATGATCAGCGCGAAGAGCATGCCTTTTACGGCCACTTCCGGCGTGAAGACGAAGCGGAACGACAAGTCCGCGAAGGTTTGAAAGTTCAACGTCGAGAACGACAGGAATCGCATGAGGGAGGCGAGCGCCACGCCCATCCCTCCGCCGATGCATCCGAGCAGCATCGATTCGATTAGAAACGCACCCAGGACAGCGCGGCGTCGAAACCCCAACGCCCTCAGCGTACCGATTTCTGCGGTGCGATTGGCAACGGAGGCATACATCGTGATCATTGCCCCGATCACCGCGCCGAGGGAGAAGATCACGGAAAGCGTCAGTCCGAGCGCATTGATGAAGGTCGACAGGGCTTTCGACTGATCGCCGTAGAAGGTCTGTTCGCGCTTGGCATCGGTGTTCAGGCGCGGATCGGCCTTGATGTCGGCGACGAACCGATCGAACAGGGCCGGATCGGTCAAGCGCACCAGCATCGATGAATACGCGGTACGTCGGAACGATTGCAGGAGCTGATCCACGTCTCCCCACACCTCCGAGTCGAAGCCGCTGCCGCCCGCATCGAAGACGCCGACGACGGTCCAGTCCCGTTGAGCAAAGCGGATGCGACTGCCGGGCGACGCGGCATCGAATCGCGCCGCGATGCTCGACCCGACGATGATCTCGGTGCTGCCCGCACGGAACATGCGTCCCTGAGTGATCCTCGCCTGCGGGCGCATCGCGAAGCCCTCGGCGGTGCTGCCGCGGATCACGACGTTGGAGGGGCGACTGTCTGCACGGCGCAGCAGAGAGATGAGAACGACCGTCTCCCTGGCGACCATGCGCCTGCCGTCGGTGCCGGTTGCGATCGAAGGCTGCGCGGCGATGATGTTGGCCTGCTCGCGCGGGATCCCGCTCTGGATTTCGGTCTCGGAACCTTGGCGGATGATGGCGACGTTGTCGAACTCGCCGGTCGTCGTGAGCGTGCGTTTCAGGCCGGCATCGAGCATGAGCACGGTCGCGAAGACGTACACCACGAGGGCGAGTCCGCCCGCCGTCAGCGCTGTGGTCAGGCGGCGCGTCCAGAGATTGCGTGCGATGTAGGCGAGCGGAATTCTCACGGCGTGCGCTCGTTCATCCGAGTGCCCGCAGGCCTTGCACGATACGCACGCGTCCCGCGCGTATCGCCGGCACCAGCGCGGCGCTGAGTGCGATGGCGAGGGCGCATGCGGCTTGCAGCGCGAGCGTGGTCGACGAGACCTCGAAGATCGGGAAGAAGTTGCCGGCGATGCTCTTGAAACCGGCGGCCGCACTCGGCATGAGGACGATCGCGAGCCCGCCGCCGATCGCGGAGATCACCACTGATTCCCCGAGGATGAGCATCCCGATGAATACCGGGCCGAAGCCGAGCGTCTTGAGCGTCGCGTACTCGGCGGTTCGCTCGCGTGCGCTCATCGCCATGGTATTGGCCATCACCGCCATGATGATGAGGATCACCACGTAGGATACGACCCGGATTGCACCGATGATCTCGTTCGACATTGCGACGAAGCCGAGCTGGAACGCCTGCTCCGATTCGGTCAGGGTTTCCGCGATCGAATTCTTGAACAGATCGTCGATCGCACGCGCAACGACCGGGCCGTTCTCGGCGATGTCGACGCCGACGATGAAGATGCCGACCTGATCCGCACGCGTCTTCGCGGTTCGACGAACCGTTTCGTTGAGATAGTCCCAGTGGAACATCATCTGACGCGTGACCTTGGTGGCATCCGCGCCGTCGAAGATGCCTCGAATCACGAACTCCCACGTGCCCGGAAAAATCGTGCCGCGGATGGGCAGAACGTCGCCTACCCTGAAGCCGAAGGCGTCGGCGAGCTGGCGACCGACGAGTGCCCCCTTGCGGTCGCGCAGCCACGCCTGACGTTCATCGTCGGGCAGAACGAATTCGGGATAGAGATCGAGATAGTTCGGTGAAATGGCGAACTGCGGGAAGAAATTCTTCGGTTCCTGATAGATCCCGCCGAACCAGTTCGAGCGTGCGACGATGCCCACGCCGTCGACGCTGCGGATGCGGCCCTCGTAACTCAGCGGCAGGGGAAAGACGAGCGATATCGCATTGCGCGTGACGAGCCGGGTTTGCGATGCTGCGGCCGCACCGGCGTACCAGGCATCGATCACGGTCTGCAGCATGCCGAAGGCAAGGATGGCGACGAACAGGCCGGACACGGTGAGCAGCGAGCGCAGCTTGTGTCGAAGGGCGTTTCGGGCGATGAGTTTGAGGTAGAAAATTTCGCGCCTCGACTCGTCAGGGGGCGGGCGCCTGCGCGCTCAGTTCGCCCTTGTCGAGGTGGATGATGCGCCCCGCGGCGCGGGCCGCATGGGCATCGTGGGTGACCATGACGATCGTCTTGCCCAGCTGCGCGTTCATTCGGCCGAGCATCGCGAGCACCTCGTCGGCCGAGCTGCGGTCGAGATCGCCGGTCGGTTCGTCGGCGACGATGAGCGTCGGATCCGTCACGATCGCGCGTGCAATGGCGACGCGCTGCTGCTGCCCGCCGGAGAGCTCTGACGGATAGTGGTCCATTCGATCTTCGAGACTGACCATGGAAAGCGTGAGCTTCACGCGCTCGCGCCGTTCCCGGCGCGACAGCGGCGTCAGCATGAGCGGCAGTTCGACGTTCTCGAACGCCGTCAGGACCGGCATCAGGTTGTAGAACTGGAAGATGAAGCCGACGTGGGCAGCGCGCCAGTCGGCGAGCTCGGATTCGGAGAGGTTCGTGATGTCCACGCCAGAGACGTGCAACGTGCCGCCGTCGGGCTTGTCGATGCCGGCAATGAGATTGAGGAGCGTGCTCTTGCCGGATCCGGAAGGCCCCATCAGGGCGGTGAACTCGCCCGCGGCCACGTCGAGCGTGATGTCGCGCAGCACCGGTACCGTCTGGTCGCCGCGTCGGTAGCTTTTGGACAGTCCGCGGATCGCGATGAGAGGGGCGGGCGCATCCATCGATGGAGGTATTCGCTGATCCGGTGCCGGCGGCGTCTAGCGCTTGCTCTCGGCAAGCTTGACCGCCATGCCGTGGCGCAGTTGTTGCGGCGGACGCACTACGACCTTGTCGCCAGGCTTGATGCCCCTCGCGATCTCGATGGCATCGCCGAGCTTGTCGCCGGATTCGACCGCTGTTTCCACGGCTCGATCGGCGTCGATCCGGTACACGAACGTCTTGCCTTCGCGCTGAACAAGTGCACCGGGAGGCACGACCGTGCGTCGTTCGCGACGGTCCGAGGGGACTTCCTGCGTCAGGAAAGACACCTTCGCGCTCATTTCGGGCAGCACGCGCTCGTCCTTGTCGAGAAATCGGATCTTGACCGTCACGGTGGCCTTGGCGCGATCGACAGTGGGAACCATACGACTCACCGTGCCGCGGAACCGCTGATCGGGCAGGGCGTCGAGCTGGATTTCGCAGGGCTGATCGAGACGCACGTTCCCCACTGCGGATTCGGCGACATCGGCCTCGACTTCGAGCGTGGTCATGTCGGCCATGGTGACGACGGCGGCTTGCGAGCCCAGCGCCGACGAAAACGGCGTGATGACATCGCCCACGTTCGCGTTCTTCGTCAGCACGACGCCGTCGAAGGGCGCGCGGATCAGGGTCTGCTCCACGGCGACCTGCGCCGAGCGCAGGCTCGCCTGCGCAACCGACACGGCGGCTGTTTGCGCGGCGAGCGCGGCTCGGGCGCGTTCGTACCGGCCTATGGCTGTGTCATGCGCCGCCGGGGATACGAAGCTTTTGGAGAGCAATTCGCGCGAGCGGTTGAATGCGCGCTCGGCTTCGCGAAATTCGGCGCGCGCCTGCTCGACGTTTGCCTGGGCAAGTGTCACGTTGGCAGCGGCCTGATCCATCTGGGCCGTGACGTCCTTGTTCTCGAGTTTGGCGACGATTTCGTTCGCCTTGACCGTCGAGCCTTCGCGTACGCCGAGCCATTCGAGTCGGCCGGTCGCCTTCGACGCCACCGCAGCTTTGCGCTGCGCAACGACATAGCCGGTGGCGTTGAGCAACGTATAGGCTTGCGAGGGATAGGCGGTCGCGACGGTCGCGATCTCCACCTCGACCGGGGCGTTCCTGCGCCAGAACCAAAGACTCGTCGCCGCGACGACCGCGAGGACGAGGGCAACGACAACGCGTTTGATCCAGCGTCGGTTGCGCGGCGCGGAATTGCCGCGGTCGATGCGCAGACGGGTCAGATCGGATTCGGACATGAGCGGGGAGGTAGCGGCCATGCCTGGGGGAAGCATGGGCCGGTATGGAACGTGACGCTAGTGTACCGCCTGGATGATGCTCCGCACAAAACATGTGCGGCAACGGGCATCGTGCGAGGGAGCGTTCCGAAGATCCTCTACAGCCCGAGCGCCGACAAGCCCGGATGATCGTCGGGACGCCGGCCCAGGGGCCAGTGGAACAGGCGCTCGTCGGCTCGAATCGGCAAGTCGTTGATGCTGGCGTAGCGATGTGCCATCAGACCCTGCGGCGTGAACGCCCAGTTCTCATTGCCGTACGAACGGAACCAGTGTCCGGAGTCGTCGTGCCACTCGTAGGCGAAGCGAACCGCGATGCGGTGATCCGTGTATGCCCAAAGTTCCTTGATGAGGCGATAGTCGAGTTCTCTGGCCCACTTCCGCTGCAGGAAACGGCGGACGTCCTCGCGTCCGACGGGGAACTCGGCGCGATTGCGCCAGCGGGTATCGTCCGTGTAGACGAGGACGACGCGATCCGGATCGCGGCTGTTCCAGGCGTCCTCGGCCATGCGCACCTTCTGCAAGGCGGTGTCGGCGGTAAACGGAGGCAGGGGTGGGCGGGTTTCCAAAGAGGACCTCGGTGTAGGAGGGAGCACGAAGCGATGGTGCCACGACAAGCGCGTCCGAACCATCGCGAACGCAAAGATTCCGCCGTCGCTGCAGCGCGACGCGCTGTCGTGGGACGACTACGGGTACGGTGCGGCGCTCGGACGTTTGACACGGCAACGGGCCGCGCCTAATGTGCCCGCAGGGCGGCTCGTCCGCGCAAGCATGGAGAGTGCCCTTCACCTACCGGAGGAGATCGTCATGGGAATCTGTGAAGAGCGCATCGCGAAGTTCGTGGCCGAAACCAGTTTCGACGTCATTCCGCCCGAGTCGTACCGGGCTGCTCGGGAGGCATCGTTCGATTGCGTAGGTGTGGCGTTGGCAGGGGCCGCCCAGCCCCATGGCCGGATGATCGTCGACTTTGTCGACTCGCAAGGCGGAAAGAGCGATTGCACGATCATCGGCGACAAGCGCCGGACGTCGCCCTATCTGGCGGCGCTCGCCAACGGCACGCTCGGCCATGCCCTCGATTACGATGACATGGGCGGCTTTGGTCATCCGTCCGTGGCGTTGCTGCCCACCGCGCTGGCCGTGGGCGAGCAGCTCGGAAAATCCGGTCGCGACGTGCTTGCGGCCTATGTGCTCGGCTTCGAAGTGGCGGTGCATTTGAACAAGGGGGCGGAGAACGTCCAGGGTTTGACCGGCTTTCACTCGACAGCAACCTTCGGCACGCTGGCCGCAACGGCGGTGGCGTCGCGCCTGATGGGACTGACCGCGCAGCAGACCTTGATGGCATTCGGTCTGGCGGGATCCATGCCGAGCGGCATATTGCAGAATTTCGGCAGCTACACGAAACCCCTGCACGCCGGGATGTCGTGTCGATCGGGGGTCATGGCGGCATCGCTCGCGAAGCAAGGGTGGCTTTCGACCGACGCCTTCCTTGACAGCCGGGTCGGCTGGGCGCATGCCTATCTCGGCGAGGGCAACTACGACGCAGACGCGATGACGAAGCATCTCGGCAAGACATGGCACAGCAAGGAGACCATCGTCATCAAGAAGTATCCGTGCTGCGGCTCGAACCACGGTGCGCTCGATTCGCTGCTCGCATTGCTGAAGGAGCACGATCTCAAGCTGCCGGATATCGCCCGCGTGGATATCGACAACGTGCCTGCGATATCGCATGTCCTGCTGCACCCGAGCCCCACGGCAGGCTATCAGGGCAAGTTCTCGCTTCACTACAACATTGCGACGGCGCTCGTCGACGGGAAAATCGACATCGACAGCTTCACCGACGAGAAACTGAATCGTCCCGAGTACCGCGAGGCGCGTGCGAAGACGTTCGTCAATGTCATGAGCAACTGGGATCCCGAGTACGAGCACGGGCCGACTTACAACCCGGTGACGATCACGCTCAGGAACGGCGAACGGCTCACGAAGAAGACCAACCGTCGGATCATGCACGGTGCGCCGGCCGACCCGCTGTCGGAACAGGAGTTCAAGGACAAGTTCCGGGATTGCGCGCAGCGCATCCTTGCGCCGGCGCAGGTGGAGGAAGCCGTGACGGCGTGGTGGTCGCTCGATCGTGCGGGCTCGCTGCAGCCGGCACTCGCGACGGTCGTCCCGCGCTGATCGGTCGCAGCGGCGGGCTGCCTCGGCCGCGGCAGCCCCCGACGAGCCAGCGTCAGTCGACGCGAATATTGTTGGCCTTGATGACCTTCAGGTACATGGCCTGATCGTGCTTGATCATGGCCGCGAACTGCTCGGGGTTGCGGTAATCCGTCGTGACGCCGACTTTCTCCAGTTGCGCCTTGGTCTCGGACTTCTGCAGCATTGCGCCGATCTCGCCCGCCAGCTTGTCGACGATGGCCTTCGGCGTCGCAGCCGGCGCAACGACGCCGTTCCACGTCTTGACGTCGAAGGTGGGCATGCCGGCCTCGGCGAACGTCGGCATCTGGGGCAATGACACGAGCCGGTTCGGTCCGGTGACGGCCACGGCCTTCAGCTTGCCGCTCTTCACGTGTCCGAGGATGTTGACCGGCACGGAGAAGAACATCTGCACGTGGCCGCCGAGCAGATCGTTCATGACCGGGCCTGCGCCCTTGTAGGGGATGTGCTGCGTTTTCACGCCTGCGATCAGATTGAAAAGCTCGCCGGAGAGGTGTGTGGGGCCGCCTGCACCCGATGATCCGAAGTTGAGGCTGTTGGGTTTCGACTTGGCGAGAGCGATGACCTCCTGCACGGTGTTGGCCGGCACGCCGGGGAACAGCACCAGGACCTGCGGCGCATAGCCGATGCTTGCGATCGGGGCGAAGTCCTTGATGGGATCGTAGGGCGTCTTCGTCAGACTGGAGAGAATCGAGAGGGTACTGGTGGCGAGCATGATCGTGTAGCCGTCAGGAGGCGACTTGGCAAGCGTCTCCGTGCCGATGATCGTATTGCCGCCCGGTCGATTGTCG
>LNFM01005285.1_pt1 | contig 22559 bp, 21 predicted proteins | sample 596031 | NCBI WGS metagenome assembly LNFM01 (sample SAMN04254537, study PRJNA301005) | activated carbon metagenome | isolation source: dual media filters at the Ann Arbor, Michigan drinking water treatment plant | place: USA: Ann Arbor | reverse complement strand
CCGGCACACCGCCGGTAACAGACCGTCCCAAAGAACATTTCCTTTGTTTGCAAAACCGACTGCCCCCAAAGCCCCAAAACCCCTTGACACGCACGATATCGTGAAATCGAGAAGAGCCCCCTGCGCCGCAAATGGCCAGCGGGGCTTTTGATTTTCACCCTACAGGAGCATTCGTCATGACCTCGTCCCAAAATCAGCCCGCAAATCCGTACCTCGAAAATGCCCTCCGTGCCTTAGACCTCGAAATGGAGAAGTTGGACAAAGAGGAAGTCGAGCAGAAGCTCGCTGCCGCCGCTGCCGCCAAACAGCGCGAAATCAACCGCCAAAACGCTCGCAAGTCCACCGGCCCCCGGACCGAAGCCGGGAAAGCCACCTCCAGCAGGAATCGTCTGGCCCATGGGCTCTGTTCCTCCAGTCTCATCATTCGCGGCGAAACGCAGGAAGAATTCGACGAACTGCAAATCCGAACTCACGTCGCCTTCGACCCGAAGACCGAAGGGGAAACCATGCTCGTCGACCAATTGGTCGAAGCCCTCTGGCGGCTCAACCGTGCCCGCAGCGTCGAATCCAAAACCTTCGAAAACATGATGGACTGCACCGACCATAACTTCAGCCGCGGCGGCGCCATCGAAACCGACCAATCCACCGGTGGCCTACTCAGTAACGCCCTCTTCGACGCCGATCACCAAAGAACGATGACCATCGTCCAACGCTATGTGACCGCAGCCGAACGGACCTATCGCCAGTGCCTCAAGGCCGTTCAGGAAGCCGTCCAGCGGCGCCCGGCGCCAGCACCGGCCGTCGGAATAGCGGTACCCAACCAAAAGCCCAAGGCCGCGGCCGCAGGCCAAACATCCTCCTTCGAGTCCGGCTTCGAATCGCAATTCGCGCCCAACCGTCCGGAAAGCGCCCCGGCCTACACGGACCGCCGCTGACTTGGCTTCGAATCGTAGAACCCCGCCGACTCCGAACCGTATTCCGCTCTTTGACAACCAGCACAACCAGCCCGGTTCGCCCGAAGTGTGCCTACCGCAGCAGGTCTTCGAGCTGAATCTTGGCGTCCGTCTTCGCATCCCGGTACTTGATGATCACCGGAGTGTAAATCGAGATCCCCCACTCCTTGCCCGGACCACTCGTCACCGCCCGCGAACCAGCCACCACCACGGCGCCCTCCGGAATCACCAGCGGCTCCTCATCGGTCGCCTTGATCACCGTCCCGTTCACCAGGTCATATACCGGCGTCGACCGGTTCAGGATCGTACCCGTCCCCAGCACCGCCCGCGTCTTCACCACCGTCCCTTCATACACGCCGCAGTTGCCGCCGCACAGCACGTCGTCCTCAATAATCACCGGCAGCGCACCCACCGGCTCCAGCACCCCGCCAATCTGCACCGCGGCCGACAAATGCACCCGCGCGCCTATCTGCGCGCAAGATCCCACCAACGCATGCGAATCTACCATCGTGCCGTCGCCCACATAAGCGCCCACGTTAATGTACATCGGCGGCATACAGGTCACCGACTTGCCGATATAGCAGCCGTCCCGCACACTCGACCCGCCCGGCACAATCCGGATCCCCGCATCGGCCGGAAACTGCCGCACCGGATACGTCGCCTTGTCCATGAACGGCTGCCGCTGCGGGTCCACCGACATGTCGACAATCGCGCCCAGCCGGAAACCCAGCAGGATCCCCTTCTTCACCCACGCATTCACCCGCCACCCGGTCTTCTCCGCCGGGTCCGGCGATGCGCTGCGAATCGTCCCCGCGTTCAGCGCGGCCTTGAACTCAGCGAACAGCTTCCAATGCTCTTCGGTGTAGCCGCCCGCCGGCTTGTTGTCAAACGCCTCTTCAATCCTTGCCTGCAATCAATGCCTCCCATACTGCGTCCAACTTCGCCATCGCCGCCGCCGAGGGCGGGCACATCGGCAGCCGCCACACCGGCTCAAGCAGCCCCATCTTCGCCATCAGATACTTCACCGGAATCGGATTCGACTCCACAAAATTCACTTCCATCAGCGGCAGCCACCGCCGCTGCAGAATCCGCGCCACGTCGTACTCGCCCAGCCGCGCCTTCAGCGCCAACAGCGTCATCTCTCGCGGAATCTGGTTCGAGACGACCGAGATGATGCCCTTCCCGCCCAGCGCCGTCAGCGGAATCGTAATCGAGTCGTCCCCGCTCAGCACATGGAAGCTCTCCGGCACTTCGTGGATCACCCGCGCCATCTGGCTAATGTTCCCCGACGCCTCTTTCACCGCCACGATGTTGTCAATAGCCGCCAGCCGCTTCAGCGTCGTCGGCTCCACGTTCACGCCCGTCCGCCCCGCCACGCTATAGACCACGATCGGCGTCTTCACCGCCGCCGCAATCGCGGCGTAGTGCTGATACAGGCCCTCCTGCGTCGGCTTGTTGTAGTAAGGCGTCACCGACAGCAGCCCGTCCACCCCCATCGCCGACAACTCCTTGGCGAGCGCCACCACCTCGGCCGTATTGTATCCACCCGCCCCGGCCACCACCGGCACCTTGCCCTTAGCCTCTTCGAGCGTAATCTCCACCACCCGCAGATGCTCGGCGTGCGTCAACGTCGGCGATTCGCCCGTCGTCCCGCATGGCACCAGGAAGTCGATACCCTCGCTGATCTGCCGCTGCACCAACGCCCGCAGCGTCGCCTCGTCCAGCGACAAGTCCTGCCGGAAAGGAGTTACTAACGCGGTCCCGCAACCCGTAAACATGGTTCCTTACCTCGCTCCAAACAATATCTCGGAAAATTCGTAAAAGCCCTGCTTGCCCACCACCCACTTGGCCGCCTGCAGCGCGCCGCGGGCAAACCCTTCCCGGCTCCGCGCCGTATGCCGCAACGTGATCGTGTCCGCCGCCGAGTCAAAGCCAATTTCGTGCGTCCCCGGCACGCGCCCCGCCCTGTTCGAACTCACGTCAATCGTCCGCTCGTAACCAGCCGTCTTCATCTCGTCCACCAGCTTCAGCAGCGTCCCCGATGGCGCGTCCTTCTTCTCATCGTGGTGGATCTCCCACGCATACGCCCCATACTCCGGTTGCTCTTTCAACAGACGTGCCGCCTCATGAATCAGCTTGAAGAACACGTTCACGCCCACCGAGTAGTTCGGCGACCACACCACCGGGCTGCCATGCCGCTCACTCGCCGCCCGCACCCGGTCCATCTCGCCGAGCCAACCCGTGGTCCCAATCACCACCGGAACCCGCAGCGCTGTCAGCGCCTCCACATTCCGCACCGTCGCCGTCGGAATCGAGAACTCAATGGCGACGTCGATCCCGGCAAAGTTCTCCGCCGTCAGCCCCTCGAAGTTCGCGTTGTTGTGCTCGTCCAGAATCAACCCGACGCTCAGCCCGTACTCCGGCGCCAGCGCCTCGAGCATCTTGCCCATCTTGCCGTAGCCAATCAGTGCCAGCTTCATTCGAACACCCTCTCGTCCAGCGTTGCGAAGAACTCGGCGTGCAGCGCGGCCACCGCCGCCGGCAGCTCCCGGTCCTCCACCACCATACTCAAGTTCAGCAGCGACGCCCCCTGGCTGATCATATGCAGGTTCGTCGTCCGCACCGCGCCGAAAGCCGCCGCCGCCACCCCCGGAGTCTTCTTGATCCCTTCACCCACCAGGCAGATGATCGAGAGTTCCCGCTCCACGGTCACCTCGGCGAACTTCGACAGCTCGGCGACAATCGCCTCCAGGTTCTCGGTCATGTCGATGGTCAGCGACACCGAAACTTCCGACGTCGAAACCATGTCCACCGGAGTCTCAAAGCGGTTGAACGTCTCAAAGATCTTGTGCAGAAACCCGTGCGCCATCAACATCCGCAGGCTCTGGATGTTCACGAGCGTAATGCCCCGCTTGCAGGCAATCGACTTCACGACATTCGCCGAAGGCACCGTCTCCGCCACAATCCGCGTCCCCGGCGAAGCCGGATTCCGGGAGTTCAGAATTCGCACCGGAATGTTCTTCTCGACGGCCGGCACCACCGTCGCCGGATGCAGCACCTTCGCGCCAAAGTAAGCCAGCTCCGCCGCCTCGGCAAAGCTGATCAGCTTCACCCGATGCCCGCCCGGCAGGATCCGCGGATCGCACGTCAACATGCCGTCGACATCGGTCCAGATCTGGATCTCACTCGCGCCAATCCCCGCCCCAAAAATCGAAGCCGAAAAATCGCTGCCGCCGCGGCCGAGCGTGGTCGTAAAGCCATCCTGCGTCGACCCGATGAATCCGCCCAGCACGACGACCTTGCCCAACTCCGCCAGTGGTGCCAGAATGCTCGCGCACTTGGCGTACGTCCGCGGATACAACGGCGCCGCCTGCGTGTGCCGCCGGTCGGTTATCAGCACCTCCCGCGCGTCCACATGCACACTCGGCATCCCGAGTTTCTCAAACGCCACCGCCACGATCTTTGACGACAACCGCTCGCCGTAGCTCGAAATCAGGTCGACATACTGGTCCGGGAAATCGCCAATCTGCGTCAACTCATCGAGAAACGCGCCCAGCTCCTGGAAGTGCAGCGCAATGAAGCCTTGCAGCGAAGCGTCTGCCTCACGCAACGTAAACTGCTCCAGCGTATCGAGCGCCGCCTGCGCCGCGTCACGCTGCCCGTCGGCAGCCAGCTCGGCGGCCGCCAGCAAGGCGTTCGTCGTCTTGCCCATCGCGGAAACCACGACTACCGGCTTCTCCGCCAACCGCGACCGGACAATCTCGGCGACTCTCGCAATCGCCACGGCGGACTCGACCGAGGAGCCGCCGAACTTCATGACTATCATCTATTCCAATCCTTTGAGTAACTGCGTCACCAGCGTTTCGTAGTGCTCCACGGCCGCCAGCAACTCTTTCTTCGGCACCCGCTCCTCGCTCGTATGCGCCACATGAATTGTGCCCGGACCAAACAACAGCGGCTGGCCCCACTGCCCGCCGAAGGCCGGGATGTCCGTCGTGTAAGCCACCACCGTCGTCGGGATTCCCGGCACCGGCTGCAAGTGCACCGCCGGGATGCAGAGGATCTCGCGCGCTTCCACCAACCCATCACACGCCGCCGCAACGGCCTCGCGAATCGGCGCCGGATCATCCACCAGCCGAAAGAACAGGTCCGCCTTCGCCGCGTCCGGAATCACGTTCGGCGCCCGACCGCCGGCCAGCGTCGCGATGTTCAAAGTGCACGGCCCGAGAATCGGATGGGTCGGCAGTTCAATCTTCCGCACCCGCTCCAAAGCGTCCAGTAACTTCAAGACCGCCGAATCGCCCAGCTCCGGATACGCCGAATGCGCCATCCGCCCGCTGGCGTGCAACTCATACCGCAGCGCACCCTTCGACCCCAGCGCCAACTGGCACTCGGTCGGCTCGCCGTTAATCAGGAACTTCGATCCGCGCGGCTGCTTGGCCATGAAGTAGGCGCCGGCCGAGTTGCGTTCTTCACCCACGACGAACAGCAGTGCGAAGTTGCGCACGCCCTTGGCCAGCATCGACTCCGCCGCCTTGATCATCGACGCGATGATGCCTTTCACATCGCAGGCCCCGCGGCCCCAGATGAACTCGTCGTCCTCGCGCGAGGCGAAGAAAGGCGGCACGGTATCCGTATGGGTCGACAGCGTCACGAGCGGTTCGCCGAACGTCACCAGGATGTTTGAGCGGTTCGGTTCCACCTCAATCAGCTCCACCGTTCCGCCGTACTGCGCGGCGAGCGGACGCAGATACTCGGCCAAATAGGCTACATGCGGAGCTTCGTTGCCGGTGATCGACTCGATATCGATAAGCGCGCGAGTAAGTTCAAAGACATCCATAAGTTTGTGTTGTGGGGAGGGAGAGCAGGAAGAAGGAGGGCCTTCCTCTCTAGCACTCCACTCGAAAGGACATCCGGCATTGCACCGGCTCTTCAAGTGACAGTGGACCGGCTTTCGCCTGCGTCCCCCAACCCGGCCGCTTGCCAACAGCGCACCAAGTTTCGGCAAACCGCCCTGTCCGTCTTGCTCCCGGTGGCGGGAAAATCAGCAAGCGGCCATGGCCTATGCGCCTCTACAGAGTCCTTTCAGAGTAGCGGAGCCCGGCTAGCCCCGTCAACGCAAATGCCGTTTCAGGAACGCAACCGAGCGCGGCACAATCTCCTCAACGCCCTTACCGGCAAAGGCATGACCACGCCCTTCGAACCAATGGACCTCATGCGGAACTCCCTTGGCGGCGAGTTCGGCGACCAGCCGACGCGCCTGCTCGGCGTCCACGGCTTGATCCTCTTTCCAGTGCAGTACGAACACCGGAGGCCCTCCTCGCTTCACTTGCAGCACGGGCGAAGCCGCGCGCATCGCCGTTTCCGTTACCGGCGGCCCGCCAAGATACTCCTCGATCAGGTTCACCGAGCTCTTTCCCGCAGTCTTCTTAAGATTCTCCTCCGCATTGCCGCCCATTCGCCAATCGCGCAGATCGGTCGGGCCGGAGAGGTCGATCACCGCTCGAACACTCGGATCGGAAAAGCCGGCGAGCAGCGCAATCTGCGCCCCGGCCGAAGCACCCATCAGCACCATCCGCTCGGGATCGAGATTCCACCGGCCAGCGTTACTCCGCAGAAAGGCCATCGCCTTCCGCACGTCGTCCAATTGAGCTGGAAACTTCGCCCCCGGAGCGAGGCGGTACTGCATCGTCGCGACGGCGTAGCCGGCGTCCACGAATCCCGGCATCACCCGATGGAACGACCGGCGGCTACCCATCGACCATCCTCCACCGTGCAGCCCGAGAATCACCGGCGAACGGAGCCCCGTCGGCGCGGCAATGTCCAACTGCAGGTCACCGTCAAAGACGATGTCCTCCTCAATCTTCGGCGGCGCCGCCAGCGCCAGCAGCAGGCTTCGTCTGGTCATCGCAAAGGGTCCTCCGTCCGCTGCATCCATCGCCCCATCTCCTCTCGCAGTTCGCCAATCCTCCCGGCATAGCGCCGGTCTACCGAAAGGTCCTGCAACTCGTCCGGGTCTTTGGCCAGATCGAAAAGCTGCATCCGTTCGGCGGCCGGGGCATAGTAGCGGATCAGCTTCCAACGCCCCTGCGTGACGCCGCGTTGCAGGTTCCGATATGCGAAGAACAACGACTCGTACCTTGCGCCGCCCAGCAGGCTCCGGCTCTCCACCGTCTCCGGCACCGGCAGGCCCGTCAACTGGCAGAGCGTCGGGTAGACATCGTGGAGGTAACATAGCGAGGAAACTCGCTTCCCCCGCGCCACGCCCGGCCCGGCCAACACCAACGGCACCCGCACGCTGTGGTCATACAAATTCTGCTTCCCGAGCAGTCCATGGCGCCCTACCGCGAGGCCGTTGTCGGCGCCGAACACGATGATCGTCTCCCGCGCCTCGCCAGTTCGCTCCAGCGCTTCGAGGATACGGCCGATCTGCGCGTCCATGTGCGTGATCATGGCGTAGTAGTCGGCGATGTGCTCGCGGACCACCGCCGGCGTCCGCGGAAACGGCGCCAACATCTCATCGCGGATCTTCAGTTCGCCGTTGTCGAACGGGTGCTCCACGCGAAAGCTCTTCGGCAGGCGCAATTGCTCCGGCCGGTAGAGCGCCCGCACCTCCGGCGGCGCTTGCCGCGGATCGTGCGGCGCCGTGAAGCAGACCGAAAGCAGAAAGGGCTCGGCGCCCAGTTTGCGTTGTTCGAGGAACCCGATGGCGGCATCGGCGAACAGCTCGGAGTAGTGCTTCGTCGCGATGCGGTCCGGCGCGGCCGCATAAACGCCATCCGCTCGAAAGTCGTGCTCGGGCACCTTCCAATGATCGGACCCGCCGCCCATCAGAATCGACGCGCCGGAAGAAAAGGCCCGAGCGAACAGCGGCGCGCGGTTGTGCCATTTCCCCGTCCCGAAGGTCGTATAGCCGTGGCGCCGAAAGAGTTCGGGCAGCAGCGTGAACGGGCCCTTGCGGCCGCGACCCGTAACCTCGGCCGTCAACCGTTCATCGGCGCGGAAGAGCGACTGGCCGCTCCAGAACATGGCCCGGCTGGCGACACAGACCGCGGGCGAAATGCCGCCCATGATGTGGGCCTGCGTGAACGCCGTGCCCCGCGCAACCAGGCGATCGAGGTTCGGCGTGCGGATCTCGCGGTTCCCCAGCACCGCGATGGTATCGAAGCGCTGGTCGTCCGAGAACAGGATCAGCACGTTGGGCCGCCGGCCCACGGCCGCTGCCCCCGCTGCCTGCATCCACTCTCGTCTTGTCACCGGTAATCCTCGCCCCGCACACTCCGGCGGCAGGACTCCCGCCACACCGTCAAGGCTTGGCGCATCCGCGCCACCTCCGCCGGATGGCTGGCCGCCAGGTTCTGCTTCTCGCCAGGATCAGCTTGAAGATCGAACAACAGATCCTGGGAAGCATCGAGATTGGTCAGCAGCTTCCAGCGATCCTCCACCCAGGCGAGTCGAGGCGAACCCCGGGTGATCTTCGTCGTCTCAAACGCCAGCGCCGAGCCGCGCTGACTGGCCTTGCCCTCCAGGAGCGGCAACAGGCTCGCGCCATCGATCGGGCGGGCATCGGGAGCCTTCAGACCCAGAGCGGCCAGAATCGTCGGGAAGTAGTCGGACGTCGAGCAGGGCGCCCCGATCGTCCGCTTCCCCTTCCATCGCGCGGGCCACTCGACGATCGCGGGAACGCGGACGCCGCCTTCAAACAAGCTCGCTTTTCTGCCCCGCAGCGGTCCCGCCGTTCCAGGGAACGCCACCGTCTCGGCGTCGCCTTCCGGGCCGTTGTCGCTCGCGTACCAGAGCATCGTATCCCGCGCGACGCCCCACTCCCGCAGCTTCGCGCGCAGCCGGCCCACCTGCGTATCCAGCGCCGAGATCGAGCCCCAGTAATGCTGCTTGCTCTCCGAATGCTCGGCATACAGCCGCCGGTATTCGGGGGTGGCCACCAGCGGCAGATGCGGCGCGTGGAACCAGATCACACAAAAGAAGGGCTCCTTCGCCTGCACGGCTTTCTCCAGGAACTCGACCGCTTCGTCCATGATGATCTTCGAGTCGTCACCACGCAGCGGAAGCGTCACCTCGGCGCCATTCTTCCAATATTCTCGCGACGGCGGATCCGCGGTCGGAACCTTGCGGACGGTCGAAAACCACTCGGTGAACCCGTTATCCGAAGGCGAGGACTTCTTGGCGCCATCGAAGTCGCCCAAGTGCCACTTGCCGAAGTGACCGGTGCGATAACCCAATGGCTGCAGCACCTCGGCGATGGTCCGTTCACCGGCCGGAAGAGCGTACTCGGAGGGCTCGCCCTCGCGCCCGGCGTTGGCGAAGTAGATGCCGTAGCGAAACGGGTGCCGGCCCGTAAGGCAACTCCCGCGCGTCGGCGAGCAGACCGGCGCGCCGGAGTAGAAGCGATGGAGCCGGATGCCTTCCTCCGCCATCGCGTCCAGATGCGGTGTCTTCACCACCGGATGGCCGTTAAACCCTACGTCGCCCCAGCCCTGGTCATCCGCCATCACCAGAACAATATTCGGCCGTGAGCGGCGGCTCTGCGCCAAACCGGCCACGGCGCTCAAAAACGCCCGGCGCTTCATCGCTTACACCGCCCAATGGCTGTCCGGACGCTATCGGCCACCTGCTCACCGAGCAGCCAGTTCGCTTTCGGACCGAAGTGAACGTTCCCCGGCCCCAGAAACATCTCCGGCGCGAAGCGGGAGGTGCTCGTGTAGAGGTCGGTCACCGGGATGCCCGCCTTCTCCATCACCCGCGCCGCTACCTCGTTGTACCGCTTCTCGTCGCCGGGCACGCGACCCAGTTCGCCTTCGGGCACAAAGGTCGTGTTCGCGAAAACGAGACAGGCGCCGGTCTTCTGCAACCGGCCCACGAGTTCCGTCAGGTTGCGCTCGTAATCCGGCAGCGGCACGCTGATCTTCCCGTTCACCTTGTCCCGCTTGCCGGGATCTTTTGAATCAGGATGGCGGTAGCAGAGGTCATGCAAGCCCCAGTTGAAGTGGATCACGTCCCACTTCTCTGCCCCGAGCCACTTGTCGAGCCGCTCGAGGCCGGCGAGCGTCGACTGGCAGTTCTCCGGCTGATCCGCTCCCGCGACGACAGGCCGGAAGACATTGGCGGCGTCGCGCAGCAGGTGCCGGACCTCGCGGGTATAGCCGATGGAGATCGAGTCGCCGATCACCAGCACATTCGGGTAGCCGGGCCTCCGTTCGGCGGTCCAACCGCCTTTGCCGAACACTGGCCGCGGATTCGCCGGCATGGTCGCGTGCGTCCAGCGATCGGTACGGAAGGGCGAAGGCGGCAAGCCTTCGGCGTTCGCGAAGCTCGCCGTCGCGGCCGGAGTCCAGGCGTAGCGAGCGGCCACCGGCCGGGGCACCGCCGCCGCGCTCACCACAATCGTCTGGCCGTCGATTCGAGCTAGCGCCGGATGAAACACCCGGTCCTCACCGGCGATCACGAAGCCTTCAAGCGTCTCGGCCGCGCGCGAACGCAGTCCACTCTCCGCGAAGTCGAACCAGAGCCGCAGCGTCTCCCCTTCGTGGGTCACGCGCCGGTACGACGGGCCGGAGTAAACCAGCTTCTCGCCGTACGCCACGGCTCGCGCGGCCAGCGCCAATCGTTCGCCCACATCCCGCTTGTTCTTCGGATGGATGTTGACGGTATCGCCGATGTCGTTGGTCACCACCATGGCCGTATTGCTGACGGCGAGCGTCTCCCGCTGCGCCTCCCGCACTTCCACCCACTCGGTGCCCGGTTCGGTGCCCGCCCCGCCGTAGTTAGCCAGTTGGACATAGAGAAAGGGCAGCGGCCCCAAGCCCCAGCGTTCCCGCCAATCGGCAATCAGCGCCGAGAAGAGCGTGCGGTAGAAGCGGCTCTCGGCGCGGCTGGCATTGGTCTCGCCCTGATACCAGAGAAAGCCACGAATTGCGTAGGGCGTCAGCGGGGCGATCATCCCATTGAAGAGCCCACTGGGCAGACTCGAATTTCCCGGCCGCATCGGGGCCCGTTTCCCCTGCTGCAGGTAGTATTGCAGGTCCGGATGCGTCTGCAGCGCCTCCTGCCCAATCCAGGCTTCGGCCGGGGTGCCGCCCCGCGCAGCCTCGATCAAGCCGATCGGGACACCGAGCTTCTCATGCAGATGGCGGCCGAACCAGTACGCGGCCGCCGAGAAATCCGGCACCGTCTGCGGCGTGCAGATCTCCCAACGCGCGGCCACATCGTCCTGCGGCGTTTCGATGATGCGATGCGGAACATGGAAGAGCCGAATCAGCGGGTGGTTCGCGCCGGCGGCCGTCTTCTCCGGTTCCGCCGAATGCTTGATGCGCCATTCCATATTCGATTGGCCGGAGGCGAGCCAGACCTCGCCGACATAGACATCTTGCAGCGTGATCACGTTGGTCCCGGCGATGCGCATCGTAAACGGCCCGCCGGCTTTCGTGGGCGGCAGGAACAGTTCCCAATTCCCGGCCGCGTTGGTCACCGTCTTGCGTTCCACCTGCTCGAAGCGGACGGTCACCGTTTCCCCCGGCGCCCCCCGGCCCCAGATGCGCAGGGCCTCATCGCGCTGCAGCACCATGTGGTCGCCGACGAGCGACGGCAGAGTGATCGCGGCCGGTAGAGGGATAGCGGCCCAGAGGAGAAGCTTCCAGAAACTCACCCGAAGACGGTACCACGAAAGCCCGCCAACCGCGGCGCCTTCACCTCTGCTTCCCATGCGGCAAGAAGCCGCCGCAACGCCGCGGCCTCGGCCGGAGCCTGCTGCAGCCGATCCTGCTTCTCCTCAAGGTCTTCCCCCAGATGGAACAGGTACTCGCGGCCATTGTCCACCACAAGCTTCCAGTTGCCGCGCCGCACAGCCTTGCGCCGGTTCTCCATCCGCTTGTAGCGCCAGAATAACGCCCGTTCCTTGGCAGGTCCCAACAGGTCTTCGCCGTCCAGCCGCCGCGCCGGTTTCACCCGCGCCGCCGCCAGCAGGGTCGCCGTCAGGTCCATATGCATCGCCACCCGTACTGACTCCATCCCCGGCTTCACTTTTCCCGGATAGCGCAGAATGCACGGCACGCGAATGCCCCCTTCAAAGGTTGTCGTCTTCGTCCCTCGCAGCGGGCCATTACTGCCCACGCCCATCGCGCCGTTGTCGCTCGCAAAAATCACGATCGTATCCGGCGGCACGGCCGCCAGCAACTTGCCGACGTAGTGATCCATCCGCTCCACCATCGCCGCGTAGCCCGGCCGCCCCGCTTCCCTGCCCGGCCCTTGAATCGGCGTATGTGGGGCCGTGAAAGGCACGTAGAGGAAGAACGGCTTGGCCGGCGTCCGTTGACCCAGCCAACGCAGCGCCTCCTCGCCAATCAAGTCCGTCACGTAACCCGGACGGTCCACCTGCTTCTCCCCTTCGTAAATCGCCGGCGCGCCCCCTTCTTCGAAATGGGTGAAATAGTCCGCGTTGCCGCCGATCACCCCGAAGTAGTGTTCGAACCCATGGCGCAGCGCCGAGAACTTGGGGGCGTAGCCGAGGTGCCATTTGCCGATGCAAGCCGTCTGGTAACCGGCCCCGCGAAGCATCTGTCCCAAGGTCGCCTCCGTCGCGGGCAGGCCCAGTTCGCCGCGTTCCTGCAGCCAAACCGCCTCATCATAACGGCCGACATTCCCGACCCCGATCGCGCATTCAAGGCCACCCACGCGATGCGGATAACGCCCCGTGAGCAGGGCCGTCCGGCTCGGCGTACACTCCGGCGCGTTAGCGTAGAACTGCGTATAGCGAACACCCTGCTGGGCGAGCGCGTCGATGTGCGGCGTTCGAATATCCCGCGCGCCGTAGCACCCGAGATCGGCCCACCCCAGGTCGTCGGCCAGAATCAGCAGGATGTTCGGCCGGGGCGCAGCCGCCGCAGCCAGCAGAAGACTCCGCCGGGAAATCATCCCGCCAGTCTACTGCGGTTCCTCCGTCACCGATACGGTAACGTCCATTCCCAGAAAGGCTCCGGGAGCGCCGTAGTAGGTCCCCCAAAGCGGCAACACATGCTCCGGCGACCACGCCATCGCCACCCGGATCAGGTTGCGATTACCGACGATGCTGTTGGTCGGGTCGAAATCGATCCAACCAGCGCCTGGCAGATAGACCTGCATCCAGGCGTGCGTCGCGCCACCGCCCTTTTCCGTACCGGGCGTGAAGATATAGCCACTGACGAAGCGCGCCGCCAGGCCCAGAGAGCGCACGGCCTCCATCATGAGCACCGCAAAATCCCTGCAACTGCCCCGCCGCGTCTGCAAGGTGTCGTCCGGATTTTGCACTCCCTTTTCCTGCCGCCGGGTATAGACGAATTGATCCCGGATGCCCTTAGTCATCGCGCGCAACATCCCCATGGTTCCCGACGCCTCGGCCGGCTCCAAGAACTGCAGCGCCCAGCGGCCGACATTGCCGCTTGGATCATGCCGCACCAGACCACAAGCCAAATTCGGGTAGTCCTCCGGCGTGTACACGAACGGGTATTTCCGCGCGAACTCCTCCACCGGATATTCCGGCAGCGTGTTCTCGTAGTGCTCGAGCGTCACCCGGCTTTCAAACCGGAGTTCGGCGGTCTTGCCTTCAAACGTCGTGACGGCCACCGAGTTGTCAAACACATCGTGGAGCCAACGGACGGTAGCCGGCTGCGGGGTGATCACCAGGCTCGTCCGGATCAGCCGCAGATCGTGGCTCTCCCGCGGACGGAACATCATGCGGTGTTCGCCCAGGCGAACAGGTTCCGCATAGCGGTACACCGTGACGTGGCGGACGCTCAGCAGGGACATCCTAGGCTTCGTCCGCCCAGACCCGGAAGCTTTCGAGATGATTCGGCCCAAACGTGGTCGCGATCGCCACGTCGGAGGCGTCCCGGCCGCGGGCCATCAGAACGCGGCCCATGCGCGGCTTGTTGTTCCGCGGATCGAACGTGTACCACTGACCAGCCAGATAGACCTCGAACCACGCGGCGAAATCGCCCACACTCCAGGGCTGGGGCGTGCCCAGATCACTCAGATAGCCGGTGCAATAGCGGGCCGGGATGTTCAGGCAGCGGCAGAACGTGACGGCCAGGTGGGCAAAGTCGCGGCACACTCCCGTGCGTTCGCGATAGGCCTCCGAAGCGGTCCGGGTAGACCGGGCGGCCTGATAGTCAAAGGCGATGTGATTGTGGACATAGTCGCAGATGGCCTGCACCCGCTCGTAGCCGGGCGCCGTTCCACCGAAAAGCTCCCAAGCCAAGGGCGAAAGCAGATCGGTCTCGCAGTAGCGGCTACCCAGGAGAAACACGAGCGTCTCTTCGGGCAGGGTCTCCACGGTCTGCTGCCAGGCATCCGGGAAGATGGTCTCCGGGACGTCCGGCACGCGAACTACGGCGCCATTGGTAATCGCCACGCGCCCGGCCGGAGCCAGAATGCGAGTGCACCAGTTGCCGAAGCCGTCGCGATAGCCCGCAATCGGCACCGCCGGGTCCGTTCGCAAAAACTCATGGCTCACCACGTCCGACGATCGGGAGTAGTGCAAATCCACGGCCAGAATCACGGGGGTGGGCTGCGGAAACTGGTAAATCAACTCAAATCCAACGCGCAGTAGCATAGGGGTAGCCTGTTCCGGCCTAATCCACCTGAGCGCGTGGGTTCCGAAGTAAAGGACCTTAATACTACCATGCCCATCATCCGGCCCATACGGTGGCCGCCGTACGGTAGGTATTCACGTTGGCCTGGACCGTCGCTTCGATCGGGTCAGCATAGCCTCCGCCTAGCAGCAGGACGAAGGGTTTTCCGTATCGCCGCGCTGCTGTCATCACCCGGCGGTCTCGCTCGGCGAGCCCAGCATGGCTGAGCGAAAGCTTTCCGAGCTTGTCTTCGAGCAGGTTATCAACGCCGGACTGATAGAAGACAAAGTCGGGGCGAAAATCCCAGACGCGGGGCAGGTGCTCCTCCAGCGCGGCGAGATACTCTTCGTCTCCTGTGCCGTCAGCGAAAGCAACGTCAATCTTACTCACTTGTTTCCGAAACGGGAAGTTGTTCCGCCCATGGAAGGAGAGCGTCAGCACGTCCGGATCGTCCGCGAAAAGCGCGGCGGTTCCGTCGCCCTGATGCACGTCCAAATCCACCACCGCCACCCGCCATCCCCAACCCCGCATCCGCAGCCCGGCGATCGAAACCGCAATGTCGTTAAACACGCAGAAGCCGGACCCCTCACCCCAAAAAGCATGATGGGTACCGCCCATCAGCGCGCCGCCGAATCCGGTCTCCTCCGCGGCATCGGTCGCGGCAAGCGCGCCGCCCACACTGGCCAACGTTCGCAGCACCAGAGCCGGAGACCACGGGAAGCCGATGCGGCGCACAGCCGCCGGCGGCAGTTCCCCATGGAGAAACTGCCGCACGTATTCGGCGTCGTGGGCCTCACAGATCTCTTCCGGCGATGCGAGCGGCGCGGGAAGGATTTCGAAACGGCGATCCCCGGTCAGGGCCTCTCGCAACAACCGGTACTTGCGCGCCGGGAACCGATGGTCCGGCGGCAAGCCCATGTCGTAGTGGTCGCAGTAGAAAAGCCGCAGCAACCCGGCTACCGCTTCGTCAGGTCGCGGATCAGAATGTCCTTGAAGCGCATATCGCCCGCGCCGCCCGAATGCAGTTGCAGCGAAATGCCGCCATCAAACGACCGCGGCCGCGGATCGGTGAAATCGACGAGCACCACGCCGTTCAGACGCGAGTAGTAGCGATTGCCTTCCACTTTGAGCAGGTACTCGTTCCACTCGCCCTTGCGGACCACCGTTTCGTTTTCGGGCGAAGGCCATACGATCCACTGCCGGCCATCTCCATAGATGCCGCCCGTGTGCTGACCGATGGTGCAGTCGATTTCAAACTGCAAGCCCTGCGTGATATCCGGCGTGCCCGGCTTGAACTCAGAGTGAAAGAACACGCCGCTGTTGCCCGTACCCTCGCACTTGAACTTCATGGACAAATGGAAGTCCTTGTAATTCTCCTTCGTCCGCAGGTACCCGTATGCCTTCGTGATGGCTTCGCCATGGATCTCGCCCTTGTCGACGGTCCATTTCTCCTTGCCAATCTCCGTCCAACCCGAGAGGTCTTTCCCGTTGAACAGCGGCACCCAATCTTCACCGGGCAACTTCGCCTTTTTCTCCTGCGCGAACGCGCATGCTGCCAAAGCTAACAACAGAACGAATTTCATGTCTGCCATCATACTAAGGCCGCCGCGATCTGCGCGGCGATGGCCTGCGCGTGATGGTCCACCCGCTCTGCCGAAGGCCCTTCCACCATCACCCGCGCCAGCGGCTCGGTGCCCGAGAACCGCACCAGGACGCGCCCCGCTTCGCCGAACTCGCTCTCGCAAGCCTGAATCGCCGCCTGCACGGCTGCCTGCTCGTCGAGCGGCCGCTTGACCGCGAACCGCACGTTCACCAGCCGCTGCGGAAACACCTCAAACTCCGCGGTGAGTTCGTCGAGCGATGCACCCTCGCACAGCATCACGTCCAGCAACAGCAAGAGAGTCAACACGCCGTCGCCGGTCGTTGCGTGTTCGTGGAAGATCACGTGGCCGCTCTGCTCGCCGCCAATCAGGGCTTCGCGGCGGATCATCTCCTCGAGGACATATTTATCGCCCACCGCAGTCCGCACGAGCGTCATGCCGTAACGGCCGAGCGCGACTTCGAGACCCAGGTTCGACATCACGGTCGCGACCACTTCACCCTTCGGCAGGTGGCCCCGGCGGTGCAGATCCCGGCCGACGATGAACAGGACGTGGTCGCCGTCGATCAGCTTGCCGCTCGGCGAGACGAACATCGCCCGGTCAGCGTCGCCATCGAATGCCGCGCCACACCACGCGCCATGTTCCACCACGGCCCGCTGCAGGTTCTCCGGATGCAGCGCGCCGCAATCAGCGTTGATGTTCCGCCCGTCTGGCTCACCGCCCAGCACGATCACTTCGGCGCCGAGGTCGCGCAGCAGCAAGGGCGCCGACGAAAACGCCGCGCCGTTGGCGCAATCAACCACGATCTTCTTGCCCGCCAGCGAATGAGGAAATACGGAATCGAGGTGCTCGCGATAAGGCCGGTCCCGCATGCCGAACCATCGCCAACCCACGGGCTCCGGGTCCGGCCCGGCCAGCTCCAGAATACGACCTTCGAGCTCATGCTCCACTTCGTCGGGGAGCTTGTAGCCCGTGTGGGCGAAGACCTTCAGCCCGTTGTCCTGATAGGGATTGTGCGAAGCGGAGATCATCACCCCGGCGACGAATGGCCCATTCTTCGTCATCCAAGCCACACACGGAGTGGTCACCACGCCATGATGGTCCGGCGTGACACCGACGGCCTTCAGTCCCGCCATGAGCCACTTTGAAAGCTGCTCGCCGGACTCCCGGGTATCCATCCCGATCGCAACGCGGGGCTCCTCGCTGTGTGCGCGCGCCCATTCTCCCAGCGCCTTGCCAAAGGCATATACGGTAGGGGCGTCCAGCGGATACTGCCCGGCCACTCCCCGAATTCCATCGGTCCCGAAAAGTTGTTTCGCCATTCTTATTGTTCCAGCGCCGGTTGGGCGATTCGCTCCATTACGATGCGCACACGGACCACGGACGGCCCTTCAATGCGTACCTGCCCATCGGCCACAAAGGTGTTCACGCGGAACTCCGATTCCCCAAGAATCCCGCTAAGATCAATCGGATCGGTCTCCGCGCTCTGCAGCCCCTCGACGCGGCTCTGAGGGCCCACCACACGGAGCACCTCCGGCTGCACCTCCTGCTTCAGGATCCGGTAGCCCGGCATCGGCGTGTTCGCGTAGCGGATGATCACCGGCACGTCCCGCGCCGTCCGCTGCTCAAAGCGCAGCCGCAACTGCGACGGAATCACCCGTTCAAGCGTCACGCCCTGCGGCAGCCGCAAGTTCTGACGATCGAGATTGAACGTGCGCTCGCCCGGCCGGTTCACTTCGCTCAGGTCGACCACGAGAGCCGCGTCGGCCAGGTTGCCCGCCTCCAACTTTTCGGGAGGCGCCTGCACCAGCAGGTTCACCCGGCTCACCATCTCAGAGCTTACTTCGAGCGTCTTTGGAAAGTTCTTGTACTCAATGGGCACCGACACGGATGAGCTGAGTTCCTGCTCCCCAACCACGGCGACCCAGAGCAAGCTGGCCAGGGCAAGACTCAGCACTTTCATGCCGATGTTCTCGGTAAACAGGGCCTTCACGCCTGCCGCTCCTCCGCGACGCCGAAGGCACGTTTCAAGGCCGGCCGCTCCCGCTTGGTCAGCGCCTCTTCGACGCGTTCAAGGGTTACGTCGTATTCGATTTCCCCATACTGCGCGATCGAGATCCGGCCCGTCTCTTCGCTGACGATCAGCGACAGGCAATCGGTCTCCTCGGTCACCCCGATGGCGGCGCGATGGCGCGTGCCCAGGTAACGCAACAGCTCCGGGTTCATCGTCAGCGGCAGGAAGCAGGCCGCGGCGGCGATGCGGTCGCCTTGTATGATCACCGCGCCATCGTGCATGGCCGCACCGGGATGAAAAAGGGCAAGCAGTAAGTCGCGAGAGATGGCCGCGTCAAGCGGAACCCCGCTTTCGACAAACGTGCGCAGCCCGATCTCCCGCTCCACCACGATCAACCCGCCAATCTTCTGCTGGGCCAACTGCTGGAGCGCCAGCAGGATCTCGTCCACCGTATCCCGGCGCTGCAGCCGCGAGCCGAACCCGATCAACCGCTGCTTACCCAGCCGGGCGAGAAGCCGGCGGATTTCGCTTTGGAACATCACGATCATGGCGAAAGCGGTATAAGGCGCCAGCGTGGCCAGCAGTGTCCGCAGCAGCTCCATTTTGAGGGCCAACGCCATCAGATAAACGAGCACCAGAACGAGCAGTCCGCCCAGCATATGCGCGGCGCGGCGGCCTCGAACAATCTGAATGAACTGGTAGATGATGATCGACACCAGCACGATATCCAACGCCGCGAGCCAGGTGAGCCGTGGCAGTGAGGATACGAATGGTGAGAGCAGGGAAAACATTCGGTCCTACAATTCTAACCCTGCTATTCAACCAGACTTAATTTCGGTCCACAATCGATCGCGCAGGCGTTGCGCGGCCGGGGTCATGGTTTCAAACCACTCGGCCCGGGCCATGACTTCCGGCGTGGGATAGAGCGTGGGATTTTCCCGCGTGGCCGCCGCGAGCAAAGGCTTCGCCGCGGCGTTGGCGGTGGCCGTCCGCATGGAGTCGGCCACGCGGGCGCTGACTTCGGGGCGGAGCAGATAATTGATCCACTCATGCGCCAACTGCTGACGCGGGCTTTCCCGCAGGATGACGGCGCAATCGAGGTTAACCGGAAAGCCTTCGCTGGGATAAACGAAGTCCAGGTCCGGCGCCGCGTCGATGGCCTGCTGGGCGGTCGTCGACCAGAGCTGGGCGGCGAGCACGTCCCCGGCGACCACCTGATCCCGGACTTCGGAATTGAGGTAGGCGCGCAGCAGCGGTTTCTGCCGCATCGCTTCCCGCTGGGCGGCGCGAAGTTGATCGGGGTCGCCGGAGTTCAGGCTGAAGCCGAGCTTGCGGAGGGCGGCAGCGAGGACCTCGGCCGGATCATCGAGCATCGTGATTTTGCCGGCGACCCGTGGATCCCAGAGGTCCGCCCAACTGACGGGCGGCGGCTGCATCCTCTTGTGAAACAGAATGCCGGTGGCGTTCCACATATAGGGCACCGCGTGGCTGGTGAGGCTGGGGCGCGCGAACGCGGGATCGAGGTTCTTCAGATTCGGCAGCTTGGCATGATCGAGCGGGGTGAGCAGTCCCTGCTCCCGCATCGGCGGAACGATGTAGTGCGTGGGAAACACCACGTCCCACCCGGAGTTGCCGCTGAAGACGCGGGCAAGCATCTCCTCGTTCGATTCATAGATGGAGTAGCGCACGCGGACGCCGAACTCCTTCTCGAAGCCGGGAACCGTTTCCGGGGCGACATAGTCCGACCAGTTGAACACGTTCAAACGAGGCCGCGACGGGGCACACCCGAGGCCGGCCAGAGAGAAGACAAGCGCCCGGCGTCTCATGCCTTCTGCAACCTTTCCGAGGCGACGATCAATATCCCGAGGCCGACGAAGATCACCGTGGAGATGGCACTGACCACCGGATTAGCGCCGCGGCGGGCCATGGCGTAAAGCATCATGGGAAGCGTCTCCGAATCGACGCCCGCGACCAGGGACGTGATGACGTAGTCGTCAAAGGAAACGGTGAACGCCAGCAGGGCGGCGGCGGCGATGCCGGGCTTCAGCATGGGCAGCGTGACCAGGCGGAACGCCTGCCATTCCGTGGCGCCGAGGTCGAGGGCCGCTTCTTCAAGAGCGGGGTCCGCGGTGCGGAGCCGGGCCATGACGACGAGCAGGACGTAGGCGATGGAGAAGGTGACGTGGGCAAGGATCACCGTGTGCATGCCGAGTTGGAGTTGGAAGTAGCGGAAGGCCCATTGGAAGGTGGCGAGCAGGGCGATGCCCGTGATGATCTCGGGGGTGACCAGCGAGAGATACAGAGAACCGGAAAGGATCTTTGAGTTTCTCTTCCAGAGCCCGTAGGCACCGAGGGTGCCGACGATGGTGGCCAGTACGGTCGAGACAACGGCGATCAGCAGCGAGTTCCAAGTGGCCTCGGCCAGCGCGCCATCGTTCCACATCGCCTGGTACCAGACGAGAGAAAACCCTTCCCAGACCGTGAACCGCGACGAGTTGAAGCTGAAGGCGCAGAGGATCATCAAGGGTAGATGGAGAAACGCGTAGAGGCAGACCACGTACAGCGGCAACAGGCGCTGCTTCATAGGACCTCCTCGCCGTCGCGCCGGAGCAGGGCCCAAAGGAGCAGCATCACGATGAGCATCAGCGCGAGCGAGAGGGCCGAGCCGAAGGGCCAATCGCGGGCGGAGGTGAACTGATTTTGAACCAGGTTGCCGATCATCATGCTCTTGCCGCCGCCCAGCAGATCCGGCGTGAGATAGGCGCCCAGGCAAGGGATGAAGACGAGAACCCCGGCGGCGCGCATGCCGGGGGCGGTGAGCGGAAGGACCACATGGAGCATGGCTTCCCAGGGCTTCGCCCCGAGGTCGGCGGCCGCTTCGAGCAGGGATTTGTCGAGCCGCTCCAGATTGCTATAAAGCGGCAGCACCGCGAACGGAAGGTAACCGTAGATGAGACCAACGATCACTGCCCAGTCGTTGTAGAGCAGCGGGAGAGGCTCCGCAATCACGCCGAGCGCGAGGAGGACGGAGTTCACGAGACCGGTATCACGAAGCAGGAACATCCAGGCGTAGGTGCGGACGAGGAAGCTGGTCCAGAACGGGAGCATGACGAGATTCAGCAGCAGCGTCTTGCGGGTCCCGGAGCGGGCGATGTACAGCGCCAGGGGGAAAGCCAGCACGATGCACCCGAGGGTGGAAACACCGGCCATCAGGAAGGAGCGGAAGAGGATGACGCCGTAAAGAGGATCGAAGAGGCGGGTATAGTTTTCGAGCGTCCACGGCTCCACCACGCCGCCATAGACGCCCTTGGTCTGCAGCGAGTAGACGACGATGATGAGCAGCGGGGCCAGGAACAACAGTAGCGTGAAGGCCCACGCCGGCAGCAGAAAGAGTGCGCGGAGCCTCATCATTGGGGAATCGCCATCTCATCCCCCGGATGCCACCAGACATGGACGCGCTCGCCACGCTGAAACTCGCCGATGCCGTGGGCGATTTGGGCGATGATGCTGTCGCCCGCGGGGGTCTTAGTTTCCACTTGAAAGCAGTCGCCCAGGAACATCGCCGAGCTGACGGTGGCTTCGACGACGCGGGCGCCATTGCCGGGCGCTTCGCGGGAGATGCGCGTCATCTCCGGGCGCACGCCAATGGCGCCCACCCAGTTGACGGCGCCGAGAAAGCCGGCGACGAACCGGGTGGCCGGGGCTAGGTAGATCTCCTGCGGGGTTCCGATCTGTTCGAGGCGGCCCTGGTTCATCACGGCGATCCGGTCTGAGAGCGAAAGCGCTTCCTCCTGATCGTGGGTGATGAAAAGGAACGTGATGCCGACGCGGGCTTGCAGCTCCTTGAGTTCGAGCCGCATCTGCTTGCGGAGCTTGGGGTCGAGGGCGGAGAGCGGCTCGTCGAGCAGCAGCACCTCCGGCTGCAGGACCAGGGCGCGCGCGAGCGCTGTCCGTTGGCGCTCTCCTCCGGACATTTTGGCGGGCAACCGGTCAGCCTTGGCGCTGAGTTGGACGAGGTCGAGCGCCTCCTTCACTTTCCGGGCCGTGTCAGGATCGCCTTTGCGCTTCAAGCCAAAGGCAATGTTCTCGGCGGCGGTGAGATGAGGGAACAGCGCGTAGCTTTGGAAGACAGTGGTCACCGGGCGTTCGTAGGGGCGGAGCCCGTTCAGGGTGCGGCCGCCGAGCCGGATGAGTCCGCGGTCGGGTTCATCGAAACCGGCGATCATCCGCAGCGTCGTAGTTTTGCCGCAGCCTGAAGGCCCGAGCAGGGAGTAGAAACAGCCCTGCGGAATGGTCAGAGAAATGCCGTCGACCACCCGGTGAGACGGGAAGTCCTTGTAGATCGCTTCGAGTTGGAGATCGCCCACTA
>LNFM01005284.1_pt1 | contig 22562 bp, 20 predicted proteins | sample 596031 | NCBI WGS metagenome assembly LNFM01 (sample SAMN04254537, study PRJNA301005) | activated carbon metagenome | isolation source: dual media filters at the Ann Arbor, Michigan drinking water treatment plant | place: USA: Ann Arbor | reverse complement strand
GACGACCTGCGCGCCGTGACGCTGGGTGCCGACGGCGCCTTTGCCGGCATGGCGCCGGGTGCCGTCTTCGTCGACCACACCACGGCGTCGGCCGAGGTGGCGCGTGAATTGCACGGCGCCGCGCACACGCTGGGCCTGCACTTCGTCGACGCCCCGGTCTCCGGCGGCGAGGCCGGCGCCGTCAATGGTGTGCTCACCGTGATGTGCGGTGGCGACGCCGCGCCCTTCGAGGCCATGAAGCCGGTGGCGCTGAGCTACGCGCGCGCCGTCACGCGCATCGGCGACGCCGGCGCCGGGCAGCTGGCGAAGATGGTCAACCAGGTGGCCATCGCCGGCATGGTGCAGGCGCTGGCCGAGGCCATCCACTTCGGCCAGCGCGCCGGGCTGGACATGCCGCTGGTGCTGGACACGATAGGCAAGGGTGCGGCACAGAGCTGGCAGCTCGACAACCGCGGCAAGACCATGGTGGCCGACAGGTTCGATTTCGGCTTTGCCGTCGACTGGATGCGCAAGGACCTGGGCCTCGTGCTCGACGAAGCCCGCCGCAACGGCGCACCGCTGCCGGTGACGGCGCTGGTCGACCAGTTCTATGCCGAGGTGCAGGCCCTGGGCGGCCGGCGCTGGGACACCTCGAGCCTGATCCGGCGCCTGAAGAGGCCGGCCTGAGCCGGGCCGGTCGCCGCGCCGCTCAGCCGGCCGGCCGGGTGGGGAAGTGCACCACGTTGCCGCCCGCCTCCTTGGCCGCGTACATGGCCGCATCGGCCTGATCGAGCAGGGTCTCGGCGGCGGCCTCGCGTTCGCCGCTGCCGCCGAACAGCACCACGCCCACGCTGGCGGTGCAGCGGTGTGCCACCGGCTCGGCCTGGTCAGGCTGCCCGGTGGTCAGCACATAGGGTTCGGCCAGCGCACGCCGGGCCTTCTCGGCCACCTGGGCCGCCTGCTGGCGCGCCGCGTCCGCGTCCGCGGCCAGGCCACCGAGCAGCACGACGAACTCGTCGCCACCGAAACGCGCCACGGTGTCGAGCTCGCGCACGCAGTGCGTCAGCCGGCGCGCCACCTCGACCAGCAGCAGGTCGCCGATATGGTGGCCTTGGCGGTCGTTCAGGGGCTTGAAGTTGTCCAGGTCCAGGAAGAGCAGCGCGCCATGGCGGCCGTGGCGGCGGTTGCCGGCCATGGCCAATTCCAGGTGGTCCAGCAGCAGGCGGCGGTTGGCCAGGCCGGTGAGCGTGTCGTGGTAGGCCAGTTCGTGCACCAGGTCGTCTTCCTGCTTGCGCTCGGTGATGTCGGTCAGGAAGTTCAGCGTCGCCGGCTGGCCCTGCCACTCCAGCGGCACACCGCTGATCTCGAACCAGCGGGCGCCCCGGTCGCGTGTCAGCAACCGCGCGGCATAGCGCAGGTTTTCGGCGTTGCCGCGCCGGCGGCGCTGGTGGTTGCGCTGCACCAGCGGGCGGTCGGCGGTGTGCACGAAGTCGAGGAAGGGCCGGCCCAGGATCTGCGCCTCGGCATAACCGGCCAGTTCACGCGCCTTCGGGTTGACGTAACGCACGATGCCGGCCTGCAGCACGCAGATGCCCTCGTTGGCCGACTCGATCAGTTCGCGGTACTGGCGCTCGCTGTCGCGCACACGCTGTGCGTCGGCGCTGCGCTCGATGGCCAGCGACGCCAGGCGGGCCAGCTCCTCGGTGCCGGCGCCGTCGACCAGCTCGGCAGCGGGGTGGCGGCAGACCACGAGCAGCGTGCCCAGCCGCTGCTGGTCGGACGTCAGCAGCGCTTGCCGCGTGCACTGCGCCAGGCCGGCACGTTCGGCGCGCGCGACGAAGGTGCCGGCCTGCGGGCCGTTGTCGTCGTCGCTTTCGGACACCCGTGCGGCCACACCGCTGGCATCGGGCAGCACGGGCAGTTCCGCCGCCAGCGGTGGCCGCGCCGGTGCGGGCCGCAGCACGACATGGCACCAGCAGCCCGGCCGCAGCCGCTCGACGCCCAGCGCAAAGGCCGTCAGCACCGCAGGCAGGGACTGGCCGCCCGACAGGCGGTCCAGCACCTCGCTGCGGAAGCGTTCGCTGGCCCGGCTGGCGTGCAGCGCCGCCTCGGCGCGGTCGTGCACCATGCTGAGCATGCCCAGGGCCACCAGCAGCAGGGCGAGCACGATCGCGGCAAAACCGTAGTCCTGCCCGAAGCGTGCGCTGAGCAGGTGAGATTCGAACCAGACACCGCCGAGCAGCGGACGCAGGCGGTTCAGCGCGACGAGCACCACCACGACCTCGCCCGCGGCCAGCAGGACCTGCCCGAGGCCGGGCGTCTGCTGACGGCGTTGCCACAGCGCCAGCAGCACCACGCCCGACTGCAGCGCCAGCAGCAGGGAGACCACGGCCACGCGGGCCGGCAGATGATCGCCCAGCGCTGCCGTGCCGACAGTGGCCAGCAGCACCGGTGTCCAGATCCAGGCGCGCGGCGGGGCCCTGCGCTGGAAGCGGTAGACGGCCTCGGCCATCACCGCCGCGCCGGCCGACAGCGCCAGATTGGCCACCACCACCGTCCACAGCACATCCAGCCGGCCACGCTGCGCCAGCAGCGCAAAGGCCAGCGCCTGCAGTGCCATCGCGCCGGCGCACAGCGCCAGTTCGGAGCGGTTGCGCCAGGCGATGACCGCCAGTGTGGCCGCGAGCACCGTGCTGACCAGGACGATCAGCCACAGCGTCGTCGGCGTGTGCAAGTCCATGCGAGGACAGCCTCACGCGGCCACAGCGGGCCGCGCAGGTCCATGGTACGCACGTGGCTCGCATGCCGGCCCGGGTATCGGGCCGGGCCTTGACGCAGGACAGATTGAGGGGGGACAGGCGGCCGGTGGGAAGCGCCCGCGCCGCGCGTCGCTACTTCGTGGGCAGCGGTGTCGGTGCCGGCATGGGCACCGCGGGCGGCGCCGGGGCCTGCACGGTGCCCGGAGCCGGCGCGGGTGACGGCGACGCCGCGGGCGCGGACGCCGGCACGGCGGTCGACCGGCTGCTGCCCAGCGCTGCCAGTTCCTGCTCGGTGAGGATCTCGAACACACGCACCACCTTCTGCACGCCCGACACCGAGCGCGCGAGTTCGGTGCCCCGCGCGGCCTCGCGTTCGGTCACGCGGCCCATGAGGAAGACCTCCGCGCGCTCCACCACCACCTTGTAGGCGTTGGCGTGCACGTCCTTGGCGTCGACCAGCGTGGCCTTCACCTTGCTGGCCAGGAAAACGTCGGTGGAGCGTGAACCGATGCTGCTGTTGGGGCCGATGCCGAGTTCGTTGACCACCGCCTTGACGTTCTCGATCTTGGCCACGGCCTGCTCGACGGCGGCCTTCTCGGCGGCGCCCGGCACCTCGCCGGTCAGTAGCACGCTGCGGTTGTAGCTGGTGATGCTGACGTTGCCCAGCGTGGCCAGCTCGCGCACCCGGGTGCGGGCGCGGGCCTCGATGCCTTCGTCCTCGAGCTGGATGCCGGGCGTGCGGCGGTCGGTGACGATGAGGCCGCCGCCGACGACGGCGCCACCCACCAGCAGGGGGGCGCAGCCGGCCAGCGCGCCGCAGAGCAGGGCCACCGCCGCAGCGGAAGAAGTCCATCGGGCAAGGGTCACGGGGCTTGGTCTCCCATCAGCTGGAAATCGAGGGCGTCGCACAGGCAGTGCAGCACCAGCAGTTGCAGTTCGGCCACGCGGGCGGCGCGTTCGTGCGGCACGGCCACCAGCACGTCGGTCTCGGCCAGCAGTTCGCCGAAGGCCTGCGCGCCGCGGCCGGCGAGCACGACGATGGTCATGTCCTTGCCTTGCGCGGCCGAGATGACCATCGTGCTGTGGCCTTCGCCGTCGTCGATGTAGAGCAGCACGTCGCCGGGCAGGCCCAAAGCGCGCACCTGCTGCGAGGCGTCGGGGCCGGGCACCAGCGCCAGCGCGGCCAGCGGCGGGCGTTCACGCTCGAAGCGGCCGGCCAGCAGACGCGCCATGTAGGGCGCCAGTGCGGCACCGGCACCGCTGCCGGCCACCATCACCTTGCCGCCGCCGGTCAGCGCCGCCAGCAAGGCCGCGGTGGCGTCGGCGATCGGGCGCGCCAGCATCTCGCCCGCCTGGTACTGCAGGTCAGCGCTTTCGAAGAATTGCTGTTGTATGCGCTGTTCGAGCATGGCCACGCATCATAAGACAGGGGTCGTGCGTGCCAGTTCCCTGCGTGCGGCGTCGAATCGGGCCTGGCCACGCCCACCCACCGCAAACCGGTGGGCGCGGGCCGCAAAACGGCGCACCGCGCCGCGACCTCATGCTAGTGTGCGCGGCATGGACACGCCGCCCGAATCCACCACCCGCCTGCGCGCCTTGAGCGAATTGCCGGCCCTGGCCGAACGCGCGGCGGACCTGCTGCGCACACCGCAGACGCTGCTGCCGCTGAACGCGCAGGAATCGGCGCAGGTGGTGGCACACATGGGCCTGGTCAGCTACGCCGCCGGCGCCGTGGTGTTGCGCGAGGGTGAGGGCTCGCGTTCGGCGCACATGCTGCTGTTGCTGCAGGGCGAGGTGCAGGTCGACGTGCACGGCGCGAACGCCAACGAGGAACTGTCGCTGTCGGTGCTGGGCCCCGGCAGCATCATCGGCGAGATGTCGCTGCTGGACGGCGCGCCGCGCTCGGCCACCTGCACTGCGATGAGCGCGGTGACGGCCGCAGCACTCACGCGCAAGGGCCTGGAGGTGCTGATCGAGCAGCACCCGCGCACCGCCGCCAAGCTCCTGATGGGCGTGGCACAGCGCCTGGCCGACCGGCTGCGCCTGCTGGCCCAGCACACGCAGATGTACGCCAAGCTGGCGGCCGACGCGAACTCGCGTTTCGGCGACGGGCCGTAGGCGGCTGCAACCGGGTGTCTCAGGCGCCGAAGGCGGCCTGCAGCCACTCGACGGCGTCACCGTCGAAGGCCACGACGTCGAAGCGGCACGGCGGCGGCGATGCAAAGCGCAGCAGGTAGTGCTGCGCGGCATGCACCAGGCGCCGCTGCTTCGTTGCCGTGACGCTGGCCGCCGCGCCGCCGTGGCCGCGGCCGCCGCGCTGGCGGACCTCGACGAAGACCAGCGTGCCGTCGCGGTCGCGCATGACGAGGTCGATCTCGCCGCCGCGTGCCGACGGGCCGCGCGCGACCCGATAATTGCGCTCGACCAGCTGCAGCCCGCGCGCCTGCAGCCAGGCCAGGGCGCGGCTCTCGGCGGCGTCGCCGCGGGCCTTGGTGCTGGCGGCGGCATCGCGTGGTGACGGGGCCACCGGCCCCGAAGCCGTCACGTCCGCCCCGCCCGACTTCCTGGCGCCCCACCATCCCGTGACCATCGACCCCTCCCCCCTGCACCGCGCCGCGCTGCTGGCCACCGGCCACCAGTCGCACCCGGCCGGCACACTCTACGTGGTAGCCACGCCCATCGGCAACCTGGCCGACCTGACGCTGCGCGCCATCCACGTGCTGGGCCTCGTCGACGCCGTGGCCTGCGAAGACACGCGTGTGGCGGCGCAGCTGCTCAACCACCTGGGCCTGCACAAGCCGCTGCTGGCGCTGCACGCGCATAACGAACACGCTGCGGCGCAGGCCGTGCTGGCGCGCCTGGCGCAGGGGCAGCGCGTGGCCTATGTCAGCGACGCCGGCACGCCGGCCGTCAGCGACCCGGGCGCGGTGCTGGTGGCCGCCGCCACCGCGGCCGGGTACAGCACCGTGCCGCTGCCGGGGCCGAGCAGCGCGCTGGCCGCGCTCAGCGCTGCCGGCGACACGCAGGCCAGTGGCTTCTGCTTCGTCGGCTTCCTGCCCGCCAAGGGCGGTGAGCGGCGCAGCGCACTGTCCACCGTGCTGGCCGACCGCCGCACGCAGCTGCTTTTCGAGGCGCCGCACCGCATCGCCGAACTCTGTGCCGCGCTGGCCGAGGCCGCGCCGCAGCGCCCGGTCACGCTGTGCCGCGAGCTCACCAAGCAGTTCGAGAGCATCGTCACCCGCGCCGCCGCCGAACTGCCGGCCTGGCTGGCACAGGACGCGCACCACGAGCGCGGGGAGTTCGTGCTGGTGTTGCATGCGCTGCCGCCGACCGTGGCGGACGAAGGCGCCTTGCCCGAAGCCACGCTGCGCACGCTGCGGGTGCTGCTGCGTGACCTGCCGCTGAAGCAGGCCGTGGCACTGGCCGCCGAACTCACCGGCGCCCCACGCAACACGCTTTACCAGCGCGCATTGGACGACCGCGCCGATGGCGCTGCGGCGCCTTGAGCGCCGCCCCCGGCCCGAACGGCACGAACGCAGCGCGTACCGGCCTGCGCGGCTGGTGGCACGACCGCACCGCCCACCTGCCGCCCACCGTGCGTGCGCTGCTGTGGTCGGCCACCGGCGGGCTGCTGTTCTGTCTGCTCAACGCCGTGCTGCGCGGCCTGTCGCAGCAGCTCGACCCGATGCAGACGCAGTTCCTGCGTTACCTCTTCGGCCTGCTGGTGCTGCTGCCGCTGGTCTGGCACGGCGGCTGGCGCGCCTACTGGCCGAAGAACTTGCCGGGCCAGTTCACGCGCGGCGCCGTGCACACCGTGGGCCTGGTGCTGTGGTTCCTGGCATTGCCGCACCTGCCGCTGGCCGACCTGACGGCCATCGGCTTCACCACGCCGCTGTTCATCATGATCGGCGCCGCGCTCTTCCTGCGTGAACCGATGCGCTGGGAACGCTGGGTGGCCACGGGCATCGGCTTTGCCGGGGTGCTCGTCGTCGTCGGGCCGCTGCTGTCGGGTTCGGGCGGTGGCTGGCACCTGTTGATGCTGGCCTCGGCACCCGTGTTCGCGGCGTCCTTCCTCATCACCAAGGTGCTGACGCGGACCGAGACCTCCGGCGTCATCGTCGTCTGGCAGGCCCTCAGCGTGACGCTGTTCAGCCTGCCGATGGCGCTGTGGGCGTGGCAGACGCCCACGGCCGCGCAGTGGGCGGGCTTCGCGGTCTGCGGCCTGCTAGGCAGCACGGCGCACTACTGCCTGACACGCAGCTTCCGCATCGCCGACATCTCGTCGACGCAGTCGGTGAAGTTCCTCGAACTGGTGTGGGCCTCGGCGCTGGGCTGGCTGCTCTTTGCCGACCTGCCGACGCAGACCACGCTGCTGGGCGGCGTGGTGATCGTCGCGGCCACGCTGTGGGTGGCGCGGCGCGAAAGGCGCCGGCCCACCGAGGTGGAAATTTGATGTCGCAGATCAAATGGCCGCCGACCCGCAAGCCTAGGATATGGGATGCCGCTGCCCTACCCGAGGTGGCAGGCCGCGACAGGGGTGCGAGGCAACGGTGGCTTTACGCGGGGCCGTGCCGCGTAGACAGGCACATGAGGAGGTCTCATGAACACCACCCGCCTACCGTCGCTGTTCAGCGGCGAGCCCTTCACGCTCGACGACGCTTTCCGCACCTTCATGCGGCCCTACCGTTGGGAAGCCCCGGCCGACACACCGCAGATCAAGATCGACGTCAGTGAAGTCGACGACGCCTACACGGTGAAGGCCGAGATCCCCGGCGTACGCAAGGAGGACATCCACGTCGAGATCGAAGGCCCGCAGGTCCTCATCACCGCCGAGGTGAAGAAGGACATGGAAGAGAAGAAGGAAGGCCGCGTGCTGCGCAGTGAACGCAGCTTTGGCTACACCAGCCGCATGTTCAACCTGGGTCACGAGCTCGACCGCGAAAAGGCCGTGGCGAAGTACCTGGACGGCGTGCTCACGCTGACACTGCCGAAGAAGGCCGCGGCCCACACCGAGCCCCTGGTCATCCAGTGAGGGCAAGGCTGCCGGGCGAACGCTGAAGATCCTCGAGGGGACAGGGTGACCGGTCACGCCGGCACCGCTTGAGGACAAGCCCGGATGGGCCGGTGCAGGCCGCGCAACACGGCTGCACGCACCGGCCCCCCGAACCCCGCTGCGGCGGGGTTTTTTCATGTGCGTCCGCCGCTGCGGCGGGGTTCCTTCACGGGGGAAGCGATGCCCCGCGTGCCCGGATGGCGGCAGGGGCCCCTCCTACAATGGGCTCCCACCGTCGACCAGACTAGGCCCACCCGCCATGATCACCCGCGAACCTACCGTCGAGCGCCTGGCCATCGCGCAGGGGCTGATGCTCGAACCCTTCGGCATCAGCGAGGCCACGCTGCAGCGCGCGCTGGCGACGATCAGCGAGCACCGCGTCGACGACGCCGACCTCTACTTCCAGACCACGCGCCACGAGGGCTGGAGCCTGGAAGAAGGCATCGTCAAGAGCGGCAGCTTCAGCATCGACCAGGGCGTGGGCGTGCGCGCCGTGGCCGGCGAGAAGACCGCCTTTGCCTATTCCGACGACCTCAGCGAAGACGCGCTGATGGACGCCGCGCGCACCGTGCGCACCATTGCCGCCGCGGGCCAGAACAAACGCGTGAAGCTGGCGCGTGCGCCCAGGGTGGCGGGCAGCCGCAAGCTTTACGCACCCACCGACCCCATCGCCACGCTCGACAGCACGCAGAAGGTGGCGCTGCTGGAACGCGTGGAGAAGATGGCGCGCGCCAAGGACCCGCGCGTGGCGCAGGTGATGGCGAGCCTGTCGGCCGAGTACGACGTGGTGCTGGTGGCCCGCGCCGACGGCACACGCGCAGCCGACGTGCGGCCGCTGGTGCGGTTGAACGTGACCGTCATCGCCGAGCAGAACGGCCGCCGCGAAGTGGGCAGCGGCGGTGGCGGCGGGCGTTTCGGCCTGGGCTACTTCCGCGACGCCGTGCTGCAGCAGTACGTCGACCACGCGGTGAGCGCCGCGCTGACCAACCTCGACAGCCGCCCCGCGCCGGCCGGCGAGATGACCGTCGTGCTCGGCCCCGGCTGGCCCGGCGTGCTGCTGCACGAGGCCGTCGGCCACGGCCTGGAAGGCGACTTCAACCGCAAGGGCAGCAGCACCTTCGCCGGCCGCGTCGGCCAGCGCGTGGCGGCCAAGGGCGTGACCGTGCTCGACGACGGCACGCTGGCCGACCGCCGCGGCAGCCTGAACGTCGACGACGAAGGCCACGCCACGCAGCGCAACGTGCTGATCGAGGACGGCATCCTCAAGGGCTACATCCAGGACAGCCTGAACGCGCGCCTGATGGGCGTGAAGCCCACCGGCAACGGCCGCCGCGAAAGCTACGCCAGCGTGCCCATGCCACGCATGACCAACACCTACATGTTGGCCGGCGACAAGACCAAGGAAGAGATCATCGCCAGCATCAAGCGCGGCCTGTACGCCACCAACTTCGGCGGCGGCCAGGTCGACATCACCAGCGGCAAGTTCGTCTTCAGCGCCAGCGAGGCTTATTGGGTCGAGAACGGCAAGATCCTCTACCCGGTGAAGGGCGCCACGTTGGTCGGCAACGGCCCCGAGGCGATGACCCGCGTGAGCATGATCGGCAACGACATGGAGCTCGACACCGGCGTCGGCGTCTGCGGCAAGGACGGCCAGAGCGTGCCGGTGGGCGTGGGCCAGCCGACGCTGCGCATCGACCGCCTGACGGTCGGCGGCACCGCCTGACTCCCGCGCGCGGCGCGCCGTGACGGTCGCTTTCGCCGATATCGAAGCGGCCGCTGCGCGGCTGGCCGGCCAGGTGCTGGACACACCCTGCGTCGAGAGCCGCACACTGGGCCAGATCGTCGGTGCGCAGGTCTTCCTGAAGTTCGAGAACCTGCAGTTCACCGCCTCGTTCAAGGAACGCGGCGCCTTGAACAAGCTGGCGTCGATGATCGAGAGCGGCGAGCCGATCCGGGGCGTCATCGCCGCGTCGGCCGGCAACCATGCGCAGGGCGTGGCCCACCATGCGCAGCGCCTGGGCTTGCGTGCGGTGATCGTGATGCCGGTGGCCACGCCGATGGTGAAGGTGGAACGCACGCGAGGCTTCGGCGCCGAGGTCGTGCTGCACGGCGACAACTTCGACCAGGCGCGCGACCATGCCCTGACGCTCGCTGCTCGCGAGGGCTTGAGCTTCATCCACCCCTTCGACGACGAAGCGGTGATCGCCGGCCAGGGCACGATCGGCATCGAGATGCTGCGCGCCCAGCCCGAGCTCGACACGCTGGTCATCGCGGTGGGCGGCGGTGGGCTCATCAGCGGCATCGCCACCGCCGCGCGCCAGCTCAAGCCGGGTTTGCAGATCGTCGGCGTGCAGACCAGCCGCTTCCCGGCCATGGTCAACGCCGTCAAGGGCACGCACCACCCGCACGGCGCCAGCACCATCGCCGAGGGCATCGCCGTCGGCCAGCCGGGCCAGATCACGCGCGAAATCATCGGCCGGCTCGCCGACGACCTGGTGCTCGTCGACGAAGGCGACATCGAGCAGGCCGTGCTGATGCTGCTGGAGATCGAGAAGACCGTCGTCGAAGGTGCCGGTGCCGCCGGTCTGGCGGCAATGCTGAAGGACCCGGCGCGTTATGCCGGAAAGAAGGTCGGTCTGGTGCTGTGCGGCGGCAATATCGACCCGCTGCTGCTGGCTGCCATCATCGAGCGCGGCATGGTGCGCGCGGGGCGGCTGGCGCGCATCCGCGTCAATGCCCGCGACACGCCCGGCGTGCTGGCACGCATCACCGCGGTGGTGGCCGAGGCCGGCGCCAACATCGACGAGGTGCACCACCAGCGCGCGTTTTCGGCGCTGTCGGCGCAGAACGTCGAGGTGGAACTGGTGCTGCAGACGCGCAACCCGGCGCACGTGGGCGAGGTCATCGTGGCGCTGCAGGCCGCTGGCCTGGAGGCCGCGAGCTACTGAACGCGCGCCGGTTCGACTCGCCTCGCCATGGCGGCGTGCACGGTTCCCGGCGCCAGGGACAATCCACGCATGAAACGCGCCCCCCGCCACCTGCTGCGTCTGTTCCTCACCGGCGTCGTCGCCGCGCTGCCGCTGGCCGCCACGGTGGCCATCTTCGCCTGGGCCGCCAGTGTGCTGTTCCGCTGGCTGGGGCCCGACAGCGCCGTGGGTTCCCTGCTGGTGGCCATCGGCCTGGGCGTCACGGGTTCGGAGGTGGTGGGCTACCTCATCGGCATCGGCCTCGTGGTGCTGGCGCTGGTGGGCCTGGGCGGGCTGGTGGAACTGGGCCTGCAGCGCGGCATGGTGCGGCTGCTGGACAGCGTGATGCGCCGCATTCCCCTGGTGCGCCAGGTCTACGAGATGGCGCAGAAGCTGGTGGCGCTGTTTGCCAAGCGCGACCCCGGCGCCGCACGGGCGATGCGCGCGGTGTGGGTGCGCTTCGGTGGCGCGGAAGGCGGTGCCGCGGTGCTGGCGCTGCAGACCGCCGCCGAGGTGCTGCTGGTCGACGGCCGCCGCTGCCTGGCCGTGCTGGTGCCCACCGCGCCGGTGCCCGTCGGCGGCGGGCTGCTCTTCGTGCCCGAGAACTGGGTGAGCCCCGCCGCGCTGAGTGTCGAGGCGGTGACGAGCCTGTATGTCTCGATGGGCGTCACCGCGCCGCAACACCTGCCCCTGGCACCGCCGGTGCCGGTGCCGGTGCCGGTCGACGCTGCCGCACCGGCGCCTGCAGCGACGCCGCCGGCTGTCAGCGCCGCGCCATGAAGTGCGTGCTACATTCGACGCCATGCGTTCCGCAAGCGTCTTCTTTACGTATTTTTGGTTCTCGCACCGCACGGCGGCTGGAGAGGCAAGCGCGTAAGCAACGACAGACAGGCAACGCACCCCCAACCAACCGCCGGCAGCCCCGGCGGTTTTTTGTTGCCGGCGTGTTGATGGCCCCCCACGAAAGCACCCCATGAGCCCCAAGCAAGCGACCCCCGGCGACGAACGCCTGGCCCTCAGCGAGAAGACCAGCCAGACCGACGACCAGCGCATCCGCGATGTCACGCCGCTGCCACCGCCGGAGCACCTGATCCGCTTCTTCCCCATCGCCGGCACGCCGGTCGAGACCTTGATCAGCGGCACGCGGGCGGCCATCCGCCGGATCATGAACAACGAGGACGACCGCCTGCTCGTCATCGTCGGCCCGTGTTCCATCCACGACCCCGCCGCGGCGCTGGACTACGCACGCCGGCTGAAGGCCGAACGCGAGAAACACGCCGGCGAGCTGGAGATCGTGATGCGCGTCTACTTCGAGAAGCCGCGCACCACGGTGGGCTGGAAGGGGCTGATCAACGACCCCTACCTCGACGAGAGCTACCGCATTCACGAGGGCCTGCGCATCGCGCGGCAGCTGCTGGTGGACATCAACCGCCTGGGCGTGCCGGCCGGCAGCGAGTTCCTCGACGTCATCAGCCCGCAGTACATCGGCGACCTCATCGCCTGGGGCGCCATCGGTGCGCGCACCACCGAAAGCCAGGTGCACCGCGAGCTGGCCAGCGGCCTGAGTGCGCCCGTGGGCTTCAAGAACGGCACCGACGGCAACATCAAGATCGCGACGGACGCCATCCAGGCCGCGGCGCGGCCGCACCACTTCCTGTCGGTGCACAAGAACGGCCAGGTGGCCATCGTCGAGACCCGCGGCAACAAGGACTGCCACGTCATCCTGCGCGGCGGCAAGGCACCGAACTACGACGCCGCCAGCGTGGCCGCGGCCTGCAAGGAGATCGAAGCCAGCAAGCTGCCCTGCCGGCTGATGATCGACGCCAGCCACGCCAACAGCAGCAAGCAGCACCAGCGTCAGATCGACGTCATGCGCGACGTGGCCGCGCAGCTCGAGGCCGGCACGCGCTGCGTCTTCGGCGTGATGGTCGAAAGCCACCTGCACGGCGGCGCGCAGAAGTTCACGCCTGGCAAGGACGACCCGGCCAAGCTGGACTACGGCAAGAGCATCACCGACGCCTGCATCAACTGGGACGACACGGTGAACGTGCTCGACATCCTGGGCGCCGCGGTGAAGGCAAGGCGGCGGCACACCCGCTGAACCGGGACGCCCGACGCCGACCGAGGGCTTGCAGGGGATGGGTAAGGGGCCAGTGCCTGCATAGACTAGAGCCTTCTTGCGCCTCATCGGACCCCACGCATGGCCGGCATCTTCATCAGCTATCGCCGCGACGACAGCCGCCACGCCGCAGGCCGCCTGGGCGACGACCTGGCCCTGAGCTTCGGCACGCCGCGCATCTTCCGCGACGTCGAGAGCATCGACCCCGGCATCGACTTCGAGGTGGCGCTGGACCAGGCGCTGAAGAACTGTGCCGTGATGCTGGTGGTGATCGGCCCGCGCTGGCTCGACATCGCCGATGCCGAAGGCCGCCGCCGGCTCGACCAGGAAGGCGACTGGATCCGCATCGAAGTCTCGCGCGCGCTGCAGCGGCAGGTGCGGGTGATCCCGGTGCTGCTGGAAGACACGCCTCTGCCCGCCGCCGCGGCACTGCCCGAGGCGCTGCAACCGCTGGTGCGCCGCCAGGCCTTGCCGCTGTCCGATGCACGCTGGCGCGGCGACCTGCAGCGCCTGGTCGAGACGCTGCAGCGCATCCCGGGCCTGGAGCCCCTGCCCGGCCCGCCGCCGTCGCCGCCACCCGTGCCCGTACCGACGCCGGCACCGGCGCCCTCGTCGAAGAAGGCGCTGTGGACCGGCGTGGCGCTGGGCGCCGGCGGTCTGATCGTGGTGGCCGGGATGTTGGCCGAGAACCCAGCGGTGGAACCGCCGATCGACACCGACCCGCAGCCGGTCCTGCCGCAGCCCGGCGGCCCGGTGCCGGCACCGGCACCCGCACCCGCACCGGTACCGGCGCCGTCACCCGCTCCGGCGCCCGCGCCCATGCCCGTGGCCACGGCCACGGTGCAGGGCGTCTACCAGGCCGCCGACGCGCCCGAGGTGCGCATCGTGCTGCAGCAGCAGGGCGGGCAGGTTCGCATGCAGGCGCAGTCCGACGGCCAGGTCATCGGCCACGGCGCCGGGGCCTTCGACGGCCAGCGCGTGATGATGCAGGTGCAGTTCGAAATGCTGGGCCAACCGCTGATGCAGGGCCAGTGCACGCTGATGTGGCAGCCGCAGCCCGGGCAGTTGCAGGGCCCCTGTCAGTGGCCGGTGGGCAACGAGATCGTCACCTGGCGCCGCGTGGGCGGCTGAGCGCCGCGACCGCACGGCGGCAGCGCGCGGGTTGAGGCGCGGCTCCGCCCTCGCCCGTTCCGGCGCGCCGTTGCAGTTCCTGCAGCGCGGCAATGCGCCGCTGAAGAGCCCCGCCCTGGGGCGCAGCCAGCAGCCTCTCCCGCAGCGTCGCCGGCGCCGGGTCGATGGCCGCGCGCGCCAGCGTGGCGGCGACCAGGACCGCTGGTCCGTCGCCCAGGCGCAGGCAGGCCAGGGCCAGCGTGTGGGCTTCGGTCATCAGGCCATCGCGCCAGGCCACGGTGAACCGCGACTGGGCGCTCGCCCGCGCATGGCTGCACCGCGAACTGGCGGTGCGCTGAAGACCCCGGCCCATGCTGCGACGGCCAGTCCGGGCAACCCACGTCGGCCGGCGATTGATCTGGCCCCGTTCCCGCGCCGCCGCAGCCGGCTTATGCTGGCGGCTTGAGGAGAACCGCCGCCATGCGCCAGACCGTCGTCATCCAGTTCGCGCCCCAGCGCACCCACGAGATCACGCTGCACGCCGACCAGCCCGAGATGGCCTCCTTCGAGGCCCGGCAATGGCTGGACGAGCAATTCGTGGCGCAGGAATGCGAGCCGCTGCGCAGCACGGGCAAGGTGCTCACCGCCGACAAGGTGATGGCGCTGGCGCAGACCGTGCCCACTTCGAAGTTCACCGACGACGACGCCTGGTCCCAGGCGTTTGCGCGCGCCACGCTCGCGGCGCTGGGGCGGCCGCTGGTCACGGTGGACCTGCACGCCAACGCCATCAGCTACTGAACACACCCCCGCCGCATGGCGGGCGTGGAACCCGCCCTACTCGTCGCCGCCGCGTGCCAGCTTCTCGCTGCGCCAGTAGACGTCGTCGCCGCCGAGCCCGTCGAGGTTGGCGCGGTTCAGCACACGCGCCAGCACGAAGAGCAGGTCGGACAGCCGGTTGAGGTACTGGCGCGGCGCGTCGTTCACCGCTTCCACGGCATGCAAGGCCACCACCGCCCGCTCGGCGCGGCGCGCCACGGTGCGGCTGACATGCGCCAGCGCCGCACTGCGCGTACCGGCCGGCAGGATGAACTCCTTCAGCCGCGGCAGCCGTTCGTTGTAGTGCGCCAGGGCTTCGTCCAGGCGCAGCACGGCGTCGGCCTTGAGCAGGGTGAAGCCGGGGATCGACAGTTCACCGCCCAGGTTGAAGAGCTCGTGCTGGACGGCCACCAGCAGCGCGCGCACGTCGTCGGGCAGCGGCTCGGCCAGCAGCACGCCCAGGCCCGAGTTCAGCTCGTCGACGTCGCCCATCGCCATCACGCGCAGCGCGTCCTTGCGCGTGCGCGTGCCGTCGCCCAGTCCGGTGGAACCGTCGTCTCCGGTGCGGGTGGCAATCTGGGTCAGGCGATTGGACATGGGGCATGTGCGCTGCGGGTGGGCCACTATTGGACCACCGGCCGACGGCGGCTGCAGCGCCGGGCGTTTCAGCCACGCAGGCGCTGCGAGAACCACCACAGGTGGCCTTCGGGGTCGACGGCGCCATAGGCGCGGTCGCACCAGTAGCCTTCGCCGTAGTCGTGGTCTTCGGGCTCGGCGACGATGCGGGCGCCGGCGGCACGGGCCTGCACGCAGTGGGCGTCGACGTCGTCGACGTAGACCATCAGGTTCTGTGTGTTGCAGCGGGCGTTCAGCGGGCTCAGCCGGTCGGTCTCGAAACGGCGTGCATCGCCGGCGAGTTCCTCGCCGACCATGATCAGGCCGTCGCCGTAGACGAGCTCGCTGTGCTCGATGCGCCCGCCCTCGCCTTCGACCTTGATCTGCACCTCGAAGCCGAAGGCGGTGCACAGCCAGTCGATCATGCGGGCGGCGTCGCGGTAATAGACGCCGGGCGAGATGCGCGGCCAGCCGGCCGGGGTGGGTTTCATGGGGTATCTCCGGGCCGCTGCGATGCCCGCACTGTGCCGCGCTTGGGCCCGCGCGTCGACAGGGCACCGCGGCCTGCGCCCGCCGGGGCCGCGCTGGCCTACGATGTACGCTGACTCGCGCCCGCCGCACACCGGAGACCCGCCGCCATGAACGCCCCCCTGCCCGACCATGTGCGGCCCGCCCACCCGCTGCGCCCGGTGCCGCCCGCCATGCTGGACGCGCTGCGCGCACGTTTCGGCCTGCGCTGCAGCACCGCCGCCAGCATCCGCGAACAGCACGGCCGCGGCGAAAGCTTCTACGACGCCGCACCGCCCGACGCGGTGGTGTTCTGCGAGAGCACCGACGACGTGCTGGCCGTGGTGCAGCTGGCCGCGGCAAACGCGGTGCCGGTGATCCCCTACGGCGTGGGCACCTCGCTCGAAGGCCACCTGCTGGCCGTGCAGGGCGGCGTCAGCCTCGACCTGAGCCGCATGGACCGTGTGCTGCACATCCATGCCGACGACCTGACGGCCACCGTGCAGGCCGGCGTGACGCGTGAGCAGCTCAACCGCGAGCTGAAGGACGCCGGGCTCTTTTTCCCCATCGACCCCGGCGCCAACGCCACGCTCGGCGGCATGGCGGCCACGCGCGCCAGCGGCACGAACGCGGTGCGCTACGGCACGATGCGCGAGAACGTGCTCGGGCTGACGGTCGTGAATGCGGCGGGCGAGGTGATGCACACCGGCACGCGCGCCAAGAAGAGCAGCGCCGGCTACGACCTGACGCGCCTGTTCGTCGGTAGCGAAGGCACGCTGGGCGTGATGACCGAGATCACGCTCAAGCTCTACCCGCTGCCCGAGGCCGTGAGCGCGGCCATCTGCCACTTCCCCAGCATCGACGCCGCGGTGCGCACCACCATCCAGACCATCCAGATGGGTGTGCCCATCGCACGCTGCGAACTGCTGGACGCCCACGCCATCCGCGCCGTCAACGCGCACAGCAAACTGGGCCTGCGCGAGGCGCCGATGCTGCTGATGGAGTTCCACGGCAGCGAAGCCGGCGTCAAGGAACAGGCGGAAACGGTGCAGGCGCTGGCGCGTGAACACGGCGGCGAGGACTTCCAGTGGGCGCGCACACCCGAAGAGCGCACGAAGCTGTGGACGGCGCGCCACCAGGCCTATTTCGCGGCACTGCAGACGCGCCCGGGCTGCCGTTCACAGAGCAGCGACACCTGCGTGCCGATTTCGCGTCTGGCCGAGAGCATCAACGCCAGCGTGGCCGAGGCCGACGCCTCGGGCATCCCGTACTGGATCGTCGGCCATGTCGGCGACGGCAACTTCCACCTGACCTACCTGATGGACCCGAACGACCCCGCCGAACTCGCCGCGGCCGAGGCGCTGAACGTGAAGATGGTGCGGCGTGCGCTGGCCCTGGAAGGCACCTGCACCGGCGAACACGGCGTGGGCCTGCACAAGATGGGCTACCTGCTGGAGGAAGCCGGCGCCCCCGCGGTGGGCGCGATGCGCGCCATCAAGCACGCGCTGGACCCGCAGAACATCATGAACCCGGGCAAGGTGTTCAGCTTCGACGGCTGAGTTGCGGATCAGGGCGCGCGCACCTCGCCGCCGACGAAGGCGCCGCGCGCCGGCTGCGACAGGTCGTCACTGAGGGTAAGCAGAAAAGCCACGAGGTCGCTCACGTCCTGGGCCGTCAGCCGCGGGCGGCCGCCGGGCCCCAGGCCGAAGGGCGCCGTGGTGACGACGTTGCCGCGGAAGCCCAGCGGCAGGTCGTTGAACTTGTCGGGCTGGCCGTTGAGCAGTGGGTACCAGCGTGCCGGGTCACTGTCGCGCGTGGCGTAGAAGCTCACGGCGTCGGTCAGCGTCGGCGAGGTGGCGTTGTGGAAATAGGGCGCCGTCTTCGCCACGTTGCGCAGCGTGGGCACGCGGAAGGCGCCGCAGAGGTCGACACGCAGCGCCAGGTCCGTCCGGGCGGGACCGCACAGGCCCATGTCGCGGAAGTTGGCATCGGCGTTGGCCTGGATGGCCATGTTCCGCGGCAGGCCCAGCGCGTGGTAGCGGAAGTCGGTGAACACCGGGCGCGCGCCGTCCGGGCCCACGGCACTGGGGTGGCAACTGGCACAGTTGCCGCGCTGCGGGCTGTTGAACACGGCCAGGCCGCGTGTCTCGGCCAGTGTCAGCGTCGCCGTGCCGTCGAGCACCTGGTCGTACTTGCTGTTGAAGCGTGCGAAGTCGCTGTCGCCGGCCTGGTAGGCGGCCAGCGCCTTCTGCAGCAGCTCGATCACCTGCTGGTTGCGCAGGCTGCGCGTGGGCGAGAACAGGCTCACCAGGTCGGCGTAGTAGGGCGCCTGACGGACTCTCGCAGCCAGCCCGTCGATGGTGGTGTTGGCCATCTCGATCGGGTTGAACAGCGGGCCCAGGGCCTGCTCGGCACGGCTGGCCGCGCGGCCGTCCCAGAAGAAGCCGCCAATGGGCCGGCCGTCGGGCTCGAAGCGCATCGCCGTGTTGCCGTTCAGGTAGGCCAGGCTCATGCTGCTGCGGTGGCCTTGCAGGTTGCCCAGAAGCCCGCCCAGCGGCAGCAACGTGCCGGCGGGGTCGGCCAGGCCGGTGGCCCGGGTGTGGCAACTGGCACAGGACAGGTTGCCGCCGGCCGACAGGTTGACGTCGTTGAAGACCCGCTCGCCGACGCCTGCGGGCGTGGCTTCGCTCGCAGCCCCCACATGCGACGCGACGGCGGCACCCGTCAGCAGGGCCAGGCCGGCGAGGGCAGCGGCGCCACGGCTGGCGAGGCGGCGAAAGCGGGGGGCTGGGGTCACGGTCTTGACCTTTATCGGGTTGTGGGTTTGCGGCGATTCTGGCGCCCGCCTGTGCGTGCAACAAGCGTCCGCAGACCCCGATCTGCGGTGTGCACCCCGGCCGTGCCTTGCCGCGAGGCGAGGCGGGGCGGGCGCGGCAGGCCCGTGCCGCGCTGGCTAGAGCAGCGAGGCCAGCAGCCGCGCCGCGTGCACGGCCTGGCGCTGCGCGCCGTCGGCGATCTGGTGGCGGCAGCTGGTGCCGTCGGCCACCACCACCGCATCCGGCTGCCGGCGGATGGCCGGCAGCAGCGTGGCTTCGGCCATCTGCATCGAGACTTCCTGGTGCCTGGCTTCGTAGCCGAAGCTGCCGGCCATGCCGCAACACGAGCTTTCGATGAGTTCGGGCTTCGCGCCGGGGATCAGCTTCAGCACGTCCATCAACGGGCTCACCGCGCCGAAGGCCTTCTGGTGGCAGTGGCCGTGCACGAGCAGCGGCTTGTCGAGCGCTTTCAGCTTCAGGCTGAAGCGGCCGGCCTTCGCCTCGCGGGCGATGAACTCCTCGAACAGCAACGCCTGCGCGGCCACGGTCTCGGCCTTGGCGCCGAGCTTGAGCGCCAGGGCCTCGTCGCGCAGCGTCAGCAGACAGCTCGGTTCCAGACCGACGACGGCGATGCCGGCTTCGGCCAGCGGCTGCAGCGCGTCGAGCAGCGCCGACAGCGAGGCGCGGGCTTCGTCGACCATGCCCGCGGCCAACTGCGTGCGACCGCAGCAATGGTGGCCACCGGCCTTGCTGACGGTGTGCAGCGCGTAGCCCGCTGCGTGCAATACCTGCGCGGCGGCGTGCGCGTTCTCGGTCTCGAAGCCTCCGGTGAAGCTGTCAACGAAAAGAACGGCGACCTTCTGCCCCGCACGCGCGGCGGCCAGCGCTTCATCCCGGCCGACGAAGGGCGTGGCGCCGGGATCGCGCCAGAAGGTGTCGCGGCGGAAGGCCGGCAGCGCGCGCTGCGCCGTCACGCCCATCAGGCGTTCACCCAGCCGGCGCAGCAGCGGTGAGCTGTTGCGCAGGTTCAGCAGCGCGGCCAGGCCCGGGATGGCCGCTGCGCGGTGCGCGTGCTGCGGCAGGCCGGCAAGCAGCTTGTCCTTCAGCGTGCGGCCGTGGCGCGCCTTGTATTGCGCGGTGAACTCGATCTTCATGCGCGCCATGTCCACGCCAGTGGGGCAGTCGCGCTTGCAGCCCTTGCAGCCGACGCAGAGTTCCATCGCTTCGGCCACCGCATCGCCGGTGAAGGCGTCGAGGCCGAGTTGGCCGCTCAGCGCCAGCCGCAGCGTGTTCGCGCGGCCACGCGTCACGTGCTGCTCGTCGCGGGTGACGCGGTAGCTGGGGCACATGGTGCCGGCGTCGAACTTGCGGCAGTGGCCGTTGTTGTTGCACATCTCCACGGCCATCGCCAGGCCGTGCGTGCTGTCGCCGCCAGTGCCGGGCGCGGTGGTGGCTTCGGTGACGGGGTCGGCCTTGACGTTCCAGGCCGACCAGTCGAGCACCGGTGTCAGTGCGATACGCCGGTAAGGCCTGGACGCCGCGGCGGGCGGATAGCGCAGCAGCGCGCCGTCGTCCATCTTCGGCGGGTCGATGATCTTGCCGGGGTTCAGCAGGTTTGCCGGATCGAGTTGCTGCTTGATGGCGCGGAAGGCCTCGTTCAGCCTGGTCCCGAACTGCCATTCGATCCACTCGCCGCGGCACAGGCCGTCGCCATGTTCGCCGCTGTACGCGCCCTTGAACTTGCGCACCAGCGCCGACGCCTCTTCGGCGATGGCGCGCATGCGCGCGCCGCCGTCGACCCGCATGTCGAGGATGGGCCGCACGTGCAGCGTGCCGACGCTGGCGTGCGCGTACCAGGTGCCACGCGTGCCATGGCGCGCGAACACTTCCGTCAGCGCATCGGTGTATTCGGCCAGGTGCACCAGCGGCACGGCGCAGTCTTCGATGAAGCTCACCGGCTTGCCGTCGCCCTTCAGGCTCATCATGATGTTGAGGCCGGCCTTGCGCACCTCCCACAGGTTCTTCTGCGCCGCTTCGTCGGGCATCTCGACCACGCTGCCGGGCAGGCCCAGGTCGCCCATCAGCGCCACCAGGTCGCGCAGCTTGTGCAGCAGCGCGGCGCGGTCGGGGCCGGCGAACTCGACGAGCAGGATGGCTTCGGGCCGGCCGATCAACGCCGTCTGCATCGTCGGCCGGAAAGCCGGGTTGGTAAGCGCCAGCTCGACCATCGTGCGGTCGACCAGCTCCACCGCAGTAGGCCCCAGCTTGACGATGTGCTGCGCCGAGTCCATCGCGGCGTGGAAGCTGCCGAAGTTCACCACGCCCAGCACCTTGCCGCGCGGCAGTTCGGCCAGGTTCAGCGTCAGGCTCTTCGTGAAGGCCAGCGTGCCTTCGCTGCCGACCAGCAGATGCGCCAGGTTGACGCTGCCGTCTGGCGTGTAGGGCAGTTCGCTCTGCGGGTGGAAGATGTCGAGGTTGTAGCCGCCCACGCGGCGCATCACCTTGGGCCAGTGGGCGTCGATCTCGGCACGGTGCTGTTCGGCCAGGCCACGCACGAAGTCGGCGACCTGCACCGCCTTGCCGCTGGCCCGGTCGACACGGCCGAAGTCGACGAGCTCACCATCGGCCAGCCAGGCCTGCGCACCGCCCACGTTGTGCACCATGTTGCCGTAGGCGATGCTGCGGCTACCGCAGCTGTTGTTGCCCGCCATGCCGCCCAGCGTGGCCTGCGCGCTGGTGGACACATCCACCGGGAACCAAAGGCCATGTTTCTTCAGCGCTGCGTTCAGGTGGTCGAGCACCAGGCCGGGCTCGACGGTGGCGGTGCGCGCATCGACGTCCACGTCCAGCACACGCCGCAGGTGCTTGCTGCAGTCGATGACCAGCGCCGCGCCCGTGGTCTGGCCGCACTGGCTGGTGCCGCCGCCGCGCGCCAGCACCGGCACCTTCAACTCGCGCGCGACGGCCAGCGCGGTGGCCACGTCTTCGGGCGTGGTGGGCACGAAGACGCCGACGGGGGCGATCTGGTAGATCGACGCGTCGGTGGCATAACGGCCACGTGAGGCGGCGTCGAACAGCACTTCGCCACGCGTCTCGGCACGCAGGCGGCGGGCCACCGCTTCGCAGGTCTCGTTCGGCGGCAGCTGCGTGTGCGGGTGTTCTGGGTCGACGGGGGTAGCAGGCGCTTCGGCCAGCCGCACGGCCTCGGTCTTCGTGCTGGCGTTCATGCCTGTTGTCCTTGCGGCGCCTGGCCCAGTTCGCCGGCGCGCATCAGCGCCAGCACGGTGTCGCGCTTGTGTTCGAGGTGGGTCTTGAGGATGCTACGCAGCGCGCTGCCGTCGCGGGCGTCCAGCGCGTCCATCATCTGCGTGTGCTCTTGCATCGCGCGGCGCCACTTGGCTTCGTCCTGGTTGGTGCGGAAGCGCAGGCTTTGCACACGCGCGTTCACCTGGCGGTAGGTGTGGGCCAGCACCGGGTTCGCCGCGGCGGCGCTGATGCCGGCGTGGATCAGCGCGTTCAGCCGGTAATAGCCCGAAAGATCATGCCGCGCGTGGCAGGCCATCATCTCGAAGTGCTTGGCGCGCAGCTCGTTGCGGGCATCGACTCCGATGCGCTGCGCGGCCAGTTCGCCGGCCAGGCCTTCCAGTTCGGCCAGCAGCTCGAAGCTGTGCAGCACGTCGGCTTCGGTCAGCTTCACGGCCACGGCGCCGCGGTTGGGCAGCAGGTCGACCAGGCCTTCGCTGGCCAGCATCTTGATGGCCTCGCGCAGCGGCGTGCGCGAGATGTGCAGCGCCTCGGCCAGTTCACGTTCGTTGAGCTTGG
>LNFM01008631.1_pt1 | contig 22565 bp, 21 predicted proteins | sample 596031 | NCBI WGS metagenome assembly LNFM01 (sample SAMN04254537, study PRJNA301005) | activated carbon metagenome | isolation source: dual media filters at the Ann Arbor, Michigan drinking water treatment plant | place: USA: Ann Arbor | reverse complement strand
ATTAAAATGTTAACGCTAGTTTCTTGCCAAAAATAGCGATTAAGAATTTTCATCATGACAACTCGATAGTGATAATGGTTACTTCTTAAAGCGCAGGCTGGGCCAAAACGCGGTCAAAAACAGTGGAATAATCGGCAGTAAATAAGTGCGACGATAGTACATATAGACGGCTAAAACCAAGAAAAATAAATGTACTGGCCACAAACCAATTGTAGTGCTAAGGCGCCCTTGTGTGACCCAAGCCTGAAAAATACTTAAAATATTGTTATAAATAATATAAATCAGCAACGCAAACATTAAGTTAAGCGAGCGGCCCGCACGCGGGTCAACAAAGCTTAGTGGTACAGCTAATACGACTAAAATTAGCGCTGATATCGGAATAGCTAAGCGCCACTGCAACTCTGCAACATCTGCTGGTGATTGGCTGTTTAATAATGCTTGGGTAGATCTTGCATTCGTTTTGTTTGGTTCACGCGCCACCTCTTTGGTTTCTATACGAATGGCGTATCGCTCAAATTCGGTTGTTGATACTTCAGCGCTGTCTGGTTTTCCTTCATAGCGCCGACCTTTTTCGAGCACAATAAAATTATCTCCATTTTTGGCTTTTTCGCGGCCGCCTTCAGATGCGACAACAACGCCTGTTTTTTGATGTTGCGTGGATTGTACAAAAATGTTTTTAACCACATTGCCAAGTTCATCAAAGCTTTCTATAAAATAAATGCGCTCGCCGCCGTTAGATTCTTTAAAAACGCCAGGCGCGATCGAAGCAAGTTCATCACGACTTTTAAGCTGAACACGATAATCCTCTACTTTTTGTGTCGCCCAAGGCATCACCAAAAAGCTTAATAGCGAAACAATAATAACAACGGGAATCGCAAAATTGAGAATTGGACGTATCCATTGGTTAATACTTAATCCTGAGCTAAACCATACCGCCATTTCAGAATCGCGATGCCAACGTGTAAGCGTGAGTAGCACGCTTAGAAAAATAGTTAGCGACAAAATCATGGGCAGGAACTTAACCATGTTAAAGCCCAACAAAGTAGTGATAGCATCGTTTGGCAAAGAGCCTTTCGATGCTAATCGCACAAGGTAGCCAGCGCGTTGCGCAATCACAATGCCTAATAGTATGAAAAATAGCGCACCAGCGGTATTAATGAGCTCATGCAATAATGATTTTTTGAATATACGCAATTTAATATTGTTCTAATTTAGGCTTTGATTTCACCCTAAAACGCTGGATAATTGGTTAAACGAATTAAATAAATAAAAGCTCGAGTAAATAGCTTTAATATCTTAAAGGACTAGCAATGGAATTTAGCATAAAAAACGGAAATCCTGAAAAACAACGCTCAGATTGCGCCATTGTAGGTGTATTTGAGGGCAATAAATTAAGCGATGCCGCAAAAGAATTGGATAAGGCTTCAGATAAAGCCATTTCAAGCGTTTTAAAAAATGGGGATTTTGAAGGAAAATTGAATTCATGCTTGGTATTGCATCAATTGAGCGGCGTTGAAACTAGCCGCGTGATGCTGGTAGGTTTGGGTAAACAAGAAGAATTTACCGAAAAGCAATATCGCCAAGCCATACGTGCCGCCATTAAAGCGCTACCTAAAGGCGTTGCGCATGCCAGCCTGTTTTTAGCCGAAATCACGATTAAGAAATCAGATGCGCATGCAAAAGTAGCGCAATTAGTAGAAGTTGTACTGGATGCGACTTACCAAGTGAATGCGATAAAAGCCAAAAAGGTAGACCCAGTTGCTTTAACTAAAGTGACGATTCATGTGGATAAAGCAGATAATGCTGCCGCTGATTCTGCGATTAAACAGGGCGCTGCTATTGCGGCTGGTGTTACGGTTGCTAAAGATTTAGGTAATTTGCCACCAAATATTTGTACGCCAACCTATTTGGGTGAGCAAGCTAAGCTGATGGCTAAGCAATACGGTTTTAAAGTAGAGGTTTTAGAGCGCGCCGAAATTGAAAAATTGGGCATGGGCTCATTTTTGGGCGTTGCGCAGGGTAGCGTAGAACCGCCACGCTTGATTGTGCTGCAACATTTAAAAGGTAAAAAATCGCAAAAACCAGTAGTGCTGGTGGGTAAAGGAATTACCTTTGACACAGGCGGTATTTCATTAAAACCAGGTGGTGATATGGATGAGATGAAATACGATATGTGCGGCGCGGCCAGCGTGCTGGGCACCTTTAAAGCGATTGGTGAGATGGATTTAGCCATCAACGTAGTGGCTGTGATTCCAACTTGTGAGAACATGCCAGATGCAGGCGCGATTAAGCCGGGTGATATTTTGACTTCAATGGCAGGTTTAACGATTGAAGTGCTTAACACGGATGCAGAAGGTCGATTGATTTTATGTGATGCGCTGACTTACGCTGAACGTTTTGAGCCGAGCGCGGTGGTAGATATTGCCACGCTTACAGGTGCTTGTGTGATTGCCCTAGGTCATCATCCAAGTGGCTTGTTCAGTAATAAAGATGCGCTTGCTAAAGAACTATTAGAAGCAGGTGAGGCGGCACATGACAGAGCGTGGCACATGCCGTTATGGGAAGAGTTTCAAAGCCAACTGGACAGTAATTTTGCTGACATGGCGAATATTGGTGGGCGTGCTGGCGGCAGTATTACAGCCGCTTGTTTCTTATCGCGCTTTGCAAAAAAATACGATTGGGCGCATTTGGATATTGCAGGTACGGCATGGAAAAGTGGCAAAGAGAAAGGCGGTACAGGCCGCCCAGTGCCTTTGTTGACCACTTTTTTGATTCAGCGCGCTGGTTAAGATATAAAAGCTCAGAAGTTAAGCAATTAGCATGACCAAAATTGAGTTTTATTCTAACGTTGCCAATAAGTCAGATTTACTAACAGATTTGGTGGAAAGAGCCTTGCTAAAACGCAGGCAAGTAACTGTTTTTGTAGAAGATATCGCTAGTGCAACGCAGACGTCTCGTTGGTTATGGCAACAGCAAGCGAGCAGTTATTTGCCACATGTTGTGGCTAATCATGAGCATGCGACAAAAACGCCTGTGATTATTGTTTGCAAAAACAATACATTAGGGAAAGCGGATAGCGTTACCCAAGATGAGATGCTGATTAACTTAACTACTCAAGAGCCGCCATTTTTTAGTCGCTTTACGCATTTGGTCGAGATGGTTGGCGATGATGAATCCGATAAGCAAAATGGGCGTCTTCGCTATAAGTTTTATCGCGATCGAGGCTATGAAATTCAGCATATTGATTATGCCAAACAAGCCGAACAAACATTAACAGTGCTAAGCGCGGAATAGAGATTACTTTGACCGATAATTCATCATTAGATAGCAAAATTCCAGTGCTGACAGAGGTGTATCAGCCAAAAGCCAAGGCTGAACCCCAAGCAAATCGGCAAACAGACCCAACTTTAGGTATTACGCCTGAGCTTATTGCGCGCGTAACAAGCCATGTTAGACCAAGGCTAGAAGCAGAAATCACGCAGGCAGTGTTAGAGAATTTGCGCGACACGCTTAAAAAAGATTTGATACAAGACTTACAAGCTGAGGTAGGCAAGACCAAGCTAACCATTGAAGCCAATGTGAGTGATTTTGTAGATAAAACAAAAGCCGACCTTAAAACCGAATTGCCACGTATGTATCAAGCCAGTGCAGATTTAGTATATGCCAGCCTACAAGAAAAAATAGCAGTGTTACAAACAGGTGCAGTTACTAAAGTGGATCGATTGCTATCAGATGTGATGCAGTCATCTACCCATGCGGCAACCGCTGAAATTAGCACTTATGTAGAAGCCCTTAAAACAGAAACGACAGAGCGTGTTGCAATTGAGTTGACGCAAGAGATGCAAGCTTTTCAGAGCGCATCTCTGCAGCAACAGCAAACGCAGGCTAATGAAGCGCTGACGAGTGTTTACCAAGATATTTCTGAGCAAGCCAAGCAAGCGTTGCAACAGCATATGCTAACCACACAGCATGAAGCTTTAACGCAAGTGCGAAATGACTTAAATGCAGCCATGCCCGATATATACGCAGCAGCAGTCAATGAAGTGAGGGAAAGGTTTGTGGAAGAAATGAATGTACAAACTTTGTCATTAAAAGAAGACTTTTTAGCAAAAGTGAATGGCCATTTGCCAGCAGTACAAGAAGTGTTAAGCGATAATATCCAGCAGATTTTAGCTAGCGCATTACCAGCGCTTGAGCAAGATTTAAGGTTGCAATTAACAGAAGAATTACAACAATTATTGTTGAAGGTGAAGTTTGTATTACCTTGATTTTATTGCTTAATTAAATCTGCATATGCAGCAGCTGTTAAAAAATGCTCTATTTCCGCATCATTTAAGGGTTTAAATTTAAATATCCAAGCAGAATAAGGTTTTTCGTTAATATCTTCTGGTGCATTGAGTAATGCATCGTTAATTTCAGTGACAACACCGTCCATTGGCGCATGCAAGTCAGAGCCTGTTTTAACAGATTCTATAACACCGCAAGCAACGCCGATTTGTATGCTATCACCAATATTTGGTGGCTGAATAAAAACAATGTCACCCAATAAATCCTGCGCATAATCGGTAATGCCAGCAAGCCATTCGCCAGTAGTCGATTTACTCACCCATAAATGTTCAGTGGTGTAATGATAGGTATCAGGAGATTTCATTATTTATTCAGTAGTGAAATAGAAGAATTATCGATATTTTCTCATATCGACTGCATTTGTCACCAACTTTAATGTTTAAGTTGCATCTAACTTTTATGTGCATGTGTCAAAAAAGCCTAATTACAAAGAATGTTAATATTAATTTTATAAATATGCGCTAAGTTAATGACAAATAAACATTTTTTATATATTATTTGTCTAGACGGTGTTGAATTAAAGGTTGTATCATGACTAAGTTAGTTAAAAAGTTAATACTATTTTATGTGGCATTTTCTTTGGTGGCGACACCATTAGAATCATTTGCTGCGCAGAAAAAGTCGCAAAAACGCGTTCATGCCAGCCAAAAAAGTAGTGTATCTAAATCTCGTATTTCTTCACGCTCGCGTTTAAAGAGTAGCCGATTAAAAAAAATACATTATAAATCGCGCAAATCCCCTGCATTAACGCAAGCACAGTATTTAGCTGCCGATCGTTATGACGGTAGCGGTATGTTGGAACTATCATCTGCTAAAGCACTGATTGTTAACCAAAACTCAGGGGAAGTGATATATGCGAAAAATACCAATGCAACCACCCCCATCGCCTCTATTACCAAATTGATGACAGCAATGGTGATGCTGGATGCTCAATTGTCGCTAGATGACATACTAACTGTTTCGAATGAAGATGTTGATTATTTAAAGGGCACTAGCTCAAGATTGAAAGTGGGTGCAGAGTTGAGCCGCAGTGATATGCTGCAGTTGGCATTGATGGCTTCAGAGAATCGCGCAGCTTCTGCGATAAGCCGCCATTATCCAGGCGGTCGTTATGCATTTATTAAAGCCATGAATGCAAAAGCGATTCAATTGGGCATGATCAATACCACTTTTCTGGACTCAACAGGCTTAAATAGCGGCAACGTATCTACTGCGGAAGATCTGGCAAAAATGGTTGCGGCTGCTTATCAGTACCCAGAAATTAGAATGGCAAGCACTAGTCCATCGCACGAAGTGTACGTAAATGGACATACTTATGGAGTTAACTTTAATAACACCAACGGCTTGGTGCGTGGTGGCGAATGGCAAATTGGATTATCAAAAACAGGCTATATTTCAGAAGCTGGCCGTTGCCTGGTGATGCAGGCGCAGATTGCGGGTGAGCCGATGATTATTGTGCTATTAGATTCTAACGGCAAGTTAACCCGTATTGGTGATGCTAACCGTGTACGTAAGTGGATGGAATATAATAGCGAGCCAAAAATGACTACTACGGGTCAGGCCGATGCATTGAAACTTAACCCATCAACTAATGAAGTAACGGTGGGCAGAATTTCTTAAGTTTCTTTTACAATTGAAATTAATCTTAGTATTTACGACACTAAGCTAAGCATTAGTTTAGATAAATAACGGCGCTAAATCTTAATTTAGCGCCGTTATTGTTACTACTAACAGCTCGTTATTCAGCTGCTACTTTTTTGGTTGTTGGTTTTTTCGCTACGGTTTTCTTAGCGGCTAGTTTCTTTGTTGCCGCGTTTTTAACAGTTGTTTTCGTCGTTGTGCTGTCTTTTTTAGCTACTACTTTTTTAGCAGCCACTTTTTTAGTGCCTGTTTTGCCCGTTGCCTCATCTTTTGCTGCTTTTTCAGCTAACAAACCAAGCGCTTCTTCTAATGTTAATGATTCAGGCTCAATGCTTTTGGGTAAAGTCGCACGCAGTTTGCCGTGTTGTACATACGGCCCATAACGGCCAGCAAATACTTCAATTCTACCTTCGCCAGAAGGATGCGCACCAAGTTCTAATAAAGGCGAAGGGCCTGTGTTGGCGGCAGCTAGTAATGCAACGGCGCCAGCGTTATCAATACTAAACACGCTATCTGATTTAGGAATCGATTTAAATTTACCATCATGATTCACATAAGGCCCAAAGCGGCCAATATTGGCGACGATTTTTTTATTGGTCTCTGGATGCAAACCTAAATCGCGTGGAAGTGAAAGCAGCATATTGGCAATATCAATATTGACATTTGTAATCAGTATTTCTTTAGGAATGCTGACGCGCTTCGGTTTTTTCTTTTCACCCTCAACCGCTACACCAACTTGCAGATAGGGTCCATAAGGCCCGTTCATTAAGTAAATTTCTTTGCCAGAGTCAGCGTCAATTCCAATTGTAATTGGGTCAGCACCCGCTTGGGCAGTGCCATTCATGCTACGTTTGTAGTCACACTTCGGTTCGGCGTTATAACCCGTACAGCCAATAAAAGTGCCGTAACGACTGAGTTGTTTTTGTAGTGGTTTGCCACATTTTGGGCACGCTTCGTCGATTAACTCGTTTCCTGGTCTGTCAACATCTGCCTTACTGATAATCTGCTGATTAAAGCCTTGCCAAAATTCGTCCATCAGCGGGATCCATTCGCGTGAACCATCGGCTACGCTATCCAACGCGTTTTCTAAGTTAGCCGTAAAGTCATAATCCACATATTTGGTGAAATGTTCGGTTAAAAACTTATTCACTACGCGACCAACATCAGTTGGTGTAAAGCGCTTTTTGTCCAAAATCACGTATTCACGGTCTTGCAAGGTGCTGATAATGCTGGCGTAGGTAGAAGGCCGGCCAATGCCGTATTCCTCTAAGATTTTCACTAAACTGGCTTCGCCGTATCTTGGCGGTGGCTCAGTAAAGTGTTGGTCGCCGTAGATTTTTTCTACGTTTAATACTTCACCTGCTTCAAGGTGCGGCAATTTACTCTCGCCTTCTTCCTCTTCATCATCGCGGCCTTCCATATACACCGCGATAAAGCCAGGGAAAACCAACGTTTGACCGGTTGCACGGAATAAATTAGCGTCAGAACCTACGCTCAAATCCACACTTACAGCATCAAATTTAGCGGGTGACATTTGGCAAGCCAGCGTTCGCTTCCAAATCATTTCATACAATTTAAATTGCTCATCATTCAGGTATTTACGCATCGCCGTTGGGCTGCGTGCAATATCTGTAGGGCGAATCGCCTCATGCGCTTCTTGCGCATTTTTGGCTTTGGTTTTGTACATAATTGGCGATTTTGGCAAATATTCTGCGTCAAAATGCTTTTTCACATAATCGCGAATACTCATTACCGCTTCAGTTGCCAAGCTAAACGAATCGGTACGCATATAGGTAATCAAACCAGTTGTGCCAGAGCCAACATCAACGCCCTCATACAATTGCTGCGCGACGCGCATGGCGCGGCTGGTGGTAAAGCCAAGTTTGCGCACCGCTTCTTGTTGCAAAGTAGATGTAGTAAATGGCCCAGCAGGGCTGCGGCTGCGTTGTTTTTTCTCAACGCGCGAAACGGTGGTTTTGCCTGCGCTGGCTAGTAATAATTTGCCAACAATATCTGCTTGCTGGTCATGATTAATGACAGTAAATTGCTCTACTTTTTCGCCATTTAATTGGATTAACTTGCCATTAAAGCTATGTGCGTGCTTCAGCGCGTCTAGATGAATAGACCAATACTCTTGCGATTTGAATGCTTCAATCTCTAGCTCGCGCTCTACAATCAAACGCAAAGCAGGGCTTTGTACGCGGCCAGCAGATAAACCCCTACGGATTTTTTTCCATAAAAGCGGTGACAAATTAAAACCAACCAAATAATCCAGCGCGCGGCGCGCTTGTTGCGCATTGACCAAGTTCATCGCGATATCGCGCGGATTGTCGATGGCGTGTTTTACTGCGGTTTGCGTAATTTCGTTAAATTCTACGCGTTTGAGTAACTTATTTTTGAGTAGTTTTTTATCGTTAAGTACTTCGGCAATATGCCAAGAAATCGCTTCACCTTCGCGATCCGGGTCGGTTGCCAGATAAATGCTATCGGCATTTTTCACCGCACGCGTAATCGCATCCATGTGTTTGGCGTTGCGCTCAATAATGTCGTACTTCATAGCGAAACTGTTTAGAGGATCAACCGCACCATTTTTAGGAATGAGATCGCGAATATGACCATAACTGGCCAATACCTCAAAATCATTACCAAGGTATTTTTTAAGCGTTTTTGCTTTAGAGGGTGATTCTACAATGAGTAGTTTGGACATTAATGCCTAGGATAATGGCTAAAATTGAATAATGGATTAGATGATAGCAAGCTAAATGGCTTGTAGACAATAAGTCAATGAAAAAAAGCAACTATTTTGATGAATGGCGGTACTAATGAAGCCTTATTTATTTCTAGCGAACTCAATTCGTGTGCCATCATTACTGCTGATGCTTAATGCGGCGCCTTCATTGGCTATGTCACCAAATAGCGGGTCTTCGTCATCAGTCTTGGCCTGAGTTAAGCTTTTAAAATCATATAAATTGACATCGGCAAGATGCGATGGCTCAACATTGCTAATGGCGCGGAAGATATTATTCACTCGGCCAGGCTGTTCGCGCTCCCACGCTTGCAGCATCTCTTTTACTTTTTGGCGCTGTAAATTCTCTTGGCTACCGCATAAATCACACGGAATAATCGGAAAATCCATTTGCCGCGCATAGCTAGCAATATCCTTCTCTGCACAATAGGCCAGAGGTCGAATCACGACATTTTGTTTATCGTTAGTCGCCAATTTCGGCGGCATCGCTTTTAGTTTTGCGCCAAAAAACATATTTAAAAACAGCGTTTCTACAATGTCATCGCGGTGATGTCCTAGCGCAATTTTATTTGCACCCAATTCTTTGGCTGTGGTATAAATAATGCCGCGACGCAAGCGGCTACATAAGCTGCAAGTAGTCTTACCTTCAGGGATTTTTTCTTTAACAACCGAATAAGTGTCCGCTTCAACAATGCGATAATCTACGCCTAAGTTTTTAAAGTATTCTGGCAAAATGTGCGCAGGAAAATTCGGCTGTTTTTGGTCCAGATTCATCGCGATGAGTTTAAAGTCAATCGGCGCGCGCTCTTGCAGCGCCAGCAACATCATCAACATGGTGTAACTGTCTTTGCCGCCACTCATACACACCAAAACCGTGTCGCCATCCTCAATCATGTTGTAATCGCCAATGGCCTTGCCAGTGCTTGAAATCAAGCTATTGCGCAATTTGATGAAGTTATTGGAATGGTTATCGGGTAAATGTTTAATCATATATATAGTGTATGTACTGGTTTGAAACTACAAATTTAATGAGCGCCCGCCATCAACAGCCAACACATGGCCTGTAATGAACGGGGCATCAGCCACCAAAAACTTAACCGCTTTGGCTATATCTTTTGGCTCACCAATTTTCTTTAATAGCGTTTGTGAAATCACACGCTGGCGATAGACTTCATCGAATTGCGGATTATTTTCTGGCCATTGTACTGGTCCAGGCGCAACTGCGTTAACGCGTACTTCTGGGCTTAACTCATGCGCGAGAGATTTAGTTAGCGTAACCAAACCTGCTTTTGCCACACTATAAACCACATAACCTTTTTTCGGACGCTCAATATGCATGTCGGTAATATTCACAATGCACCCGTGATTTCTGCGCAATTCATTGGCCGCCGCTTGCGCTAAAAACATCGGCGCTTTTAAGTTGCTGCCAACCAAATCTTGCCAGTTATCTTCGGTAATCGCGCCGATTTCAGTCGCGTAGTAACTGGATGCGTTATTGATTAACACATCTAAATGACCAAAATTTTTAACGGTTTCATGCACTAGGCTTGGCAAAACCGCGATATTCAGTAAATCGCCTTGAATAATCGCCACCGAATTTGCGCGTTGTAAATTCAGCTCTGCTTGCAATGCGCGCGCCTCATTGGTAGAAGATTTGTAGTGAATCATCAATTGCGCACCGCAAGCATGCAGTTCACGACAAATAGCCGCGCCAACGCGTTTTGCGCCGCCAGTAATCAGCACCACTTTACCATTTAAGACTTTATTGTTTGGGGATTCGCTCAATGTTCACTCACTTTAGTAATCAAATATTATAATGGCTTATGGCTTCAACATCACATCTAAATCTGCCGACTCCAGACGCACAAGCGCAAAATCGCAGTGAAAACTTAACCACTTTAATTCGGCAAAAAATAATTGATGCAGGCGGATGGATCGATTTTTACACGTTTATGCAGATGGCTTTGTATACGCCAGCCCTAGGTTATTACAGCGGCGGCGCGCTTAAGTTCGCCGATAATCAAAAAGGCGGCGGCGATTTTGTGACTGCGCCGCAAATTTCACCGTTATTTGCACGTACGTTCGCAAGGCAAGCGGCACAAGTTTTGTACGAAACACAAGGTAGTATTTTGGAATTAGGCGCAGGCACAGGAAAACTGGCGGCCGATTTATTGCTGGAATTACAGCAACTCAATCAATTACCAGCTCAATATTATATTTTAGAAGTAAGCGATTACTTGCGCCAGATTCAGCTTGAAAACTTACAAATCTCGTTGCCAGAAGATTTATTCAATCGAGTTGCTTGGTTAAATAAATTACCAACAGATTTTGTCGGCTTGATATTCGGAAACGAAGTATTAGATGCTATTCCTGTGCATCTAATCTATCAAAATGAGCAAGGCTGGTTTGAACGCGGCATAACTTTTGACGATGTATTTTCTTGGCAAAATAATGCGTTAAGGCATGCAGATTTAATTAAAAAAGTAAGCACATACTCTCTGCCGAACGATTATTTAACCGAAGTTTGCCCAGCGGCAAACGGGCTAATCAAAAGTCTATCGCAATCATTAAAACGCGGCGTAATTATGATGCTGGATTATGGATTCGGTGCTGGGGAATATTATCATCCACAACGCAATACGGGCACGCTGATGTGCCATTATCAGCACCATGCGCACAGCAATCCGTTGATTTATGTGGGTTTGCAAGATGTTACTGCGCATGTCAACTTTACTGCGATTGCAGAATCTGGGCTTGAAAATGGGTTAAGTTTGGGAGGTTATTGCAATCAAGCCAGTTTTTTAATGGATTGCGGCATGTTAGAAATATTAGGTGAAACATCGCCCAGTGATATCGTGGCGTATATGCCGCTAGCCTCTGCCGCGCAAAAACTGCTTTCACCCGCCGAGATGGGCGAGCTGTTTAAAGTAATTGCTTTCAGCAAAGAGATGCCATGCGATTTAATCGGCTTTAAAAGTGGCGATAAAGCGCATATGCTTTAAGTATAAACGAACGCTAATTCAGTATAATGCGCGGCATGATTGAAAATACAATATCAACAGACGAAATATCTGACGAAACCCCAGACAACGATTTAAAGAATCGCCGCATTCGCAGTTTTGTGCTGCGTCAAGGTCGTTTAACCAAAGGTCAAGCGCACGCCTTAGAAACGGTTTGGCCTCAATTTGGGATTGAATATACTCAACATTTGCTGGATTTAAACCAAGTGTTTGGCAGAGACGACTTTTTAATTAAACCCCGTAAAAAAGTCCTAGAAGTTGGTTTTGGCATGGGCGAAAGCACCGCAAAAATTGCTCAAACCTTGTCCGATTGTGATTTTGTTGCGGTTGAAGTACACACGCCAGGCGTGGGCAGTTTGCTTAAATTGATTGAAGAATCGAATATCCAAAACATTCGCGTCATTCAGCATGATGTAGTGGAAGTGTTACAAGACATGATTGCAGATAATAGCTTGGATGGCGTGCATATCTTTTTCCCAGACCCGTGGCATAAAAAACGCCATCATAAGCGCAGGTTGATTCAGGCGGAGTTTTTAAAACTTGTTTGCACTAAACTGAAAGTGGGCGCTTACATTCATATAGCAACCGATTGGCAAGAATACGCAGAATGGGTGCTAGAGGCGCTTAAAGCTGAGCCGCAATTACAAAATACGGCGACAGACTTAACGCATGAATATGCCGAAAAACCGAGCTATAGACCGTTAACGAAGTTTGAAAATCGTGGTATCAAGCTTGGGCACGGTGTTTGGGATTTAGTTTTTACTCGAGTCTGAATCAGCATCTGATTCGTTTGCAAACAACCAAGCACCAATCACTTTTTCTGCCTCTTCTACGCCTAATTTTTTAGAGCTTGAGAATAATTGCACAGTGCAATTGCTGCCATAGGTTTTATCCCAAGTCTCCAGTAGCTCTTTGCGCACCTTCGCCAAAGTTAATCCTGCTTCTCCGCGCGATAATTTATCCGATTTTGTTAATAAAACATGCACTGGTTTGCCACTTGGGCAAAACCAATCCAACATTTGGCGGTCTAGTGGTGTGAGCGGATGCCGGCTATCCATGACTAACACTAAGCCGCCCAAGCTAGTACGCTCGCTTAAATAGCGCGCCAGTACGCTTTGCCAGTGGGCGCGCATACTTTCGGGTACTTTTGCATAGCCATAGCCAGGTAAATCGACCAAGTGGCGGTCGTTGCCTAAAGTGAAAAAGTTAATCAGTTGAGTGCGGCCCGGTTGTTTACTCACAAAAGCTAAGCGATTGTGGTTGGCCAATGTATTGAGTGCGCTAGATTTACCCGCATTTGAGCGACCTGCAAATGCGACTTCTATACCAGACGCTGGTGGTAAATCGCGTAAGTGATGGGCGGAAATAAAAAAGGTGGCGTTTTGGAAAAGCGGCATGGCAGGATTTGTCTGTAAAACTTAAGGCATAAATGCTATCACGAACAGATGAATTTTGATAAAATATTAAGTTAATTAAATAGTTAGGAAAGCAATACAATGTTTAAGCATGTGAGTTTAATCGCCGTTTTGGTGTTTAGTTTATCTTCAAATATCGTTTTTTCTGCAACTGAAAGTGCGCAAAAAACTGAGCCAGTCGTTGCAACTAGTGACGACACTAGAAAACAAATTGTAGAGAATGTGTGCGCAGCTTGTCATGGCGCAGATGGTAATAGCGCTATTGCGTTAAATCCGAAGTTAGCAGGTCAGCACCCGGAATATTTGTTAAAACAATTAAAAAACTTTAAAGAAGGTACGCGCGCCAATGCCGTCATGAGTGGCATGGTGGCTAACTTAACCCCTGAAGACATGCAAAATTTAGCGACTTATTTTGCTAGCCAAACGCAAACATTAGCAAAAGCTAAAACTAACGGTAAAGGCTCTTTGGGCGAAAAGATTTACCGTGGTGGCATTGCTAAAACTAATCTACCTGCATGTGCATCCTGCCACGGCGCAAATGGTGCTGGCATTCCAAAGCAATTCCCACGTTTGGCAGGTCAACATGCCGATTACACTTATCAGCAGCTGAAAACATTCCGCACAGGTGAGCGTGCGAACGCGCCAATGATGAAAGTAATTGCAGCAAAAATGACCGATGCAGAAATGCAAGCGGTATCTGACTATATGCAAGGTTTGCGTTAATTTTCAAACCTGCTGAAAAGTTTATTGCAACAAACTTTTCAGCAGGCATATCAAAAAAGTCGTTTTTCAATTTTCATGTCGTCGCACTGAAGGCAAACAGCGTTAAGCACTCACCTTGAAACCACCAATCACCACATCACAACGTTTTTATGAGCTACTTAGCTCAATGCGCTTTGCCGTGAGTATGCTCACCGTATTGGGCATTGCGTCAATTATTGGTACAGTGCTTAAACAAAACGAGCCTTACGAAAATTACATCATCAAGTTTGGTCAATTTTGGTTTGAGGCCTTTGAGAAGCTGGGTTTGTACGATGTGTATCATGCAAGTTGGTTTTTGCTTATCTTATTGTTCTTGGTGATTTCAACCAGTTTATGTATTTATCGCAATAGTCCTTTAATGGTGCGCGAGTGGAAAACGTTTAAAGAACACGCAGCTGAAAAATCTTTGCGCGCTTTTAGTCATCAAGTGTCGTTTAGCCAATCTAATCTCAACCAGCAAGTCGACACGGCAGCGACCAAAGCTAAGTTAGCCAATTATTTGGCTTCTCAGGGCTTTAAATTTAAATTTAATACGCAACAAAATGGCGATGAGTTGATTGCCGCCAAAGCAGGCACACATCAGCGCTTAGGCTATATTTTTACCCATGTGGCGATGGTGATTATCTTTTTTGGCGGTTTGCTAGATGGTAATTTGCCTTTTAAAGTACAGGAATTATTAGGGCAAAAAAAGATAGAAACGCTGGATATTCCAGAAAGTGAAGTGCCTGCGATTAGCCGCTTAACCGCTAAGAACCCTTCATTTCGCGCCAATATGACCTTGCCAGAAGGCTTAAGTGACAATGTTGCTTTTGTGCGTGTGCGCGATGGCTATTTGGTACAAGAGTTACCGTTTAGAATTGCGCTAAAAGATTTTCGTATTGAGCACTACGCTACGGGTCAGCCGAAATCGTTTGAAAGCGATATTGTGATTACCGACAGCGATTTAAAACAGCCGCTCACTAAAACCATCAGCGTTAATCATCCTTTAATCTATAAAGGCATTGCTATTTATCAATCTGACTTTCAGGATGGCGGCTCTAGTGTTAATTTTAAAGTGTGGGATCTAACTAAGCCAGATATACAAACCAGTACGCTAAATGGTGAGATTTTCAAAAAGGGTACAGTTGGCGAGGGTAGTAATCAGTTAACCGTTGAATTTAATGAGTTTCGCAAATTCAATATCATTAAAAGTTACGCGATGCAACTGGCCAAGCGCGCGAGTATGTTACTTACATGCAACCCATGCAGTTAGATGGTAAATTTTATTTTATTTCTGGCATGCGCGAAACGGTGCAAGAAGACTTTAAATATTTACGTATACCAGTTGATGATGATTTTGAGATGGATGGTTTTATGCGGTTTCGCGCAGCTATGTTAGATAGCAAGCTTTATCCGATGATTGCTCAAAAATTAACCGCTAATGCACTCACAAAAGATACCCAGTTACAAGCGCAGTTTGAGCAAAGTGTGGTGCAATTATTGACCACCTTTGCAAAGGGCGGCTATACCAATGTGGCGCAAGCAATTGAAAAAGCAGTGCCTGAGGCTGAGCGCGAAAAAGCAGCACAAGCCTATATTAAAATGCTCAATGGCGCAGCGTTTGAGGCATACAATTTAAGCTTGGCTAAAAGTAAAAAGCCGCTGTTAGCATTTAATAATGATACGCAGGCGTTGTTGCAAGATAATTTAAATGCGTTGAGTGATTCGTTTTTTTATGGCACACCTTATTATTTGCAATTGGCTGATTTTAAGCATGTTGAAGCCAGCGGTTTGCAGTTAACCAAATCGCCAGGGCAAAAATTTATATTCGTGAACGTCGTATCTGGTTACTAGTCAAAAAAGAGGGTGACCAACCGAGCGAAGTTTTATTTGCGATGTCAGCCAATCGCAAAAACTTAGATTTTGATCAAGAATTTGAACGCACTAAATTGCAATTAAATCAGCTGCTGACTTAACCAAATTAAGTCAGCAAAAGGAAAAATGATGAATACAGAAACATTAAACTTTACGCCTAAAACACTATGGCAAAGCCTAAAAGTGCAAGATTGGCTTTATGCAACTCTATTAGCCGCAGGCGCAATATTCGCTTATAACCAATATTCGCAGTATATGGATATTTATGAAGTGAGCTTTTTATTTGGCGCAGCCGCCATATTTAGTTATTTGGGCTGGCGCTGGAAAAGCCTAGCCAAGCTAGTGATTGGTGTTGGTGTCATCAGCTTGTTTTCAATCAGCTTGTATGATGGCAATCAGGCGCGCGCTACTCAGGCGTTTTTGCTTAAATTTTTAATATCCAGCCAATCGGCCGTTATGTGGATGAACGTGCTATTCATTTTAGCCATGTTCACCTATTGGTTTGCGCTTTATAAACGCAGCGATTTTGCAGGTCGTGTCGCTTCTGCACTGACATGGAGCGCAGTTTTATTTGGCTTTGTCGGGCTAATGGTGCGCTGGTACGAATCTTATTTAATCGCGCCAGATGTCGGTCATATCCCTATTAGTAATTTATATGAAGTATTTATTCTATTTTGTTTAATTACCTCACTCTTATATTTACATTATGAAGATAAGTTTAATACCAAGCAGCTTGGTGGTTTTGTGTTGCTGATTATTAATGCCGCAGTGATGTTTATTTTATGGTATCGATTCGACCGTGGCGCCGATGCGATTCAACCTTTAGTGCCAGCTTTACAAAGCTATTGGATGAAGATTCATGTGCCTGCAAACTTTGTAGGATACGGCGCATTTTCGTTAGCGGCTATGGTAGCGAGTGCTTACTTGTTAGCCAAAAAAGGGTTTTTAGCCAGTCGCTTACCAAGCTTGGATGTGTTGGATGATGTGATGTATAAATCCATCGCTGTAGGCTTTGCCTTTTTTACCATTGCCACTATTTTAGGTGCGATGTGGGCGGCAGAAGCCTGGGGCGGTTACTGGAGCTGGGACCCGAAAGAAACGTGGGCGTTAATCGTTTGGCTAAATTATGCTGCGTGGCTGCACTTACGCATGGTTAAAGGTTTGCGCGGCCCAGTGTTAGCTTGGTGGGCTTTAATTGGCTTATTAGTGACAACATTCGCCTTTTTGGGCGTGAATATGTTTTTAAGCGGCTTGCATTCATATGGAGAGCTTTAATACTTAACCACTTTAAAAGCTTGAATATTCGATACTTAACCACTTAAATGAGCGGAAAATTTCTTACTTTTAAGTGGTTAACTTTACTCTAAAACGCACCGCGCCGTTTACATTGCTATCTAAACTTAAATCATAACCCGCTTGTTTTGCATCTTGCGCGGCATGATATAAACCAACACCCAAGCCATTGTGCGATGCAATATGCTTTTTGAATAAATCATTGGCAATTTTTGCGTCCATTGCCTTGCCAGTATCGGTTACATCAATATAAAAACGTTGTTCAGCGTCACTTTGCATCTCGATATTAATTATTGTATTTGGCTGATATTTCGCTTTTTCAATCGCATTGTTAATCAAATTATCCATCACGCTATCTAACACCTCGGCATTAATATCGTGTTTTGGTAATTCACCTGCAATAAATTCAATATGATCTTGCGTATGACGTAATTGCAAATTTTTCCACCAGGCAGACATTTTTTCTAAACGTTTTTTATCTTCACTCGGCGCTTTCAGTTTGTCCAAAGTGGATGCGATTCTTTGGTTCAAAACAGGTAATTGCTTGCGAATTAAAGTTAATAGCGCCTCATTATCTTTATCTTCAGTCTGCTGTGCGGCAGAAACCAAAGTGCCCACAGATTGCAAAATATTTTTAATATCATGCGTCAAACGCGAGCCAGTTTCGTAAAACGCTTGCATATAAGCGTTTTGGCGCAACACCTCTTCGCGGCGCTTGGCATCATAAAACTCACCCATAATTTGCGTTAACAATTTCACATGCACATACAAAGCAGGCGAAATCTGCCAATTGGTATGCAATGTCATATGAAAATCTTTAAAATTAAAATTGGTTTGATGGTTAGATGATTCGCCCAACTTGCCCTGCGTATCATCCGCCAGCCAAGATACGCCTGAAACCCACGGCAGCGATGTCATTTCAACCATCGCCGCTTGAATGAATCCGTTGGGGGTCGATTCAATCTCGCCTAAAGATGCAATATTTTTAATCCACTTTTCAAATGGCATACCGATACTCAGTAAATAACGCGACATCAGCAATTCCACACCCGAAAACCGTGTGCTGGGCTGCCACAGTAAGCTAAAAGCAATGAGCACAAAGGCCAAGCTGAATATAGTAATAAACATTACTTGAATATAGTTAACCGTATTAACCGTACCAATTGCATAGCTGCCCAGCACCAAAATCAGCGCAACCAGCATTAATAGCAGGGTGTAAAAAAAATCTAACACTGGCAATTGGCCAGATTTATTGGTTTGACTACGAATAAATAAGATCACAATGGGCAAAAGTGGAATGAGGTAGCGAATGACAAACGTTGCGGCCTCTAAATCATTGGATGCGTTAAGCAGTTTGGGAACCACCCACAACAGCAACATAGAAAGCAGATAACTGGCTGCTAATATATGTATGGCGCGATTGACTCTGGTTTCGTCAGAAAAAATGCGCCCACCCAATAAGCCAAACAATATAGATAACCACAAAGCAGTTAACCACCAATTGATATACAAAAAACCAAGCACGCCAACACCAATAAATAAGAAAAGTGCTGGCTTAGATAGTTTTTCGGTGCTACGCCAAATAGGCTGCCACAATAAAAATAGAGCATAGGTGCATAAAAAAAATGCTTGCTGAAGATAATGCGCGTTGCTACCCCATATTAAAAAAGCATGCAGCGATAAAAGCATTAATGCCAATACGCGATGCGAATTTTTAATCAGCGTTAAATTAATCGTGTTGTAATTGAACAGATTCTTAAGCATGCGTCATATCCAAAAAGAGAGGCTAAAGGGTGTAGCTGTGTCAATAATCTGTCAGTTATGACGATATTTCAACAACAGCTTTATTTTTTAACATTAAATTTAGCCTAAAGTGGCTAAAATAGCCAGCAAATAACAAAAATGTGATGAAATTCACAAATAATATTCGTTAAGGAAGCGATAATGAACAAGCAAACAGGTTTTACCCTCATTGAATTAGCCATCGTATTGGTGATTATTGGATTACTACTTGGTGGCGTATTAAGGGGTCAAGAGCTGATTAATAGTGCGCGAGTGAAAAATATCACGCGCGACTTTCAAAATGTACAAGTTTATGTATATGGTTATCAGGATAGATTTAAAGCGCTACCAGGCGATGATAGGATTGCCAATACGCATTTAGCAGGCGCAACTCCACCTCCAGTAGCTACTGCAAACAATGGGCGCATTGATGGAGCTTGGGACTCATCCACAGTTACAGATGAGTCCTATTTATTTTGGCAACACGTAAGATTAGCTGGCTTGGCACCTGGTTCAACAGTAACAGGTGCGGCAGAATTCGAACCGCGCAACGCTGCAGGCGGTAGAATAGGCATACAAAGTATTGCAGCGGGTTTTAATACCATTACCGGAATGCAAGGTGCTTATGCGGTGTGTTCTGATTTGATTTTAGGTAGAGATGCTACACAACTAGATACAACTTTAGATGATGGCAATACAGCTACTGGTAATGTGCGTGTTGTTGCAGACGGCGCGCCAGGCCCAGGATTGGCAACAGATGTAGTGGTTGCTGCCCCTGCAGCGCAATATACGGTGTGCATGTCCCTCTGAGCTTATTAGTTATTGAGTAATCAAGCCCGCCCAAAGCGGGCTTTTTGTTTTCAGTCATACCCATTTAAAGTATTGCTAGTTGTGTGATTTGATTTAAAATGTCATTAAAATGAAAAAACACATCAAATGACTATAAATACAGCCGCTAAAAATATTGTAGAGATTAATAATCTTTCTTTTGGCTACAAAGGCCGTATGCTACATCAGGGCATTAACATGGTGTTTCCACGTGGTAAAGTAGTGGCCATCATGGGTGGTAGCGGCAGCGGTAAAACAACGCTATTACGCTTAATTGGGGGGCAGCTAAAGCCAAGCAAGGGTGAGGCGCGTGTAGAGGGACAAATTGTTCATCAGCAAAGTCGTGATGGTATCTATAAGCTACGTCGCAAAATGGGTATGTTGTTTCAGCAAGGCGCGCTATTTACCGATTTGTCTGTGTATGAGAACGTAGCTTTCCCTATGCGCGAACATACCGACTTGCCTGAAAGCATGATTCACGATTTGGTGTTAATGAAATTAAATGCAGTCGGCTTGCGTGGTGCACACAAGTTGATGCCTCCCGAGTTATCTGGCGGTATGGCACGCCGTGTTGCTTTGGCGCGCGCTATTGCATTAGACCCTGATATCATCATGTATGATGAGCCCTTTGCGGGATTAGACCCCATTTCTATGGGTGTTATCTGTGATTTAATCCGTACATTAAACGACGCCCTTGGCGCAACATCGATTATCGTATCGCATGATGTAAAAGAAACTTTTACGATTGCTGATTACGTTTATTTTGTCGCTAATGGCGTGGTGGTGGCAGAAGGTACGCCAGAAGATTTGCGTAACTCTACTTTGCCGTTTGTGCATCAATTTGTGCATGGCGAAAAAGACGGCCCTGTGCCATTTCATTACGCCGCAGGTGATTATGCGCAAGATTTACTGGATTTTGAGAATGCAAGGCAAGGCGCATGATACGTTCTAATGTTTTAGTGAGTTTGGTGCGAATCTTACGCAATATCGGCCATAATTTTAGCGATCGTATCTGGCGTTTGGGTGCAGGTGCTCGCCTGTTTGGCCTAACGCTAGCCTATTCTGGCGAGAGCTTTCGCCGCTTTCATCTAACCATTCGCGAAGTCTATTTTACAGGCGTGATGTCGTTAATCATCGTTTTGGTATCTGCTTTTTTTGTGGGCATGGTGCTCGCGTTGCAGGGCTATTACACATTGCAAAAATATGGTTCGTCAGAAGCAATCGGCGTATTAGTGGCGCTTTCTTTATTGCGTGAACTAGGCCCTGTTGTGACAGCCTTGTTATTTGCTGGCCGTGCAGGCACAGCTATTACAGCTGAAATTGGCCTATTGCAAGGGTGATAGCGCCACGCTTTTGGGCTGGGGTAATTGCCATGCCAATTTTAGCGACACTATTTTCAATGGTCGGCATTTTAGGCGGCTATTTGGTTGCAGTACCTTTAATTGGCGTAGATGCTGGGGCATTTTGGTCGCAAATGCAGGCCAATGTTGATTGGCGCTTTGATATTTTAAACGGTGTTATCAAAAGTTTAGTGTTTGGTGTGGCTTGTACCATGATTGCCTTATTTGAAGGCTATGATGCGCCACCCACAGCAGAAGGTGTTAGTCGCGCAACAACGAGAACTGTTGTGACTTCATCCTTAGCAGTTTTAGGGCTAGATTTTGCATTAACCTCATTTATGATTAGTATGTAAGGCAACAGGAGTATGGCAATGGAAAGAACAACAATTGATTTATGGGTCGGCATATTTGTGGCCTTAGGCTTGGCTGCTTTGCTTGGGCTTGCCATGAAAGTGGGGAATTTAACCACCAGCGGTATTGGTGAAACTTACACGGTAACTGCTAATTTTGAAAATATTGGCGGCTTAAAACCACGAGCTCCTGTTAAAAGTGCTGGCGTTGTGGTGGGTCGCGTAAGTGATATTACTTTTGATGGCACAACTTTTGAAGCGGTGGTGAGTTTGAGTATAGACAAACGTTACCCTTTCCCGAAAGATACCTTTGCGAATATCTACACCGCAGGCTTATGTTTGGTAACTGGCGATAAAATCATTCAAACGCAAGATGCTGTTGTATTAGAAAAAATGATTAGTCAGTTTTTGTACAATAAAGCCTCAGAATCACCTGAGGAGGGTGTAGCGAAAACAGATGCAAACTCAACCAAATCTGCTGATGATGCGTTAGGCTCTAATCCACTAGATTCGATGATGGAACCCACTAAACCTTAAAATGGTTTAATAACACAATATAAATTAGGATAAATAAATGATTAAAGACGGTATGAAACAATTATTACTGGCGAGTGCCTTGCTTTGCTTCAGTGCGATTGCGATGGCAGCTGAAGCACCAGATGCGCTTGTGAAAAGAATTGCTGAAGAAGTCATTACGATTGTTAAAAATGATAAAGATATTCAAGCGGGTAACAAAGAAAAAGTTTTTGCATTAGCTGAAGAAAAAATTCTGCCTAACTTTAATTTTGACCGAATTTCTCGTTTAGTATTGGGAAAAAACTGGACTAAGGCGAGCGCAGAGCAAAAATCTGCCTTTCAAACAGAGTTCCGAACACTATTGCTGCACACCTATGCAACTGCTTTATCGAAATACAAAGATCAGACTATAGACTATAAACCATTGCGTTTAGAAGATGGCGCAACTACCGCCACAGTAAAAACGACCATACTGCCGCCAGGCGGCCAACCAATTGCTGTTGATTATTCACTAGAAAAGCAAACAGACTCTTGGAAGATGTACGACATAGTGATTGAGGGAGTTAGCTTAGTAACCAACTATCGTAGCCAGTTTGCACAAGAAATTCGTCAAAATGGCTTGGACAGTTTGATTAAAAAACTGGCTGACAAAAACAATGCAGCAAAAGCTA
>LNFM01009475.1_pt1 | contig 22566 bp, 23 predicted proteins | sample 596031 | NCBI WGS metagenome assembly LNFM01 (sample SAMN04254537, study PRJNA301005) | activated carbon metagenome | isolation source: dual media filters at the Ann Arbor, Michigan drinking water treatment plant | place: USA: Ann Arbor | reverse complement strand
AGAAACGGCGGTATTGCAGGTTCGGCAGGAACCGGCGCTTGGTTTTGTTGTTGGCGTGGGAAACGTTGTTCCCGACCATGGGCTTCTTGCCCGTTACGTCGCAGACGCGTGCCATGAGGACACTCCGATAACTTATTAACGGCCATTTGCGGGCGCCCCGGCGTGATGCACAGGGCTCGCTAGCGGCCTCACCTCGCCAGAAAGGGTGGCGGTAACCCGATTGCCGATCCATGGATGCCCGTCGCAGACGAGCAGAAATCAGCAAAGCCGCGGATTATAGCCTGTGGCACGTTGGCATGTCCAGACAACGCCGCGGCGCAGGCGGCGGTGGCATAGGGCGTTCCAGCGTTGCCCTGTGTCCCCGCCGCTGAACCTCAGGATTCCTGTTCCAGAAAGCGCTGCGCATCCAGCGCGGCCATGCAGCCCGTACCGGCGCTGGTGATGGCCTGGCGGTACACATGGTCCTGCACGTCGCCGGCCGCAAACACACCGGGCACGCTGGTTTGCGTGGCAAAACCCTTGAGGCCGCCCTGCGTGATGATGTAGCCGTTTTCCATGGCCAGCTGGCCCTGGAAAATCTCGGTATTGGGCGCATGGCCGATGGCGATGAAGCAGCCTTGCAGGGCGATGTCCTGCGTGCTGCCGTCCTGCGTGCTCTTGATGCGGATACCGGTCACGCCGGTGTTGTCGCCCAGCACCTCGTCCAGCGTGTGGAAAAGCTTGAGCTCGATCTTGCCGGCCGCGACCTTATCGTTGAGTTTGTCCACCAAAATGGGCTCCGCCTTGAACTTGTCGCGGCGGTGCACCAGGGTGACCTTGCGGGCAATGTTCGACAGGTACAGCGCTTCCTCGACCGCGGTGTTGCCGCCACCGATCACGCACACATCCTGCTCGCGGTAGAAGAAACCGTCGCAGGTGGCGCAACCCGACACGCCACGGCCCATGAAGGCCTCTTCCGACGGCAGGCCCAGGTACTTGGCCGATGCACCCGTGGCCAGGATCAGTGCGTCGCAGGTGTAGGTGCCGCTGTCACCGGTGAGGGTGAAGGGGCGCTTGCTGAAGTCGACCTTGTTGATGTGGTCGAACACCACCTGCGTCTTGAAGCGCTCGGCGTGCTCCAGAAAGCGCTGCATCAGCTCGGGGCCCTGCACGCCATGCACGTCGGCGGGCCAGTTGTCCACTTCGGTGGTGGTCATCAGCTGGCCGCCCTGGGCCATGCCGGTGATGAGGACCGGGTTGAGGTTGGCGCGGGCAGCGTAGACGGCAGCGGTGTAGCCGGCAGGGCCGGAGCCGAGGATCAGAACTTTCGCGTGTTGGGTGGTGGACATGGTGGAGCCTGTGTTTTGCGCCCGCCCTCGGGGCGCTGTTGGGAAAACTGGGGTCGAGCCATCGAGTATCAACCCGCCGCGGCCGGTATCAGCGGCCCTGTTTTCAATCGCGCTGATTGTAAGAAGCCATCAATGACCTTGTGATCGCGCGCTGCCCGCACCGCGGGCTCGGTGGACCGCGCCAACGCGTTACATCTGCCCCCGGATTGCTTGCGGTAAGCTCGCTGCGCACGCTTATGACCTATTCCCTCAATACCCTGAATGCATCGGCTGCGGCCAAGTCGCCACCGCGCACGGGCGCGGCCCGCTTCGGGCATGAAATCGCATTGATCGTCGGCATTCTGGCGCTCGTCTTCTGGCTGCTGGCACTCGTCAGCTACTCCGCACAGGACGCTGCGTGGTCCACGTCGGGTGCCAGCGATGCGCGCATGGTGTCCAACTGGGCGGGCCGTTCCGGGGCCTGGCTGGCCGATGCCAGCTACTTTGCATTCGGGTTTTCGGTGTGGTGGTGTGTGGCTGCGGCGGTGTGCGCGTGGCTGTCGTCCCTGGCGCGGTGGATGCGTGGCGGCGAGCTGCCGCCGGGTGCGCTGAGCCCGCTGCAGCGGCGTTCGCTGTTCTGGCTGGGTCTGGTGGCCCTGATGTGCGCCAGCACGGCTCTGGAGTGGTCGCGCCTGTACCGGTTCGAGTCGTACCTGCCCGGACACGCCGGTGGGGTGCTGGGTTACCTGACGGGCCCTGCCAGCGTCAAATGGCTGGGGTTCACCGGCTCGGGCCTGCTGGCCATTGTGCTGGCCGTGCTGGGCGCGGCCATGGTGTTCCGGTTTTCGTGGGGGCAGGTGGCCGAACTGCTGGGCGGCCGCATCGATGCGCTGGTGCAGTCGCGGCTGGCCCGGCGCGAGGTGGCCAAGGATGTCGCCGTCGGTCGCAAGGCCGCCCGCGAGCGCGAGGTGGTGGTGCTGGAAGAGCGCACCGAGAGCGAGGAGCACCACCCCGAGCCCGTGCAGATCATCGAGCCCGTGCTGGCCGACGTGCCGCAGAGCACCCGCGTGGTGAAAGAGCGCCAGAAGCCGCTGTTCACCGAAATGCCCGACAGCAAGCTGCCGTTGGTGGACTTGCTCGACGGCCCGCTGCTGCGCCAGGAAACCGTGGCCCCCGAAACGCTGGAGATGACCAGCCGCCTCATCGAGAAAAAGCTCAAGGACTTTGGCGTGGAGGTGCGCGTGGTGGCCGCCATGCCCGGCCCGGTGATCACCCGTTACGAAATCGAACCTGCCACCGGCGTGAAGGGATCGCAGATCGTGGGACTGGCCAAGGACCTGGCGCGCTCGCTCAGCCTCGTGTCCATCCGCGTGGTCGAGACCATCCCCGGCAAGAACTACATGGCGCTGGAGTTGCCCAACGCCAAACGGCAGTCCATCCGCCTGTCTGAAATCCTGGGCTCGCAGGTCTACCACGAGGCCAAGAGCATGCTCACCATGGGCCTGGGCAAAGACATCGTCGGCAATCCGGTGGTGGCCGACCTGGCCAAGATGCCGCACGTGCTGGTGGCTGGTACCACTGGCTCGGGCAAGTCGGTGGGGATCAACGCCATGATCCTCTCGCTGCTGTACAAGGCCGAGGCGCGCGATGTGCGCCTCTTGATGATCGACCCCAAGATGCTGGAAATGTCGGTCTACGAAGGTATCCCGCACCTGCTGGCACCTGTCGTCACCGACATGAAGCAGGCCGCGCACGGCCTGAACTGGTGCGTGGCCGAGATGGAGCGCCGCTACAAGCTCATGTCCAAGCTGGGCGTGCGCAACCTCGCGGGTTACAACGTCAAGATCGACGAGGCCAAGGCGCGCGAAGAGTTCATCTACAACCCCTTCAGCCTGACGCCGGAAGAGCCCGAGCCCTTGCAGCGCCTGCCGCACATCGTGGTCATCATCGACGAGCTGGCCGACCTGATGATGGTGGTGGGCAAGAAGATCGAAGAACTGATCGCCCGCCTGGCGCAGAAGGCGCGCGCCGCCGGCATCCACCTGATTTTGGCCACCCAGCGTCCCAGCGTGGACGTGATCACGGGCCTGATCAAGGCCAACATCCCCACCCGCATCGCGTTCTCGGTGGGTTCCAAGATCGACAGCCGGACCATCCTGGACCAGATGGGCGCCGAAGCCCTGCTGGGCATGGGTGACATGCTCTACATGGCCAGCGGCACCGGGCTGCCGATCCGCGTGCACGGCGCCTTTGTGTCGGACGAGGAAGTACACCGTGTCGTCAGCTACCTCAAGCAACAAGGGGAGCCGGACTACATAGAAGGCGTGCTGGAAGGCGGAACCGTGGACGGCGACAGCGATCTGACCGGAGACGGCGGCGGGGAAGGGGGCGAGAAGGACCCCATGTACGACCAGGCCGTCGAAGTGGTGCTCAAGGACCGCAAGGCCAGCATCTCGTACGTTCAGCGCAAGCTGCGCATTGGCTACAACCGGTCGGCCCGCCTGCTCGAAGACATGGAGAAGGCAGGCCTCGTCAGCGGCCTGACCACCAGCGGCCAGCGCGAAGTGCTGGTGCCCAACCGCAGCGAATGACGGACCGGACCGCCGGTCCGCACCCCCCACAGGAGTTTCCGTTGAAAAAGATCGCTAGTGCAATTTTGATAGCTGCCGCGGCAAGCGCAGCAAGCGCTGACGGCATGAAAAGCCTTGAATCGTTCATGAAGGGCACACAGACCGGCCGGGCAGACTTCACCCAGACGGTGACGTCGCCGCCCAAGGATGGCCAGGCAGCGCGCAGCAAGACATCGACCGGCAGCTTCGAGTTCCAGCGGCCCGGCCGATTCAAGTTTGTGTACAAGAAGCCGTTCGAGCAGACCATCGTGGCGGACGGACAGACGCTGTGGCTGTACGACGTCGACCTGAATCAGGTCACCCAGCGCGCCCAGGCTCAGGCGTTGGGCAGCACACCGGCAGCCCTCCTGGCATCGGCGCCCGATCTTTCTGCGCTCAAGGCCGAGTTCGCGCTGGAATCCGCTGCGGATCAGGACGGCTTGCAGTGGGTGCAGGCCACGCCCAAGGGCAAGGATGGCCAGCTCAAGAGCGTGCGCGTGGGATTTTCGGGTGAGCAACTGGCCGCCCTGGACATCCTGGACAGCTTCGGCCAGCGCTCGCTGATCCGGTTCAACGGCATGCAGCCCAACGCGGCGCTGCCGGCAGGTACCTTCCAGTTCAAGCCGCCCGCCGGGGCGGATGTGGTCCGGCAGTGATTTGCTTCAAAAAGCATAGCATCAGGGGCAAGTGAAAAAAGCGCCTGGACACGTTTTGGCATCAAACTGCGTGGCGTAGACAGACAGGACACCAAAATGGCAGCACGCGGTGCCACCGCCCCCCACCCCGGACACCGGGCACACCAGGCCCACCCGTCCGACCACCAGCCACTTGCCGAGCGCCTGCGGCCTCGTACGCTGGGTGAGGTAATTGGCCAGCAGCATGTGCTGGGGCCGGGCATGCCGCTGCGCCTGGCGTTCGAATCCGGCCGGCCGCACAGCTGCATCCTGTGGGGTCCGCCCGGCGTGGGCAAGACCACCATCGCGCGGCTGATGGCCGATGCGTTTGATGCGCAGTTCATCAGCATCAGCGCGGTGCTGGGTGGGGTCAAGGACATCCGCGAAGCCGTCGAGCGGGCCGAGGCTGCGCGAGACGGGCTCATGCAGCAGCGGACCATCGTGTTCGTGGACGAGGTACACCGCTTCAACAAGAGTCAGCAGGATGCGTTCCTGCCGCATGTCGAATCCGGTTTGTTCACCTTCATCGGCGCTACCACCGAAAACCCGTCGTTCGAGGTCAATTCGGCCTTGCTGTCGCGTGCGGCCGTTTATGTGCTGCAGCCGCTGTCGGAAGCCGACTTGAAGCAAATTGTGGCCCTGGCCCAGGCGGAAAATGCCCTGCCAGCTATAGAAAGCGTAGCAATCGACCGGCTCGTGGCCTATGCCGACGGCGACGCACGGCGCCTGCTGAACACGCTGGAAACGCTGGCCATGGCAGCCATGCAGGAGAAGCTGGCCGACATCACCGATGCATGGCTGCTCAAGGTGCTGGGCGAGCGCATGCGTCGCTACGACAAGGGTGGCGAGCAGTTCTACGACACCATCAGCGCGCTGCACAAGGCGGTGCGCGGCTCGGACCCGGACGCAGCGCTGTACTGGCTGGTGCGCATGCTCGACGGAGGCGCCGACCCGCGCTACATGGCCCGGCGGCTGGTGCGCATGGCCAGCGAGGACATCGGCCTGGCCGACCCGCGCGCCCTGCGCCTGGCGCTGGATGCCACCGAGGTCTACGAGCGCCTGGGCAGCCCCGAGGGCGAGCTGGCGCTGGCCGAATGCGTGGTTTACCTGGCAGTGGCACCCAAGTCGAACGCTGTGTACAAGGCCTACAACGCCGCCCGCGCGTGGGTGAAGCAGGACGGCACCCGGCCGGTGCCCATGCACCTGCGCAACGCACCGACAAAGCTCATGAAACAGCTCGACTACGGCAAGGGCTACCGCTACGCGCATGACGAGGAGGGGGGCTTCGCAGCCGGCGAAAACTACCTCCCCGAGGGCATGCCAGCGCCTGGTTTCTACCAGCCCGTCGAACGCGGCATGGAAATCAAGATTGCACAGAAATTGCGTGAGCTGCAGGCACGCAATGCCCGCGCAGACACGGTGGCACCCGGGCTGGAGGGTGGCAGTAACGTCGCCGACAGCGCATCAGACTGAAACTCGAGGCCGGTCGGTCAGCACGTTATGCCGATTCGGCATCGTGGGGGTAATAAGTTTGCACATCAATTATCCTGCTTGCATCACGCGGGCTTATGGATTGCGCGGCGCACTGATGTGCCCAAAACCCGAGGGAAAACCCCGTCCGGCCTGCAATGGGCCACTTGGGCGTACTCGCTACAATTCCGACCACAAACCCGCACAGCTGCACTTCTGGCGGGTTTTTTGCTAGATGGCAGTCGGGCCCACAAGGCTGTACCGATTCCGGTGCCTGAGCGGTGGGTACGTCACAAACGAAGGACTTCTCTTATGGAAATTTTGCTGCAACAGATCATCAACGGTCTGGTACTGGGCAGCATGTATGCCTTGATAGCCTTGGGCTACACCATGGTGTACGGCATCATTCAACTGATCAACTTCGCCCACGGTGAAGTGCTGATGATCGGTGCGCTGACCAGCTGGAGCTGCATCGGGATGATGCAGGCAGCCATGCCCGGTGCGCCGGGCTGGACCATCCTGCTGCTGGCCACGATCATTGCCTGCGTGGTGGCTGCCGCGCTCAATTTCGTGATCGAGAAAGTGGCCTACCGCCCGCTGCGCAACAGCCCGCGGCTCGCACCGCTGATCACGGCCATCGGCATGTCGATCCTGCTGCAGACGCTGGCCATGATCATCTGGAAGCCCAACTACAAGCCCTATCCCACGATGCTGCCCAGCGCACCGTTTGAGGTGGGTGGCGCCTACATCACCCCCACCCAGATCCTGATCCTGGGCGTGACCGCGGTGGCACTGGCTTCGCTGATGTACCTGGTCAACCACACCAACCTGGGCCGCGCCATGCGCGCCACGGCAGAGAACCCTCGCGTCGCGTCGCTCATGGGCGTCAAGCCCGACATGGTGATCTCGGCCACCTTCATCATCGGTGCCGTCCTGGCGGCCATCGCCGGCATCATGTATGCGTCGAACTACGGTACCGCCCAACACACCATGGGCTTCCTGCCCGGACTCAAAGCCTTCACGGCAGCCGTGTTCGGCGGCATCGGCAACCTGGCGGGCGCGGTGGTGGGCGGCATCCTGCTGGGCCTCATCGAAGCCATCGGCTCGGGCTACATCGGCACCCTCACGGGCGGCCTGCTGGGCAGCCATTACACCGACATCTTTGCGTTCATCGTGCTCATCATCATCCTGACGCTGCGCCCATCGGGCCTGCTGGGTGAGCGTGTAGCAGACCGTGCCTGAGGAATTGCACACATGAAGAACACCAAAACCAACTGGATCCTCGGCGCCATCGCGCTGCTGGTGCTGCCGCTGATCCTGCAATCGTTTGGCAACGCCTGGGTGCGCATTGCCGACCTGGCACTGCTGTATGTGCTGCTGGCCCTGGGGCTGAACATCGTGGTCGGCTATGCCGGTCTGCTGGACCTGGGCTACGTGGCGTTCTACGCCGTGGGTGCCTATCTGTTCGCGCTGATGGCATCGCCACACCTGGCGGACAACTTTGCGGCATTTGCCGCCATGTTCCCCAACGGGTTGCACACGTCGCTATGGCTGGTCATACCGTTAGCGGCGCTCCTTGCGGCGTTTTTCGGGGCGCTGCTCGGTGCCCCCACGCTCAAGCTGCGGGGCGACTACCTGGCCATCGTGACGCTGGGCTTCGGCGAAATCATCCGCATTTTCCTGAACAACCTGGACCATCCCGTCAACCTGACCAATGGCCCCAAGGGCCTGGGCCAGATCGACTCGGTCACGATTTTCGGGCTGGATCTGGGCAAGCCACTGGAGCTGTTCGGCTTCAACATCAGCTCGGTCACGCTGTACTACTACCTGTTCCTGGTGCTGGTGGTGGTGTCGGTCATCATCTGCTACCGCCTGCAGGATTCCCGTATCGGCCGCGCCTGGATGGCCATCCGCGAAGACGAGATCGCCGCCAAGGCCATGGGCATCAACACCCGCAACCTCAAGCTGCTGGCCTTCGGCATGGGCGCTTCGTTCGGTGGTGTTTCTGGCGCCATGTTCGGCGCGTTCCAGGGCTTTGTCTCGCCCGAGTCTTTCAGCCTGATGGAGTCGGTGATGATCGTTGCCATGGTGGTGCTGGGCGGCATCGGCCACATCCCCGGCGTGATTCTCGGTGCGGTGCTGCTGTCGGCCCTGCCTGAGGTTCTGCGATACGTGGCAGGCCCGCTGCAGGCCATGACGGATGGACGCCTTGACTCGGCCATCCTGCGCCAGCTGCTGATTGCGCTGGCCATGATCGTGATCATGCTGATGCGGCCGCGCGGCCTGTGGCCCGCGCCGGATCACGGCAAGAGCCTCACGCAGAAGACCTGAACACCGCAGAAAGTTAGAACATGGCAGAGAACATCCAGAATCCGGCCGACGTGGTGCTGCGGGTATCGGGCATTTCCAAGCGATTTGGGGGCCTGCAGGCCCTGTCCGATGTGGGCATCACCATCGAGCGAGGCCAGGTGTACGGCCTGATCGGGCCGAACGGCGCCGGCAAGACAACCTTTTTCAATGTGATCACGGGGCTGTACACGCCCGACAGCGGCAAGTTCGAGCTCGCCGGCAAGCCCTATGAGCCTACGGCCGTTCACGAAGTGGCCAAGGCAGGTATTGCCCGAACCTTCCAGAACATCCGGCTGTTTGCCGAAATGACCGCCCTTGAGAACGTGATGGTGGGTCGCCACATCCGTACCAAGTCGGGCCTGCTGGGCGCCATCCTGCGCACCAAGGGCTTCAAGGAGGAAGAGGCCGCCATCGCCAAGCGCGCGCAGGAACTGCTCGACTACGTGGGCATTGGCAAGTTTGCCGACTACAAGGCGCGTACGCTCAGCTATGGCGACCAGCGTCGCCTTGAAATCGCTCGCGCCCTGGCGACGGACCCGCAGCTCATCGCGCTGGACGAGCCCGCAGCCGGCATGAACGCCACCGAAAAAGTCTTGCTGCGCGAGCTGATCGACCGTATCCGCAAGGACAACCGCACCATCTTGCTGATCGAGCATGACGTGAAGCTCGTGATGGGCCTGTGCGACCGCGTGACGGTGCTCGACTACGGCAAGCAGATCGCCGAAGGCACGCCTGCGACCGTACAGAAGAACGAAAAAGTGATTGAGGCCTATCTGGGCACCGGAGGACATTGAGAATGGCCGAAAAAACCAACAAGGTACTGCTGCAGGTCAAGGGTCTGAAAGTGGCCTATGGCGGTATCCAGGCCGTCAAGGGCGTGGACTTCGAAGTGCGCGAGGGTGAACTGGTTTCCCTGATCGGCTCCAACGGCGCTGGCAAGACCACCACCATGAAGGCCATCACCGGCACGCTGGGGATGAACGACGGGGACATCCTGTACATGGGCCAGAGCATCAAGGGCAAGGGCGCCTGGGACCTGGTCAAGCAAGGGCTGGTGATGGTGCCGGAAGGCCGCGGTGTGTTCGCTCGCATGACCATCACCGAAAACCTGCAGATGGGCGCCTACACGCGCCGAGACAAGGCGGGCATCGTGGCCGACATCGAGAAGATGTTCACCATCTTCCCGCGCCTGCGCGAGCGCAAGGATCAGCTGGCCGGCACCATGTCGGGCGGTGAACAGCAGATGCTTGCCATGGGCCGCGCGCTGATGAGCCAGCCCAAGGTGTTGCTGCTGGATGAGCCTTCGATGGGCCTGTCGCCCATCATGGTGGACAAGATCTTCGAAGTGGTGCGTGACGTGTACGCCCTCGGCGTGACGGTGCTGCTTGTCGAGCAAAATGCCAGCCGCGCGCTGGCCATTGCCGACCGAGGCTACGTGATGGAGTCGGGCCTGATCACCATGACTGGCCCGGGCAACGACCTGCTCAACGATCCCAAGGTTCGCGCCGCTTACCTGGGCGAGTGAGAAGACGGGGCAGGGGGCGCTTTCAGTTTCCGCGGCCTTGGCTGCAGGCGGCGCCTTCGGCTTCGTTCCCACGTCAGAAGCGCTCAGCAAAAAGCCGCACAGCGAGTACGCCGTGCGGCTTTTTTTACGGACTGGCGACACACCGGCGGAGGCCGTTTGGCGCTCCCTGCCGCGCTGCGTTGCCAAGTATCTGCTGCCGCGGTCAGTACCGGTACTGCACACCCAGTGTGGTCAGGTCCACGTTCGACTTGCCGTCGACAAAACGCACCTTGTGGCGTTCCCACTCCAGCACTGCCGCCCAGCTCTCATTGAACGCCCAGCGCACACCAGCGCCGTAGCTCAGGCCGAATCCGCTTTCACTGCCGGTGGCTACATCAAATCCTGAAAATCCCGATGTGCGGGTGCGGCTGTAGGTGGTGCCCAGCTTGCCGAATACATCGAACTGCTCAGTCAATGGAGCGCGGGCCACCAGACTCAGGTTGAGGCCCTGGGCGCGCGACGTTCCGCCAATGCGGTCGGCCCTGCCCGCGTTGAGATAGCCCAGCTCAACCCCGAAGTTCGGATGAAAGTACCCGCCGGTGTAGATCTTGACGGCCTGGTCCGAATCATCGGTCGGAAAGCCGCCGGTGCCGGAGCGCAGGTCGTACTTGGACTGTCCGGCGCTGACGCCCACGTAGCCTTGCTGTGTGTATGGCAGGAACGAATCCCGCGGGCCATTGGCCGACATCGTATTGTTGCTGGTGGTGCCCTGCTGAGTCTGTGCGCTGGCCACGCTGCAGGCTGCAGCGGCGAGCGCTGCACAGGAAAAGGCGCGAATCATGGGATTCATGGAAACCATCCTTGGTAGTGGTGTGGTGGGGTCAGAGGTATGCGGGCGCCTGGTGGGGGCCAGGACTGCCCGGGCCCGCCAAGCCAATGTAGGTGCCAGCGCGGAAGGCCTGTGTGGGCCTTCGCAGCCGCCCTCTGTAGGACTCGCCTTGCGTGCAACGGCTAGGTTGGCGAGCCTGCCGCCGGTATCGCACGGTTAAACTCGTGCCCTGTCATTTGTTTCAGTGATGTGACAATTCCATGTCAATCCCGTGTCTTTGGCGGGTCTGTCGTGCTGTCGCACCACCCGGTTGCCTCCTTCCGTCACGCGCCTTCGGCAGTCGAGGCGGCAGGCAGCTGGCTAATTCGCCTAGCGTTGATCAGGAGTCCGCATGTTTTTTGGAAAGTTGTTGCCCCGCGAGGGCAATTTTTTCGAGATGTTCAATCAGCATGCCGACCGCATCGTTGAGGCGGCCCGTGCGTTCTCGCAGCTGGTGGCCAACTACAACGATCCGCACCTGCGTGACAAGTACAACCAGGACGTGGACAACGCCGAGCGCGCCGCAGACCGCGTCACGCACGAGGTGAACAAGGCGATTCACAAGACCTTCATCACGCCCATCGACCGCGAGCAGATCCACGCGCTGATCAACACCATGGACGATGTGGCCGACCTGATCCAGGACTCGGCCGAAACGATGGCGCTGTACGACGTGCGCCACATGACGGAGGAAATCACGCGCCTGACGGACCTCAGCGTGAAGTGTTGCGAGCGTGTGCGCGATGCCGTCAAGCTGCTCGACAAGATCGCCGACCCGGCAGTGGCCGAAGCTGCACTCAAGACCTGCGAAGAGATCGACAAGCTGGAATCGGACGCGGACCGCGTGATGCGCAGCGCCATGAGCAAGCTGTTCCGCGAAGAGCCTGATGTGCGGGAGGTGATCAAGCTCAAGGCCATCTACGAGCTGCTGGAGACGATCACCGACAAGTGCGAGGACGTCGCCAACTGCATCGAGGGCATCGTCCTCGAGAACTCCTGATCTGCCGGGCGAAGCAAGCATGGAAACCGCACAGACGGCCCTGTGGATCGTGGTGATGCTGGTGGCGCTGGCGCTCCTGTTCGACTTCATGAACGGGTTTCACGATGCCGCCAACTCGATTGCCACCGTGGTCTCCACGGGCGTGCTCAAGCCGGCCCAGGCCGTGCTTTTTGCTGCCTTCTTCAACTTCGTGGCGATTTTTGTGTTCCACCTGAGCGTGGCCGCCACCGTTGGCAAGGGCATCGTACAGCCCGGCGTGGTGGACACCCATGTGGTATTTGGCGCTCTGGTTGGAGCGATCACCTGGAACGTGATCACCTGGTATTACGGCATTCCCAGCAGCTCGTCGCACGCGCTGATCGGCGGGATCGTCGGTGCCGTGATCGCCAAGGCGGGCGCCGGTGCGCTGGTGTCCACGGGCATCCTCAAGACGGTGGCGTTCATCTTTGTGTCGCCGCTGCTGGGGTTTGCGCTGGGCTCCCTGATGATGCTGGCGGTGGCCTGGATGTTCAGGCGCTCACGGCCGAGCCGCGTGGACAAATGGTTCAGGCGTCTGCAACTGGTCTCGGCCGGGGCTTACAGCCTCGGGCATGGCGGTAACGACGCGCAAAAGACCATCGGCATCATCTGGCTCCTTTTGATCGCTACCGGCTACACGGCTGCATCCGACGCTTCGCCTCCGACGTGGACCATCGTGAGCTGTTACCTGGCCATCGGCCTGGGCACCATGTTTGGTGGCTGGCGCATCGTCAAGACCATGGGGCAGAAGATCACCAAGCTCAAGCCGGTGGGCGGGTTCTGCGCTGAAACGGGCGGCGCACTGACGCTGTTCCTGGCGACCACCCTGGGCATTCCGGTGTCGACCACGCATACCATTACCGGCGCCATCGTTGGTGTTGGCTCGACCCAGCGGGCCAGTGCGGTGCGCTGGGGGGTCGCGGGCAATATCGTGTGGGCGTGGGTTCTCACCATCCCCGCCAGTGCGTTTGTGGCGGCCGTGGGGTACTGGCTCAGCCTTGCCATCTTCTGATGGTTGAACCCGGTGTTTCTGGTGATTTTGCTATTTTATTAATAGCTATCAGGCATTGATTGACAAGGGCTAGAGGGCAATAACGCCATATTTCAGTGCCCAGGCGGCCAAAAGACCAAAAAAAGGGACGCTAGCCGCGTCCTTTTTTTGTTTGCGCACGGCCCAGGCGGGCCGGCCGATCACTGCGAAATCTTGCGTGCCTCTTCGATCTGGTATTCAAAATAGCGCTGAAAGCTGAAGGCAATGCTGGCCATCAGCACCGCAGTGCCCATCATGAGCGACACAACGATGGCGCCTACCGTGATCCAGTTGGTGCGCCCAGGTGCTGCATCCAGGGGAGCCGACGGGTTGTAGCGTGCGTTCCACTTTTCCGGCGTCATCAGTGCATACAGGATGCCGCGCAGTGCACAGCCGGCGATGGTGAAGCCCAGGAAGGGAATCAGCATCCAGCTGAAGTGGTCGTCCTGGCCCCACTGCTGCACGCGCTGGATGCCGTACACGCCGAGCGCTGTCGGTATGGGCAGCAACCAGCCGAGCATGTCGCCTGCACCGTGAAGGTAAAAGCGGTGCAGGCCCAGCGGGCCTCCGATGAAAGCAAGCCAGGCGGCGACGGTTTTGTTTTTCATGGTGCCGATTGTCATTCAGGCGCGGTGGTGTCGCCTTCACCCAGGACTTTCTCCATCAGCACGATGTCGCGCCAGGCGCCGAACTTCCAGCCTACCGATCGCATGACCCCCACATGGGTGAAGCCCAAAGCCTTGTGCACGCCCACCGAGCCCAGGTTGGTCGAGTCACCAATGACCGCCAGCAGTTTGCGAACGCCGGTGGCTTCGGCCTGCGCGATCAGTTCGGACAGCAACGTGCGGCCCAGGCCCATGCCGCGCGCCTCTTCGGCGATGTAGATCGAATCTTCGGCCGAGAAACGGTACGCCGGCCGCGGCTTGAACCAGTTGGCATAGGCATAGCCCAGCACCTTGCCATCACTTTCGGCCACGAGCCACGGCAGGCCCTTGGCCAGCACATCGGCGCGCCGGGTTTGCATGTCGGTTTCGGTGGGCGGGTCGATCTCGAAGGTGCCGGTGCCGTGCAGGACGTGGTGGCGGTAAATGGCGGTGATGGCAGGGATATCCTGGTCGGTGCTGGCGCGGATGGTGGGCTTCATTGGGAAATGGATATAATCGCGGGCTTTGCAGCGTGTCGCTGGCCGATGGTTGCGAACACTGTGGCTCAAGGCAAATGTTGCCGGAGTTCACCACCCGAAGGATAAATCATGGTCGTCATTCGACTCTCCCGCGGCGGCTCCAAGGGCCGTCCTTTCTTCAATATCGTTGTTGCTGACAAGCGCGTGCGCCGCGACGGCCGCTTCATCGAGCGCATCGGGTTCTACAACCCCACCGCCAAGGAATCCGAAGAAGGTCTGCGCATCGTCCAGGACCGTCTGACTTACTGGCAGAGCGTTGGCGCCCAGTCGTCGCCTACCGTCGACCGCCTGATCAAGCAAGCCGCCAAGAAGGCAGCCTGAAGCTTCCTGAAAGGGGCGGGTTTCGTCGGCTGGCCTGGCGAAACCCGCCCCTTTTCCGTTTCTGGAACCGATTTTTGCCATGACCATCACAGTGTCCCTTCCGCCCGCCGAGCTGCCCGCAGATGCCGTGGAGGTGGGGCGCATTGCCGATGCCTGGGGTGTCAAAGGCTGGTTCAAGGTGCTCTCGCACAGCAGCACACCAGAGGCGCTTTTCGCGGCCAAGACCTGGTATCTGCAGCCTTCGGAGCGCGGCGCCAAGACCTTCACCGGTACGGTGCTCCTGTCGATCCGCCAAGCCAAGGACCATTCGGATACCGTGGTGGCCTGGGCCCAGGGCATTGATGATCGCAATGCCGCAGAAGCGTTGCGCGGCGCTCGCATTTTTGTGCCCCGTTCGAGTTTTCCGTCCACGACCGACGACGAATACTATTGGGTGGACCTGATCGGTCTGGCCGTGTTTAACCGCGAAGGCGTTGCACTCGGTGAAGTGCGCGAGCTGATGTCCACCGGACCGCAGACCGTTCTGGTGCTGGGCTATGAAGAGGATGGCAAGGCGCAGGAGCGCATGATTCCTTTCGTATCGGCCTTTGTCGATAAGGTCGACCTGCCGGCGCGTCGCATCACGGTCGACTGGCAGCCCGATTACTGACCCGGCGCCCGTTGCCCGGCCCGGTTGCGCACCATGCGCTTTGACGTCATCACACTGTTCCCGGAATTGTTTGCGCCGTTTCTTGCGAGCGGCGTGACACGCCGCGCATACGCGAGCGGGCAGGTCGAAGTGCAGCTTTGGAACCCGCGCGACCACGCCCAGGGCAACTACCGCAGGGTCGACGACCGGCCTTTTGGCGGCGGCCCGGGCATGGTGATGATGGCCGAGCCGCTGGCGCAGTGCCTGGCTGCCATACGGGAAGCGCGGGCCGAGCCGGTCGACGCCCGGGCACCCGTGGTGCTCTTCTCGCCCATCGGGCAGTCCCTCAACCATGCCGTGGTGGAGCGCTGGTCGACCAGCACGGGTGCAGTGTTGCTCTGTGGCCGGTATGAGGGCATTGATCAGCGGTTCATAGACCTTCATGTGGACGCGCAGCTAAGCCTGGGCGACTTCGTACTTTCTGGTGGCGAAATTGCGGCCATGGCTCTGCTGGATGCCGTTGCGCGGTTGCAGCCGGGCGTGCTGAACGATGAGGGTAGCCACCAATTTGACAGCTTCAATCCGGCGCTCGACGGCCTGCTCGACTGCCCCCACTACACGCGGCCGGAAGAGTGGGCGGGCCATGCTGTGCCCGCGCCGCTGATGTCTGGCCACCACCTGCAGATCGAACGCTGGAGACGCGATCAGCGGCTAGCCATCACGGCCCGCCATCGTCCGGACCTGATCGGGATGGCACGACAGGCGGGGCTTTTGGACCCTGCAGATGAAGCAGCATTGGCCAGGCTCGGCTGAATTGCTATAATCAAAGGCTTTTCGATCCTCTGCCCGGCCGTTTTGCGACGCCGCTTTGCTTGCAAAGCAGCTGCAAGACATTGAAACGTCAATCCCGACGCAGCCATTTTTGGCGCGGCCAAGATCGTGGGAATCCAAATGAACCTGATCCAGACCCTGGAAGCGGAAGAAATCGCCCGCTTGAACAAGACCATCCCCGAATTCGCCCCTGGTGACACCGTCATCGTGAGCGTGAACGTGGTTGAAGGCACCCGCAAGCGCGTGCAGGCTTACGAAGGCGTTGTGATTGCCAAGCGCAATCGCGGCCTGAACAGCGGCTTCACTGTGCGCAAGATCTCCAGTGGCGAAGGCGTGGAGCGTACGTTCCAGACCTACAGCCCGCTGATCGCCAGCATCGAAGTCAAGCGCCGCGGTGACGTGCGCCGTGCGAAGCTGTACTACCTGCGCGAGCGCAGCGGCAAGTCGGCACGTATCAAGGAAAAGCTGCCTTCGCGCGTCAACAAGGCTGCAGCCACCGCCGCATAAGGCGCGGGCTCGACCTGACAAGCCGCTACAGCATCTGCCTGTAGCGGCTTTTTTGTTTTTAGGCGTCTCTTTACCCCTCCGTGAAACCCATGTCCTCCCCAGCTGTTTCCTCGGTCATTGCCCCGGTTACGGCGCTTCCAGACTTCGATCCCCGGCAAGTCCCCGTGGTAGCAGTCGATGCCCACCTGCCGGCGGTTCCGCTGCAGGCCCAGACGGCACAGGCGCTGCGGCGCCGGTTTGCAGCGCCGCCCTTGTGGGAGCCCGAGGTGGTGCTGGAGAAGAGGTTCATGAACCGCGAGCCCGCGCATGCATCGGTGCTGCTCGCCATCGTGCAGCGCGAACAGCCCATGGTGCTGCTCACCGAGCGCACCGCCCACCTGTCGACGCATTCGGGGCAGGTGGCTTTCCCGGGCGGAAGGGCTGATGTAGAAGACGCTTCCCCAGCGGATACCGCGCTGCGCGAGGCGCACGAAGAGGTTGGCCTTGCCCGGGAGTTTGTGGAAGTGCTGGGTCATTTGCCCACGTACGTCACCGGGTCGTCCTTCATCATCACACCGGTCGTTGCGTTGGTACGCCCCGACTGCGTGCTGCAGCCCAATCCTTACGAAGTGGCGGACCTGTTTGAGGTGCCGCTGTCTTTCCTGCTGGACCCGGCGCACCACCGGCGGCATGTTTTCGACCTGGACGGGATCCGGCGCGAGTGGTTCTCGATGCCCTACCAGGACGGGGGCAAGAGTCGGTTCATCTGGGGGGCTACCGCGGGCATGCTGCGCAACTTTTACCGTTTCATGTCGGCCTGACCGGGGCTGTGCGCCCGGGCGTCAAAGGCTGGGCTGGCGCCGCTATCATTGCCACCATGAGTTTCTTCGCCATTCTGTTCGCCCTGCTGATCGAGCAGGCGCGCCCGTTGGCGCGAAGCAATCCCATCCATGCGGGTCTGCGGGCGTGGGCCCTTTCGGTCACGCGCAATTTTGATGCCGGCAAACCCCATCACGGGTGGGTGGCATGGTCTCTGGCCGTGATGGTCCCTGCAGTCCTGACCCTGGCTATCCACTGGCTGCTCTTGTGGGGTCTGGGTTGGCCTTTTGCGGTGCTGTGGAGCATTGCGGTGCTGTACGTTACGCTGGGTTTCCGGCAATTCAGCCACCACTTCACCAGCATTCGCGACGCGCTCGAAAGTGGTGAAGAGGATGTCGCACGCGAGCGCCTTGCACACTGGCAGCAGGTAGATGTGGGCGCGTTGCCGCGCAGCGAGATCGTGCGTCACGTGATCGAGTATTCTGTGCTGGCAGCGCATCGGCATGTGTTTGGCGTGCTGGCCTGGTTCTCCGTGCTGGCTGCGCTGGGCCTCGGGCCCACTGGCGCCGTGCTTTATCGGCTAGCCGAGTTCGTTTCACGTTATTGGCATGCGCCACAGTGCACGGGTGCCCATCCTGCCAGCGGGGCACTGCAGCGCGCCAGTGCACAGGCGTGGATGGTCATTGACTGGTTACCCGCGCGTCTGACAGCGCTGAGCTTTGCGGTCGTGGGCAGTTTCGAAGAAGCCATCGAAGGGTGGCGATTCCATGCCCAGCACTTCCCGGACGATAACGATGGCGTGGTGCTGGCGGCTACTGCCGGTGCCATCAATGTCCGCCTCGGGGGCGAAGCGCTCAAGGCCCGCGCCAGTGTGGACGCCCCCCAGGGTCTGGCTGCCGATGCCGACATGGGCGACAGCGATGCGACACCCGGACGTGAGCCGGAAGTTGGTCACCTGCGCAGCGTGGTCGGGCTCGTCTGGCGGTCTGTCGTGGTGTGGATGCTGTTGCTGGCGTTGCTCACGCTGGCACGCTTGCTCGGCTGACTGCTCAGGCTTGACCTCGGCGCAGGCTACCGCCACCCTGTGCGTGCGCATTTGACGTACCAACGCAGGGCACTCCTGGCTGGGTAGTTCAGTACCGTGTATGGCTCAGTTCTTCAAACAGGTCGCTGTAGATGCGGTGCCGCGTGGGGCTGATGCCATTCTCGCCAGGGCCTTCTTTCAGTGCAGCCAACACACCGCATCCGGGCTCGTGCAGGTGGGTGCAGTTGTAGAACTTGCAGTGTCCGGCATGCGCTGCAATGTCGGGCATGCACGCGGCAAGTTGCATGGGCGCAATGTGGTGCAAGCCAAATTCCTGGAAGCCTGGCGAGTCGATAAGGGCGGTGGTCCGAGCTGCGTCCATCCAGTACCAGTGGGTGCTCGTGGTGGTGTGCTTTCCCGAATTCAGGGCCTGCGATATCTCGCCTGTAAGCACCGTGGCCCCGGGCACCAGCAGGTTGATCAGGGTGCTCTTGCCCGATCCAGAAGGCCCCAGCACTAGCGTTGTCTTGCCCTGCAGGTGCTGCATCAGCAATGCGCGGTCTACATCGCTCGAGAGGGCCAGCGACAGCGGCAGTACGCCGTAGTGTTTGCCTCCGCCCATGTGCCGGTAGGGTAGCAGCCGCTCCCAGGCACGGGCGAACGGCTCTACCAGGTCGCTCTTGTTCAGTGCAATGATGGGCATGATGCCCTCCGCCTCGGCAGCGATCAGCGCGCGAGAGAGCTGGCTCTCTGAAAACACGGGTTCGGCGGCAATCAGGATCAGGACTTGGTCCAGATTGGCCGCGAATGATTTTGTCCGGATCTCGTCCTGCCGATAGAAAAGGTTCTTGCGCTCCTGCACCTTCTCGATGGTGCCTTCGTCGCCCTGACCGGGAGGGGCTGCCTGCCACAGCACACGGTCGCCCACCACAGCCTGGTTCTTTTTTCCGCGGGGATGGCAGATGCGGCGCTCACCATCAGGTGTCTCGACCATGCAATGCCGCCCATGGCTGGCCACCACGGTACCCTGCATGAGTGCGCTGCGCTCAGCCATCAGTGTGCGTCCGCCGTGCGGACGACCTCATGCCAGCAGTGCATCGAACTGGCCTGCGCATTCGAAGTCAGTGGACGAAATGCCGTGTACATCGTGGGTATTGAGGCGCACAACGCAGCGGTTGTAGTGCACCGAAAGGTCCGGGTGGTGGTCCTGCGCGTTGGCGATGAAGGCGACCGCGTTCACAAAAGAGATGGTTTCGTAGTAATCGGCGAAGTGGTAAGTCTTCTCGATCGCGACGTCAGCGCCGTCGCCAGTGAGTCGCCAGCCCTCGACCTTGGCAAGGTTTGCTACAACTTCTGTAGCTGTTAAGGCACGACGGACGTGCGCTGACCAGTCTTTTTTCTTCAACATCGTGGAACTCATGGGTGGACAACCTTCTGGGGCTGCATACGCGCCAGTCGTTCGGCGGCAGGCGGATGCGAATAATAGAACTGCACGTACACCGGGTCCGGTGTCAGCGTGGACGCGTTGTCTTCGTAAAGCTTGAGCAGCGCAGAGGAGAGATCTGCACCGCTGGCCTGCGACGCCGCATAGGCATCGGCCTGGAATTCATGCTTGCGTGACTGCCGCGAGAAGAAGGGCGAGATGAACAGCGTGAACACAGGCGTGGCCAGCATGAAGAGCAGCAGCGCCAGAGCATCATTGGGAGCAGATGCCAGTGCGGGATCGAACGAAATGTTGGGCCTGACGCCGAGACCTGTGTAGAACCATACCTGCCCAGATAGCCAGCCCAGCAGTGCAAAACCGGCAAAGCTGATTGCAAACATCACCACCACCCGCTGAACGATATGCCGGTGCTTGAAGTGACCCAGCTCGTGGGCCAGTACGGCCTCGACCTCACCCGGCGACAGCTGGCGCAGCAGCGTGTCGTAGAACACCACCCGTTTGGCTGCGCCAAAGCCTGTGAAATAGGCGTTGGCGTGCGCACTGCGGCGACTGCCGTCCATCACAAACAGCCCTTTGGCCGAGAAGCCGCAACGTTGCATCAGCGCCGTCACTCGTGCGCGCAGCGATTCGTCTTCCAGAGGCTGGAACTTGTTGAACAGCGGAGCGATGAACGTCGGGTACACCACCATCAGAACAAGGTTGAACCCCATCCAGAAGCACCAGGCCCACAGCCACCAGAGTGACCCGGTCGCACCCATGACCCACAGGATCAGGGCCGCGACCGGCAGGCCAATGGCCGCGCCCACCAGCAGGCCCTTGACGGAGTCTGCCAGCCAGAGTCGCCACGTCATGCGGTTGAAGCCGAAGCGTTCTTCGATCACGAAGATCTGGTACAGCGAGAGCGGCAGATCAATCAGGCCGCTGATGGCTGCAAACGCAGCCAGCAACACAAGCTGCTGCGCCATGCCGCCGCCCAGCGCCTCAAGCAGGATCTGGTTCAGTGCATCAAGCCCCCCCAGCAAAGTCCACCCCAGGAGCACTGCAGCGCCGAGTGCCATTTCAATCAGGCCGAGCCGTGTCTTGGTGATGGTGTAGTCAGCCGCTTTTTGATGGGCAGCGAGCGAAATACGCTCCGCAAACGCATCAGGCACGGCATCGCGGTGCATTGCCACATGCCGGATCTGGCGTGATGCAAGCCAGAAGCGCAGCAAGAGGCCTGCAGCAAGCGCTGCGGCAAAGGCCAGCGTCAGCGCAAGCGATGGGGACAATAGATGTTCGGGAACTGTAGGGGCAGACATGTCCGGCGAGTTTAGGCCATCAGCGACAATGCGCGCCATGTCAGAAGCCCACAACCCTACCCCCGCCATGCTTGCCAAATCCGACCAGAACCTGGTGTGGCTTGATTGCGAGATGACAGGCCTTGAGCCGGATACGGACCGCCTGCTGGAAATCGCTGTCGTGGTCACCGGTCCCACCCTGGAGCCAAGGGTCGAGGGCCCCGTGCTCGTTATTCACCAATCTGATGCATTGCTCAATGGCATGGACGCGTGGAACAAGGGTACGCACGGGCGCAGCGGTCTCATAGACAAGGTGAAGGCTTCGACCGTGACGGAGGCTGAGGCCGAGCAGGAAATCCTGGCGTTCCTGGCGAGATATGTGCCCAAGGGTGTGGCGCCGATGTGCGGCAACAGCATCGGACAGGACCGGCGTTTCCTGGTGCGGTACATGCCCAAGCTTGAGCGGTTTTTTCACTACCGTAACGTGGACGTAAGCACCCTCAAGGAACTGGCCAAGCGCTGGAAGCCAGAGGCTTACACCAGCTTCAAGAAAGCGCAAAGGCACACCGCCCTGGCAGACGTGCATGAATCCATCGATGAGTTGGCGCACTACCGGACACACCTCCTGTCCCTCTGAACCCGTCCTCGGGCGGGGGCAGGCGCTCACATGAGCGGGGCCAGTTACCTGCACTCGTGCTCGCCGGCCGGCCAGAAGAGGTGTGCTTGCGGGGAAACCCTGATTCATGCCATAATCGCTGGCTGCGCAGGAAACTGTCCTCGCAGATTGTGCATCTCCCCTCACACACCGGGCCCGCCAGCCGTCTCTCTTTTTTGAGTAAGACAGGACTGGCAAGAACGCCCACCCGCACCGGACCACCGGCGCAGGTTTCGTTTGATGGTTGATGTTTTTTAACCATTGACGAAGCCACTCGCAGGCTACGCTTGCGATCGTCTTCGTGAGAGAAAAATCATGACCGACACCTCTTTGGTGCAGGGCGAATTCGCGCCTGCAAACATTTCCCTGGCTGCTGACGTTTCCGTGCAGTCTCCCCTTGATTCCGTTGTGGCAGTTGCTGCTGAAGAAGTCACGGCTGAGCCCAACGGCTTCATCGAGCTGGGCCTGGCACCTGAACTGGTGCAAGCCGTGGCAGACCTTGGCTACACCCAGCCCACCAGCGTCCAGCTGAAGGCTATTCCCCTGGCCATGGGCGGTGGCAACGATTCCACCAAGTTCATCGACCTGATGGTGTCCAGCCAGACCGGTAGCGGCAAGACGGCTGCTTTCCTGTTGCCCGTGCTGCACACGCTGATCAAGCAGCAGGCCGAGGCCGAAGCTGAAGAGCGCGCCGCCTTCGAGCGCGCTGTGGCCGAAGCCGCGGCCCGTGGCGAACCCGCTCCCAAGCGCGCCAAGCGCAAGGACCCCACCAGTTCACGCAATTTCAAGGCCGCTACTCCCGGCGCCCTGATCCTGTGCCCCACCCGTGAATTGGCCCAGCAGGTGGCGCACGACGCCATCGACTTGGTCAAGCACTGCCGTGGCCTGCGCGTGGCCAACGTGGTCGGTGGCATGCCTTATCAGCTGCAGATCGCCAAGCTGCAAAACGCGGATCTGGTCGTTGCAACGCCTGGGCGCCTGCTGGACCTGCAGCGCTCGCAGCAGCTCAAGCTCGACCAGGTGCAGTTCCTGGTGGTTGACGAAGCCGACCGCATGCTCGACCTGGGCT
>LNFM01005281.1_pt1 | contig 22567 bp, 22 predicted proteins | sample 596031 | NCBI WGS metagenome assembly LNFM01 (sample SAMN04254537, study PRJNA301005) | activated carbon metagenome | isolation source: dual media filters at the Ann Arbor, Michigan drinking water treatment plant | place: USA: Ann Arbor | reverse complement strand
TGGGCCATGGCGAGATCAAGGACTCGATGTTCCTCGACGGCCTGGAAGACGCCTACGACAAGGGCAAGCTGATGGGCGTGTTCGCGGAAGAGACTGCGAGCCGCTACCAGTTCAGCCGCGAGGCACAGGACCGGTTCGCGATCCAGTCGACCACCCGTGCGCAGGCCGCGATCAACGGCGGTGCGTTCGATGCCGAGATCACCCCGATCACCCTGAAGACCTCGAAGGGCGAGACGGTGATCAAGATCGACGAGCAGCCGCTGAAGGCCAAGATCGACAAGATCCCGTCGCTGAAGCCGGTGTTCAAGAAGGACGGCACGGTGACCCCGGCCAACTCCAGCTCGATCTCCGACGGCGCCGCGGCACTCGTGATGATGCGCAAGTCGGAAGCCGAGAAGCGCGGGCTGAAGCCGCTGGCGACCATCGTCGCCCAGGCCAGCCATTCGCACGAGCCGCAGTGGTTCACCACCGCCCCGGTCGGTGCCATGCAGAAGCTGTTCGCCGCCACCGGCTGGAGCGTCGACGACGTCGACCTGTTCGAGGTGAACGAGGCGTTCGCGGTGGTCACCATGGCCGCGATCCACGACCTCAAGTTGCCCGAGGAGAAGGTGAACGTGAACGGCGGCGCCTGTTCGCTCGGCCACCCGATCGGCGCGTCCGGCGCGCGCATCGTCGTGACCCTGCTTTCCGCACTGCAGCAGCGGGGCGGCAAGCGCGGCATGGCGACGCTGTGCATCGGCGGCGGCGAAGCCGTTGCGATGGCGATCGAACTGGCCTGAGGCACGTGCCGGTAGCCGCGCCCATGGCAACGCCGGTCGACTTCTACTTCGATTTCTCGTCCCCGTACGGCTACTTCGCGGCGCATCGGATCGATGCGATCGCGAAGGCCCATGGATGCGTGGTCGAGTGGCACCCGATCCTGCTCGGACTGGTGTTCGAGGTGAGCGGCGGCCGGCCGCTGCCCGCCATCCCGATGAAGGGCGACTATGCGCGGGTCGACGTCCCGCGCACGGCGCGCTTCCACGGCATCGCCTACAACCATCCGGCGAAGTTCCCGGTCAGTGGTCAGGCAGCATGCCGCGCTTTCTACTGGATGTCAGCGCAGGATCCGCTGCTTGCGCAGCGCCTCGCCCTTGCGCTGTTCCGCGCGTACTTCGCCGACGGACGCGACATCTCGAGTCCGCAGGTGACGGTCGACGTCGCGGCAGAGGTGGGCATTCCGGGGCCTGCGCTTGCCGCAGCGCTGTCCGATCCCGCAGTGAAGGAAGCGCCGCGCAGCGCCACGCAGCAGGCGATCTCCCGCGGCGTCTTCGGTTCCCCGTACTTCATCGTCGACGGCGAACCGTTCTGGGGCAACGACCGGCTCGACCAGGTCGAGCGTCGGCTGGCCGAAGGGCCCTTCTAGGCGTTCCGCAGCCCCGCGGCGCTGGCGCATCCTCGATGTGTGGACCATCCAGTGGCGCGTCGTCGGAATCGCACGCTGCGCGAACCGGGCGGACGCGCGTTTCCACCGGACAGGAAATACGCTATTGCCTGACCGGCTGAAATCTGCAATCTTCCGTCGGGAACGAGCGACGGAGCCTCGATGCACCGACCACAGGTGCAGGGCCCGAACGCTGCAGCCAGCCGGCGGCTGGCTGCAACACCCAAGGAGGCAGTATGAAATTCAAGGTTGCGGCCCGCTGGCTCGGGCTCTCGATATGCTGCGTCCCGGCGGTAGCCATGGCGCAGGAATTCCCGACTCGCCCGGTGTCGGTGATCGTGCCGTTCGCCGCAGGCGGACCCACGGACACGATGGCGCGCCTGCTCGCGCAGCAGTTCCAGGCCCACTTCAAGCAGACCGTGGTGGTCGAGAATGCGCCTGGCGCGGGCGGTACGATCGGCGTCAACCGGGTCGCGCGCGCGACTCCCGATGGCTACACGGTGCTGCTGATGCATATCGGCATGTCGACCGCCCCGGCCTTGTACAAGCGGCTGCCGTTCGATCCGCTGAAGGACCTCGAGCCGATCGGGCAGGTTGCTGACGTTCCGATGACCCTCCTCACCCGCAATACCCTGCCGGTCACGGGAGTGAAGGACCTGATCCCCTACCTCAAGGCCAACCAGGACAAGATCACCGTCGCCAATGCAGGGCTCGGCGCAGCCTCGCACCTGTGCGGCCTGCTGTTCATGAGCAGGATCGGGATCGACCTGACCACCGTCGCCTACAAGGGCACCGCGCCGGCCATGAGCGATCTTCTCGGCGGCCAGGTCGACGTGCTGTGCGACCAGACCAGCAACACGGTGAGCCAGATCAAGGCTGGCAAGGTCAGGGTGATCGGCGTCACCTCGCCGAAGCGCCTGGCGCAGTTGCCGGATGTACCGACGCTTGCCGAGCAGGGATTGCCCGGGTTCGAACTGAACGTGTGGCACGGCCTGTATGCGCCGCGGGGTACGCCGAAGGCGGCGCTGGACCGCCTGAACCAGGCGCTCAACGTGACCATCAAGGACCCCACCTTCAATGCCCGCATCGCCGAGTTCGGCGCAGTCAGCGTGGCGCCGGCCCTTGCCACGCCCGAAGGCCTGCGCAGCCATCTCACGAAGGAGATCGCGCTGTGGGGACCGATCATCCGCAAGGCCGGGGTGTACGCCGACTGATCGAGACCGAGGGCTTCGTCCTCGTCTGGAAAGGCGCCGCAGGTTGCGGCGCCTTTTTTCGTCCGGGCCGCCGCTGCGGCACAATCGGATTTTCCGGGAGTACCCCACCATGGCCGCACGATCCGCACCCTCCGCTGCACCGTCCAGCATCCTGGTCGCCGTCGACCTGGACGGCATCGCCACGGTCACCCTGAACCGGCCGGAGATACACAACGCCTTCGACGACGTGATGATCGCCGAACTCACCCACGCGCTGCGCGACCTCGATGCCGATCCGCAGGTTCGGGTGGTGATCCTGGCGGCCAACGGGAGCAGCTTCTCCGCCGGCGCGAACCTGAACTGGATGAAGCGGATGGCCGGCTACTCCGAAGCGCAGAACGTGAAGGACGCGCTCGGGCTGGCCGGCCTGATGCACACGCTGTACACGCTGGGCAAGCCGACCATCGCGCGCGTGCAGGGTCCGGCATTCGCCGGGGGCATGGGGCTGGTTGCCTGCTGCGACATCGCGATCGCGACCCGCCAGGCCACGTTCTGCCTGACCGAGGTGCGGCTGGGCCTGATCCCCGCGGTGATCACGCCCTACGTGATCGCCGCCATCGGCGAACGGCAGGCGCGGCGCTACTGCCTCACCGCCGAGAAATTCGATGCGGCCGAGGCCTTCCGCCTCGGATTGATCCACGACCTCGTCGAGGAGCACGAACTCGGATCGACGCTCAATTCGCTGGTCACCCATCTGTTCCTCGGCGGCCCGCAGGCGCTCGCCCAGTGCAAGGACTGGATCTCGGTGGCGGCCGCCAGCCCGATAGACGACCGGCTGGTTGCAGAATCGGCGCGGCGCATCGCCGCGCTGCGCGCCGGCAGCGAGGGCCGCGAGGGCGTCGCCGCGTTCCTCGAGAAGCGTGATTCGCGCTGGGTCGCCGAGGCGAAGCGGCGGATCGCGGAGCGCGAGTCGGGTCCGGCTGTGCAAGGGAAGGGCGCCGCCAGGAAGGCAGCACCGAAGAAGGCATCGCCGAAGACGGCGCCGGCGAAGCGCGCTGCGCCTGCGCGTCGGCGCTGATCCTATGCCCTCGATGCCTGCCCGGCTCCCCGCCGCCGTGCGCGTGGTGGAGGTCGGGCCGCGCGACGGACTGCAGAACGAACCGGGCAGCATCGCGGTCGCCACCCGGGTCGAACTGATCGACCGCCTCGCCGGCGCCGGCCTGTCGATGGTCGAATCGGGGTCCTTCGTGTCGCCGAAGTGGGTGCCGCAGATGGCCGGTACCGCCGAGGTGCTGTCCGGCATCGACCGGCGTCCCGGCGTCCGCTACCCGGTGCTGGTGCCCAACATGAAGGGCTTCGAAGCCGCGCTCGCGCACCAGCAGGCGAGCGGCCGGCCGGTCGAGGAGATCGCGGTGTTCTCGGCCGCGAGCGAGACTTTCTCGCAGAAGAACACCCATTGCTCGATCGACGAGGGCCTGGCGCGTTTCGCCGAGGTGGCTGGCGCTGCCCGGACGGAAGGCTGGCAGGTGCGCGGCTATGTGTCGGTGGCCTTCGGCTGTCCGTACGAAGGCGAGGTGGACGCCGGACGCGTGCTGGCCGTGGTGCAGCGGCTGCTCGACATGGGCTGCCACGAGGTCTCTGTCGGCGACACCACCGGTGTCGGGACCGCGGGCGCCGTGCATCGGCTGTTCGAGCGCCTGACGATCGCCATCCCGGCGGCGCGCCTCGCCGGGCATTTCCACGATACCTGGGGCCAGGCGCTGGCCAACGCGCTGGCGATGCTCGAACACGGGGTTGCGACAGTGGACGCATCGGTCGCAGGACTCGGCGGTTGCCCGTATTCGCCCGGGGCGACCGGCAATGTCGCGACCGAGGACATGGTCTGGATGCTGCACGGCCTGGGCATCCGCACCGGCATCGATTTCGACCGGCTGGTCGATGCCGGATGCTTCATCAGTGCGGCGCTCGGCCGCCAGACAGGGTCGCGCGCCGCCCGCGCACGGCTCGCACAGCGCGCGCGATCCGGCGGCTGAGGATGCACGGCCGGGCATCACTGGCGCTGCAGCGCCGCATGCCGGACAATGCAGGCCCGGCGCGCCCTGCGGCGTACGCCCTGCGAGGATCTGCCACGCCGTGACGCTACCGACTTCCCCTGCTTCCGTAACAGCCAACCCCGCGGGCACCGCCGCCGCGGCTGAAGGCCCGGTCGCGTCTCCCTGCGTGCTGGTCTGCCTGTACGACAAGGACCTCGACGCCTGCCGTGGCTGCTTCCGTTCGCTCGACGAGATCGCCCACTGGTCGATCTACGAACCGTGGGAACAGCGGGCCGTGCTCGATCGGGTGGCGGAACGGCGCCGCCGCGCCGGGGCGCAGGCACCCGGCTGACCCAGGCTGCTGCCGCCACTTCCACCCCTCATTCCATCGACGCCTTCAGATGCCACTGTCCGATCCCGCCCCGCGCACCGAGATCCATGTCCGCCGCGTCGAATGCCAGGGCTTCCAGCGCGAGGACGGCCTGTGGGATATCGAGGGCTTCATGACGGACGTGAAGACCCATCGGCACCAGCGCCGTGACGGGGGTGTCCCGCGTGAGCCGGGTGAACCGATCCACCGGATGCGCGTCCGGTTGACCATCGACCTCGATTTCCTGGTCCACGACTGCGAGGCCGTGACCGAGGCTGCTCCCTACGGCGGCTGCGGTGACATCGCGCCCGCGTTCAAGGCCCTGGTCGGGCTGAAGATCGGGCCGGGCTGGCGGCGCCGCACCCTCGAGGTGCTCGGTGGCACGCGCGGCTGCACCCACCTGCTGGAACTGCTCGGTCCGATGGCGACCACCGCGTACCAGGCGACCGGCCGGGCGCGTGCGGCCCGCGACGAGGCGCGACCCTCGGACAAGCGGCCCTACCAGATCGATTCCTGCCACATGTACCGCAGTGACGGGCCGGCCGTGCTCGAGCGCTGGCCAGCCTGGTACAGCGGTCCGAAGGACTGAGGTCAGCGCCCGAACGGTGCGACGCCGATCAGCACCCGGTGCAGCCAGAACGCGAAGGCCGCCCAGAGCACGACACCGAGCAGTACCGTGACCACCGTCGGAATCGTGCCGCCGTTGTAGCTCACCCCGCCGAGGCGATCGCGCCGGCGCGCCGCGATGAAATCGGCGATTGCCCAGGCGAGGAAACTGCCGAACAGCAGGACATCGGCCAGGGTGCCGTTCGACATCAGGTGCGCGAATGCCCACAGCTTGACGCCGGCCACCATGGGATGACCGACCGCCGCCTTGATGTAGTTGGTCGGCACGTAGGCTGCGGCCACCAGGACGAAGGCGCCCAGCGTCAACAGCGAGGCGGCATGCCGCGTCCACGCCGGAGGGTTCCACAGCCAGACCGGATCGGCGCGGGCGGCGCCGTAGCCGACCACGATCAGTGCCAGCCCGACGAGGGAGACGAGCGAGTAGACGCCCTTCCAGCCATTGGCGCCCAGCCGCTGCACCATGGTGCCGCGCCAGGCCTCGGCGAAGATGCGCGTCGAATGCACGCCGAGGAAGACGATCAGGCCGATCACCAGCAGGGTCATGACGTGGTTGCCTCAGGTTGCGTGAAAAAATGCCGATCAGGGGATGGGCGTGGAGGAACCGGTTCGACAGGATGCGATCTGTCGTTTGACCGACCTCCAACTTCGTGCAAAATCAAGCTTTCTTGCGCATCCACCGGAAAAGACTAAAGAAAATCGTTTCCGATCCGTTTGACATTACCCTGCTTGTTCATTACCGTCCACTCGCGCCAGGGATAACCGTGGATTGCCGTGCCGGTACGTCGATGAGCGCGGCGGTGTCGAGCGGCGGTGTCGAGCAGCGGATGGTCCCCCGCAGGAAGGCAGGCCCGGTCCTCGATCGGTCTCCGTCAACGGTTCACGGCGTCGCGAAAAAACGTGCTGTTCAAGGCCAAGCAGAAACCCGGATGGCTCTCGCTCGCGGTAGACCGCGACCGGGTCGACATCGCTCATGTTTCCTGGCCCGGCAACGGCAGGCCCCTGGTCACGCTATGCGAAACCTATCGGCGCGAAGGTTCCCTCGAGCACACGATGACCCGGCTGCGCAAGGAGCGCAGCCTTGACGGTTTCAGGCTGACGGCACTGATGCCGGCAGGCCAGTACCAGCTGCTGCAGGTCGATTCGCCACCCGTGGCGGCGAGTGAGCTGACTTCGGCGTTGCGCTGGCGGCTGAAGGACCTGGTCGACTTCCCGGTCGAGTCCGCGGTCGTCGACACGATGCAGATTCCCGCGGGCGACGTGGCGCCCGGGCGGGCAGCCCAGGTGTTCGCCGTGGTCGCGCGCGCGGACGCGATCCGCCGGCATGCGGAGCCGCTGCAGCGAAGCGGACTGGGGCTGGAGGTGATCGACATCCAGGAGAATGCGCAGCGCAATGTGTCTGCACTGTTCGAACGGCCGGGCCGTGGTGTTGCGCTGCTGACGTTCGACGAGACCGCCGGCCTGCTCACCGTCACCACGGGCGGGGAACTCTGCCTTGCACGCAGGATCGACCTGTCGTTGTCCGCGCTCGCCGAGATGGACGAAGCCGACCGGCAGGCGGCGTACGACCGGATCACCCTCGAGCTCCAGCGCTCGATCGACCACTTCGATCGCCATTTCGCGTTCGTCACGCTCGACCGCCTGCTGGTGACCGGCATCGGTCCGGTGATGGGACTGCGTGACATGCTGTCGGAGAACCTCGATCTCCCCGTCGAACTGCTCGACCTCGCCGATGCGTTCGACTTCCCGGACATCCCTGAACTGCGCTCGACGGCCCGGCAGGCCTGCTGCCTGGCCGGCATCGGCGCCGCCCTGCGCAGCGCGCCCGGCCCGGCGAGCGGACGATGACGCAGCAGGTCAACCTCTATCAGCCGCAGTTCCATCCGGTCAGCGATCCGATCGGTGCGTCGCGGCTGGTCGGCCTGGTGCTGGCCTCGCTGCTGGTGCTGGGCGGCACCTGGGGCTGGTCGAACTGGCGCCTGGGCGAGGCGCGCGCGGACGCAGCGCAGGTTGCCGCCGCCCTCGAGGCGCGGCGGACGGAACTGGCCGAGGTGGCCCGCGCTGCGGGGGCACGGCGCCCCGATGCCCGGCTCGAACAGGACGTCGCCCGCGCCGAGGCGCTGCACCAGGCCCGTACCGAACTGATGGCACTGCTCGAATCGGGCGCGCTGGGCACGCCGGGCGGTTTCTCGGGCCAGATGCGGGCACTGGCCAGGCAGAGCGAGGACGGGTTGTGGCTGACCGGATTCGACCTGTCGGCGGGCCAGGTGGAACTGCAGGGGCGCGCGCTGACGGCCGAACGGGTACCGGCCTATCTGCGCCGCCTGGGCGCGGAGAAGGCCATGGAGGGCATTTCGTTCAACGCCCTGCGCATCGGAGCCTCCCAGCGTCCGCCGGGGAGCGCTCAGGCATCCCCTGACGTCGGCCGGGCTGGCAAGGCGGCGCCGCGCACGCCGGATTTCGTCGAGTTCGTGGTCGCCAGCGACCCGCGTTCGGTCGACGTCCGCACCGGTGCCGAGGTGCGCCGATGAAGGCCTGGCTGCAGGCACGCGGGTCCTTGCTGCTCGGGCGGATCGATGCGCTGAACCGGCGCGAGCAGTTGATGGTCCTGGTTGCGGCGCTGGTGCTCGTGGGCTTCGTCGGCGATACGCTCCTGTTGTCCCCGCAGCGGGCGCAGCAGGTCCGCGTTGAACGCGATTCGGTCGAAGCGCGCGCCGAACTGACCCGGATCGATGCGCAGCTCGCCGAGCTGAAGCAGAAGCTCGCCGCCGATCCGGACGAGGTGCCGAGGCTGCGGCTGAAACAGCTGACCGCCGAACTGTCCGAGCTGAACGCCGGGTTCCAGCGGCTGGAGCGCAGCCTGGTTCCGCCCGACCAGATGGCCGGGCTGCTTGAACAGGTGATGCGCCGGACGCCAGGCATCACCGTCGTGCGGTTGCAGACGCTGGCACCGAAGAGCCTGCCGGAGCGCGAGGCGGACCGCGAGTCGGACACCGGTGCGCCGGCTGCTCCGGCGGCGGCTGCGGCCACGGCCACGGCGTCCGCGGCTTCGCAACCCGCCCAGCCCGCGCTCTGGCGACACGGCGTGGAACTGACCGTCCGCGGCAGCTATGGCGACCTGCTCCGGTACCTGGACGCGGTCGAGCGGCTGCCGGCGCGCGTGTACTTCGGGCGGGCAGTGCTCGATGCCAGCCAGTATCCGGACGTCGACCTGCGCCTGACTGTCTATACCCTCGGGCTGGACCGATCGTGGCTCGCGCTTTGAAGCCGCCGAGTGCCCCGATCCGTGGCCCGGGCATCCAGTCCCGGGCGCCGGGCCGCCCGGTCGGCCTGGCCGGGCCCGCGTCCGGCCGCACGCAGGCAGCCGGCCGGCTCGCGCTTTTCTGCGGCGCAGCGCTGCTGCTGGTGGCCGGCCTTGCCCTGCTCGGTGCCGGTTCGGCCGGCGATGCACGCGCGCAGGATGCGGGACTGCCCGATCCGACCCGTCCGCCGGCGGCGCTGTCGCCGCCCTCCGGCGAGGTCGCCCGCGCAGTGCAGGAGGTGCCGCTGCTGCAGTCGGTGATCATCTCGGAGGGGCGCCGCGGCGCGATCATCAGCGGCCAGTACGTGGCGCTCGGTGGCCGGGTCGGCGATGCACGCCTGACCCGGGTCGAACCTTCCGGCGTCGTGCTGCGCGGGCCGGGCGGAGAGGTATCGCTGCCACTGTTCCCCGCCGTCCTCAAGCAGCCCGCAGGCGCGCAGGCGGCCGGGCCGCGCATCAACCCTTCGGCGGGCCAGGTCCCGCCGCGCAGGCAGGAGAAGCTGCAATGACGAATCCCGCGCTCGCCCGTTCCCCGGGGCACACTGCCGTACGGATGGTTTCGCACGGTGTGCTCGTTGCACTGCTTGCCGGATGTGCCCAGGATGTCCAGCGCTACAGCCAGGGCAGGGACACGATCACCGCCGAACTGGATCGCGCGACGCGCGACGCACGCGCCCGGCCTGCACCGCCGGCCCAGCCGTCCACGCCCGATGCAGTCGCCCAGGCGCTGCTGCCGCCGCTGATCGTGCAGATGCCGGCCTCGTCCCAGCAGGCCCCTGAGCCGCGCTTCGACCTCGCGGTGAACAACGCCCCCGCTGCACAGGTCTTCCTGTCGATCGTCTCGGGCAGCCGCTACAGCATGATCGTGCATCCAGACATCAAGGATTCGATCTCGGTCAACCTCAAGGACGTGACCGTCGGCGAGGCGCTCGAGACCCTGCGCGACCTGTACGGGTATGAGTACCGTGTCACCGGCAACCGGATCGTCGTGCAGCCGGTGACGATCCAGACCCGCATCTACCAGATCAACTACCTGCTGGCGAACCGGCAGGGACGCAGCGACATCCGCGTCACGTCCGGATCGATCTCGACCCCCACCGGCGGCCCCGGGTCTCAAGGCGGGCCGGGCACCGCGACCGGCGCCACCGGCGGCGTGCCCGGGCTGCCCGGCTCGGCCGGCATCATCCGTCCGATCGAGTCGAGCCGGGTCACCACCACGGCCGACAACGATTTCTGGGGCGACCTCGGGACGGCGCTGCGCGCGATCGTGGGCGCCGAGCAGACCCGCAACGTGGTGATCAATCCGCAGTCGGGCCTGATCGTGGTGCGCGCGCTGCCGGCCGAACTGCGGCAGGTCGAGAACTTCCTGCGCCGCAAGCAGGCGATCGTCGAGCGGCAGGTCATGCTCGAGGCGAAGATCATCGAGGTGACGTTGCGCGACAGCCAGCAGACCGGCATCAACTGGGCTGCGTTCCGTGCCGGACCGAACAGCCGGTTCGGCGCCGGCGTGGTCACCCCGGGCACCACGTTGCGCACGGACGGTTTCGTCGGTGGCCCGACCGCGCGAGCCGCGGACGGCTCGTCCCTTGCAGGGTCGGCGCTGAGCATCAACCCGGCCCGTGCCAATCCGCTCAATCCCGATCCGCTGTCGTCGCTCACGGGCGCAGCGGGCAGCCTGACCAGTGCGATCACCTCCGGCGTCTCGTCGCCGGGCACGTTGTTCGGGCTTGCGTTCCAGACCTCGAACTTCGCGGCGCTGCTGTCGTTCCTGGAAACGCAGGGCGCGGTCGACGTGCTGTCCAGCCCGCGCATCGCCACGCTGAGCAACCAGAAGGCCGTGCTCAAGGTCGGCACCGACGAGTTCTTCGTGACCAACGTGACGACCACGACCACCAGCACCGGCACCACGTCGCAGGCGTCGCCGACGATCACGGTGCAGCCTTTCTTCTCGGGGATCGCACTCGATGTCACGCCGCAGATCGACGGCGAGAACAACATCATCCTGCATGTGCACCCGTCGGTGAGCCAGGTGGTCGACCGCACGAAGAGCATCGACCTCGGCACCCTGGGCAACTTCCGGCTGCCGCTGGCGTCCTCGACGATCAACGAGACCGATTCGATCGTGCGCGTCCAGGACGGCAACATCGTCGCCATCGGCGGCCTGATGCAGACGCGTTCGAGCAACGACCGCGCCCAGGTGCCCGGCCTGGGCAACGTGCCCGGGTTCGGCCACCTGTTCCGGAACACCGCGCGCACGCAGGTCAAGAGCGAACTGGTGATCCTGATCAAGCCGACGCTGATCCGGTCGGAACAGAGCTGGACCCAGGACCTGGTCGAAACGCAGGAACGCATCCAGGCGATGCGCCGGCCGGTCACCACCGATTCGTTCACCGGCATGCCTCGCTAGGGAAGGCGGACGCCATGTACCTCGGACACTTCGGCCTGCTCGAGATGCCGTTCGGCATCACCCCCGACACCAGCTTCGCCTATGCCTGCAGCAGCCACCAGGAGGCGATCAACACGCTGATGGTGGCGGCGACCAATGGCGAAGGCTTCATGAAGGTGACCGGCGAGGTGGGCACCGGCAAGACGCTGCTCTGCCGGCGCTTCCTCGGCATGCTCGGGCCCCGGTTCGTCTCCGCCTACATCCCCAATCCGTACCTGGAACCGCGTGCGCTGCTGCTCGCGCTGGCGGGTGAGCTTTCCATCGCGCTGGAGCCCGACGGAGACCAGCCGTGGGACCAGCACCGGCTGCTGAAGGGCATCAATGGCGCGCTGCTCGAGCATGCGGCGGCCGACCGGCAGGTGGTGGTGTGCCTCGACGAAGCGCAGGCGATGCCCGCCGAGTCGCTGGAGGCGCTGCGACTGCTGACCAACCTCGAGACCGAGAAGCGCAAGCTGCTGCAGGTGGTGCTGTTCGGCCAGCCGGAACTCGACGAACGGTTGTCGCACCCCGGCGTGCGCCAGTTGCGCCAGCGGATCACCTTCGAATGCCGGCTGAAGGCCCTCGACCGGCGCGAGCTCGACCGCTATCTTTCGCACCGGCTGCGCGTCGCGGGCCATCGTGCAGAGCGGCTGTTCAGCGAGGCGGCCGTGCGCAGGCTGCATTCGGTGACCCGGGGCGTGCCCCGGCTGGTCAACATCGTCGCGCACAAGTCCCTGCTGCTCGGCTTCGGCGCCGGCGTGCAGCGGATCGAGGCCGCGCATGTGTCCTCGGCCGCTGCCGATACGCCGGCCGCCGCCGGGGCACGTCGCTGGTGGTGGCCGCTGCGGACACGGCCGGGATGAACCGTCGATGAGCGTGATCAACCAGATGCTGCAGGACCTCGAGCGGCGCCACGCCGGCCCGGACGACCGGCGCGCGCTGCCCGACGAGGTCCGTCCGCTGCCTGCCGGCACCGATCGCGGCGTCGGACGCCGTGTCGCCGGATGGATGCTGGCGGTCGCCGGGGCCGGAGCCGTCGCCTGGGTGGTTGCCGCCGGAAGCATCGCGTTGCCGTCGCCCCGGACGCTGGGTGGCGCCCTCCTGTCGGCGGTGGGCATGGCGCCGCCGGATCCGACGGAACCTGTCGCACTGCAGGCGGCACCGGCCGGTGCCGACCCGGGCGAGGCCACTGCGCCCGCCATCGCGACGCGCCTGAGCAGCGATCTGGCCGTGTTGCCGACGGGGCCACGGCCGGCCGCAGAGGATCGGCCGTCCCGTGATCGAGGAGCGCGCACCGATCGCGAGGGCGGAACGATGCGCGCCGATTCGCCGGACGGCGGCGACCGGGGTGAACGTGCGCGCGGGGCGGGTGACCGGCCGGCGAAACGCGACGTCGCAAATGCGGAGACCGAGCGGCTGGTACGCGATGCCGCGGGCACGCCGGTCGTGCCGGCTGCCGCGTCCGGCGTGCCCGCACCGCCTGCCGCTTCTCCGGCCGTGGTCTCGAGTTTCGCCGGCAGCCTGCCATCGACCGGGGTGTTCACCAGCCCCTTCGCATCCCCGCCCGTGGTGGTGCCGGTGCCTGCAGCGCCAGTCCGGCCGGTGGATGCATCGCCGGCGCGCATCGATCGCCAGGAGCGCGAGCCGAGCGTGCGCGAACGGGCGGAGGCCATCTATCGCCGGGGCGTCGAGGCCATGCACGAAGGCCGGATGCCGGCTGCGGAGCAGGCGCTGCGCGAGGCGCTGACCCAGTTCCCCGCGCACGAGGCGGCACGCCAGACGCTGCTCGGCATCCTGGTGCAGCAGCGCCGCAACGCAGACGCGGAAGCGTTGCTGCTTGAAGGCCAGCGGCAGAATCCGGCGCAGGTCGGATTCGCGATGGCGCTCGCGCGGCTGCAGGCCGAGCGGGGAGACACATCGGCGGCGCTGGAGTCGATGCAGCGGTCTGCGGCTGCGGGTCGGGACCGTCCCGATTTCCTCGGCTTCCAGGCCGGCCTGCTGGCGCGTGCCGGACGGCATGCGGATGCGGTGGTGCAATACCGGTCTGCATTGCGGATGGCGCCGCAGAATGCGGTCTGGTGGATGGGCCTGGGCATTTCGCTCGAGTCCGATCGGCGGCCGGCGGAAGCGGCCGAGGCCTTCCAGCGGGCGCGCGAGGCGCCAGGACTGAGCCCTGAGCTGACCGCCTATGTGGACCAGCGGCTGCGGGGCCTGCAGCGCTGAGGCAACTGCGGCCTTGCGCGGGTTTCCGCAGCGGGCAGGATCGGCGCATGCTCAGGTGACCGAACCCTGCGGCGTGCGTGCGACCACCCAGAGGTCGACGCGTGCGGCACCCTGGCCGAGCAGGGACCGCGCGGCCTCGGCTGCGGTGGCGCCGGTGGTCGTCACGTCGTCCACCAGTGCGAGGTGAAGCCCGGCCACCGGCCCGTCGACGACGAATGCGCCGCGCAGATTGTCGGCCCGGCCCGCGAGCGGCAGGCCCGACTGGGGCAGGGTGTCGCGGACCCGGCGCAGCAGTCGCGGCTGCACCGGAATGCCGGTGCCCGCGGAAAGCACCCGCGCGAGCTCGGCCGACTGGTTGAAGCCGCGCGCGGCGAGGCGCGGGTCCGACAGCGGGATCGGCAGCAGGACGTCGGGCCGCGGGGCGCCCGCGCACCGCTCCAGCAGCAGGCCGCCGAGTACCGGCACCAGCCACAGGTCACCGTCGAACTTCAGCCGCCTGACCATCGCATCGACCGGGAACCGGTAGTCGAGCGCAGCCACCCGCGTATGGACAGGAGGTGGCTCGTCACGGCACCGCCGGCAGCCTGCGGACAGGCCGGCCTCGGCGTCCGGCATTCCCGGGTCCGGCGGACCGCCGCAGCGGGTGCAGCGGTCGGTGGCCGCCCAGGGCAGGTCGCCGTGGCATCCGGCGCACAACAGCTCGCCAGGTGCATCGCGTGCACCGCAGAGCGCGCAGGGCGGGCGATCGAACCAGCGCCGCAGCAAGGCGGGCAGGCGGCCTGTCCATCCGGCAGTTTGACAACGGGGCATGGGCGACCGATCATCGATCGATGAGACATGCCCGCCATCCTTACGCAGCCTGAGTCCATGGACACCCTCGAGAAACACGCACAGCGTCCAGATTCGCCCGTCGGAATCCAGGGCGGCCAGCACGCCGGTTCGTCCGACGGTCCCGTTTCCTGGTCGGTCGACGCCGTGGCCGGGTTGTTCGAGTTGCCGTTCGCGGACCTCATGTTCCGTGCACAGGTCGCGCATCGCGAGAACCACGATCCGAACGCCGTGCAGCGTTCGACGCTGCTGTCGATCAAGACCGGCGGTTGTCCCGAAGACTGTGGCTACTGCCCGCAGGCAGCGCGCCACGACACCGGCGTCGGCAACGAGCCCATGCTCTCGGTCGATGCCGTTGTCGAAGCCGCCCGCAGTGCCAAGGCCAACGGTGCCACCCGATTCTGCATGGGCGCGGCATGGCGCAGCCCGAAGCAGCGCGACCTCGAGCCGGTGCTCGCCATGGTGCGCCAGGTGCGCGCGCTGGGGCTGGAGACCTGCGCGACGCTGGGCATGCTCAAGCCCGGCCAGGCCGGGCAACTGCGCGAGGCAGGGCTCGACTACTACAACCACAACCTCGACACGGCGCCCGAGTTCTACGGCGACATCGTGTCGACGCGCACCCAGGACGACCGTCTCGACACGCTGGCCCAGGTGCGCTCGGCCGGCATGAACGTCTGCTGCGGCGGCATCGTCGGCATGGGCGAGACGCGGCGCCAGCGGGCCGGCCTGATCGCGACGCTGGCCAACCTCGATCCCTACCCGGAGAGCGTGCCGATCAACCACCTTGTGCGCGTGCCGGGCACGCCGCTCGAGAACGAAGACGCCCTCGACCCGCTCGAGTTCGTGCGTACCGTCGCGGTGGCGCGCATCACCATGCCGCGCGCGATGGTGCGGCTGTCGGCCGGCCGTGAAGAGATGTCCGAGGCGGTGCAGGCCCTGTGCTTCCTGGCTGGCGCGAACTCGGTGTTCTACGGTGACCGCCTGCTCACCACCGGCAATCCCGACGTCGAGCGCGACCACGCACTGTTCGACCGGCTGGGCATCCATGGCCTGGAGCCTGCCCGGTCCGCGGCCGAGGCGGATGCGGTTCCTGCGCAGGCCACCTGAGGCGAAGTGACCAGGCTGTCCGACCTCGCAGCGCGGCTCGCCGGGCTGGAGGCCGAATCGCTCCGGCGCACCCGCCGCCGCCTCGATTCGCCGCAGGGCGTGTCGGTGACCATCGACGGCCGCCCGTATGTATCGTTCTGCAGCAACGACTACCTCGGCCTGGCCGCGCATCCGGCGCTGGCGGCGGCCGTGGCCGAGGGCGTCGCACGCCATGGCACCGGGGCAGGTGCCTCGCACCTGCTGACCGGGCATGCGGACGCGCATGAAGCGCTCGAACGAGACCTCGCCCGGTTCAGCGGCTTTCCGTCGGCCCTGCTGTTCTCCACCGGCTACATGGCCAACCTCGGCGTGGCCACCGCGCTGCTGGGGCGCGGTGATGCGGTCTTCGGCGACCGCCTGAACCACGCCTGCCTGAACGACGGGGCGCTGCTGTCCCGCGCACGGTTCCACCGCTTCCACCATGGCGACCTGGCATCGCTCGAGCGCCAGCTCGCCGCCAGCGATGCACGGGTGCGCATGATCATGGTCGATGGCGTGTTCAGCATGGACGGCGACATCGCGCCGCTGCCCGCGCTGCTCGACCTGGCCGTTCGCCACGATGCCTGGCTGCTGGTGGACGATGCGCACGGCTTCGGCGTGCTCGGCGACGGGCGCGGCTGCCTCGCCCACCACGGCATCGACCCGTCCACGGTGCTCGACCATGTCATCTACATGGGCACGCTCGGCAAGGCGGCCGGCGTGTTCGGCGCATTCGTCGCGGCTGCACCGGAGGTGATCGACACCCTGGTGCAGTCGGCGCGCACCTATGTGTTCACCACCGCGCTGCCGCCGATGGTGGCCTGTGCGCTGCAGGCAAGCCTGCAGATCATCGAGCACGAGCCACGGCGGCGCGATCACCTCGCCGCGCTGGTCCGGCGCTGGCGGGAGGGCGTGCAGGGCCTGCGCAGCGGGACCCCGCTGCCGTCGTCGACCGCGATCCAGCCCTGGGTGGTCGGCGGTTCGGCGCAGGCGCTGGCACTGTCTGCCGCGCTGGCCGGGCGGGGGTTTCTGGTGCCGGCGATCCGGCCGCCGACCGTGCCCGCCGGCAGTGCGCGCCTGCGCGTGTCGCTGTCGGCTGCGCACACGCTGCAACAGGTGGACCAGTTGTGCGAGGCGATGCACGCGGTCGACGCGTTGCATGGCTGAGCCGGGGCTGCGCAGGGTCACCGACTGGCTGCTGGTGCCGGGCTGGGGTTTCGATGCGTCGGCGTTCGACGAGGTGCGGGCGGCCTTGCCCCCGGCCTTCGCCGTGGAGGCGGTCGCCTGCAGCGCGGCGGCTGCGGCCATCGACCGGCGTGTCGCGGCGGTGCACGCCGGCGAGGGCGCGCCGTTCGGCATCGGCGCATGGTCGCTCGGAGCGACCATCGCCCTCGAACGGGCCTCGCGCTGCAGGGGCGCGATCGCGGCGCTGGTGGTGACCGGGGCGACCCCCCGGTTCGTCGCGTGCGACGGGTGGCCGCACGCGATGCCGGCGGCGGACTTCGATGCGTTCGCCGCGATCGCGGCGGCGTCGCCGGTCGGGGCGCAGTCGCGGCTGGCGGCGCTGTGCGCGCTGGGTGCGTCGGATGCGCCCGCGCTGGTCCGGCGCCTGCGCCGTTCGTTCGATCGTCCGCGGCCCGACGACGGACCGGGCGCGTTCGATCGCGCGCTGCTCCGGGACCTCGAGTCGCTGCGCAACGCCGACCTGCGCGGGCTGCTTCCCGGGATCGACCTGCCGGTCACGGTGGTGCACGGCGAACGCGATGCGCTCGTCCCTGCCGATGCTGCGCGTATGATGGTCGACCTGCTGCCGCGGGCGACAGGGTCGACTGTCCCCGGCGCGGGCCATGCGCTGCCGGTGACCTGCGCGGCGCAGTTCGCCGCCACGATCGCCCGTGCAGCAGGCAGCCCCATCCATGCGACGGCGCAGCGCGCCGAACCCGATGCCGACGTGACACGCCCGCGATGAACCCGTCCCTGAATGCGCCACACGTGATCGACAAGCGAGCAACCCGCGAGTCCTTCTCGCGAGCGGCTTCGTCATACGACCGCGCGGCGGTCCTGCAGCGCGAGGTGGGCGACCGCATGTCGGAACGGCTCGACTACATCCGGATAGAGCCCTCGCGGGTGCTCGACGCAGGCAGCGGCACCGGCTACGGCACGCTTTCGCTGGCCGCGCGCTACACGAAGGCGCAGCGGATCGCGCTCGACATCGCGCCGGCGATGCTGCAGGCGGCTGCCGCGAAGGAGCCGGGGCGCTGGCTCTCCGCGCTCGGCGTGCGTCCGCGCACGCTGCCGGTGTGCGCCGACCTCGAGCGTCTGCCGCTGGCTTCCGCGTCGATCGACATGGTGTGGTCGAACCTGGCGCTCCAGTGGGTGAACGACCTTCCAGCGGCCTTCGGCGAGTTCGCGCGCGTCACGCGCCCGGGCGGGCTCGTGATGTTCAGCACGTTCGGGCCCGACACGCTGAAGGAACTGCGCGCCGCGTTCGCGCGGGTCGACGGCTACAGCCATGTGAGCCGCTTCACCGACATGCACGATATCGGCGACATGCTGCTCGAGGCCGGTTTCGTGACACCGGTCGTCGACATGGAGAAGATCACGCTGACCTATCCGTCGGTACCGGAACTGATGCGCGACCTGAAGGCGATCGGTGCGCACAACGCGACCGCCGGGCGCCGCACCGGGCTGATGGGCCGGCGCGCGTTCGAACGCGTGGTCGCGGCCTACGAGCAGTTCCGCAGCGACGACCGGCTGCCTGCGACCTACGAGGTGGTGTACGGCCATGCCTGGCGCGGTGAGGCGCGGCGCACGGCGGACGGCCATGCCATCGTCCGCTTCGACCGGGCGCGTCCCGGCGTGGACCGGGGCTGAGTGCCGGTGCCCGCACTGTTCGTGACCGGCACCGACACCGGCATCGGCAAGACCCGGACCTGCGCGGTGGTCGCCCGGGCGCTCGGGGAAGCCGGTCGCCGCGTCGGCGTGCTGAAGCCGATCGCGTCGGGGGCGGTGGACGCCGGAGGCCAGCGCCTCGCGTGGGAAGACATCGATTCCGCGGTCGATGCGTCCAACGTGCCGCTGCCGCTGCACTGGGTCAACCAGTACCGGTTCGCGGAGCCGGTCGCGCCGCACCTGGCCGCCGCCGATGCCGGGGTGGCGTTGTCCACCGCGCCGATCGTCGACGCGGCGCGCGCGGCGCGCGCGCAGGTCGACTGGCTGCTGGTCGAGGGGGCCGGCGGTTTCCGCGTGCCGCTTGCGGCCGCGCCCGGTGCCGACACCGCGGCGCTGGCGGTCGAACTGGGTTTCCCGGTGCTGGTGGTGGTGGGGGTGCGGCTCGGATGCATCAACCACGCGCTGCTGACCGCGGAAGCGATCCAGCAGCGCGGGCTGGTGCTTGCAGGCTGGGTGGCCAACGCCGTCGATCCGCAGGTCGCACGCGCGGACGAGGTGATCGAGACGCTCGACCGCTGGATGCCCGCTCCGTGCATCGCACGGCTGGCCCACGCGCCCGTGCCCGACTGGAAATCGGCCTGCGCCGCCGTGCGCATCGATCTGCTCGACGAAGGGTGCGCGGGCACGTAAGACACGGTCGTGCGGTTGAAGCAGGGGCCCCTGCTGTGCTAGATTCAGCAGTGCGTCGAAGGGCCGTGTTTGACCCGGTCCGGAGTTCAACCCGGTGTTCCACCCAGGGTCGGTGCAGGCCTCCCAATACAGGCCGCGTTGCCCGCCGGGAGGTGTCCGGACAGCGACGGTGAAGCACGTTGATGCTGTCCGCATCGCTTCATTGCAGGTGCCACGGCAAGGGTGCCTGCGGGCAGTTACGGTGGCCGGTGCATGCCGCACGGTTGCAGACAGCGGGCCCATCCGGAAAGTCCGCCGCCGGCCAGTTTGGCGACCATCCGTGGCAGGCAGTGCCAGGCAGCGTCAACCGGTGGTCAGCCGCGCAGGGAGATTCGAAATCACTACGATCGAGGCGGAAGTGGGGTCAGTATCGATCACCACTGTGCCATCGGAAGCACGGAACCATCCTGACGCGGCAGTCGGCCTGAGCCTGACTGCCCGGCCGAATCGTTCGCTCTCGCTCGCCGCGCGCCGCTGGGTCGCGATCGGCATGTGCATCCCGGTCCTGGTCGTTTCCCTTGTCGTGGCCGTGCAGGGTGCCTGGCTGGTGATGCCGTTCGCCGGGATCGAGGTTGCGCTGATCGTCTTCGCGTTCCGCTGGCTTCGCGCCGGCGATGGCGACTACGAAACGGTGCGCGCCTGCGGCGACGAACTGCTGCTGCAGCGGTCGATCCGTGGCCGCATCGAAGCGTCGCGCTTCAACCTGCACTGGGTGCAGGTCGTGTTCGAGCCGGCCGGCATTGCCCGCAAGAGCCGGCTCGCGCTGAGGTCGCACGGCCGGGTGTATCCGATCGGCGAACTGATGACCGACGCCGAGCGCAGCGCGGCCGCCGATTACCTCGTTTCGCGCATCCGGCACGCGCGCTCCGCGTGCGCCTGATCGCGCCTTCCCAATCGTCCCCGATCCCGTCCTTCGTTTCACGTCACGGCTGCAGGTCGCATCGCACACCGGAGTCTTCATGAATCGTCCGCACCACCCCCGCATTCCTTCGGCCCTGGCCGGCGCAGCCAGCCTGCTGCTTCCCGCGATGTCCTTCGCACAGGAGGCGGCAGGCCCGGCATACCAGGCGGCCTCGAAATACAACCTGCAACCGCCGGTCAGCGAAATCGCTTCGCAGATCTACGACCTGCACACGATCATCCTGGCCTTCTGCGCGGTGATCTTCGTGGCGGTGTTCAGCGCGATGTTCTACGCGATCATCTATCACCGCAAATCGGCAGGCCACAAGCCGGCCCAGTTCCACGAGAACACGACGGTCGAGATCGTCTGGACGGTGGTGCCGTTCCTGATCCTGATCCTGATGGCCTGGCCGGCCACCAAGACGGTCATCGCGATGAAGGACACGTCGGCACCCGACCTGACCATCAAGGCGACCGGTTACCAGTGGAAGTGGGGCTACGACTACCTGAAGGGCGAGGGCGACCTCAAGGACGTGGCGGACGGCATCGCGTTCTATTCCGCGCTGGCGACCACGCACGAAGAGCGCACCAACCTGAAGCCGAAGGAGGCCGACTACCTGCTCGACGTCGACAACCGGCTGGTCGTGCCGGTCGGCAAGAAGGTCCGTATCCTCACGACGGCGAACGACGTCCTGCATGCCTGGTGGGTTCCCGCCCTTGGCGTGAAGCAGGACGCCATCCCCGGCTTCATCCGCGATACATGGTTCAAGGCCGACAAGGTCGGCGTCTACCGTGGCGTCTGCGCCGAACTCTGCGGCAAGGAGCATGCGTTCATGCCGATCGTGGTCGAGGTGAAGTCGGTCGAGGATTTCCGCACCTGGGCGGCCGAACGGCAGAAGCTGCGTACGGCGGCTGCACCGGCGGCAGCGCCGGTCACGGCCCCGGTCGCCGCGGCGCCGGCGGCTCCGGCGGCGGCCGCACCGAAGGCCGAGGTCGCCGACCGCGCAGCGGCCGTGCCGGCGCGCACGGCCAGCGGCGGCTAGGCCGGCGCGACCGTCCGCCATCCGGCACCCGCTCACGCATCCATACCCGAAACACCGCGCATCACCAGGTACACCAGGTACACCAGGGAGACGACACATGCAGGCCACTCACGCCCATCCGGCCGCCCATGACCACGGCGCACACGGTCACCCGACCGGGCTGATGCGCTGGATCACGACGACCAACCACAAGGACATCGGCACGATGTACCTGTGGTTCAGCTTCACCATGTTCCTGGTGGGCGGGGTCCTCGCGCTGATGCTGCGCACGGAGCTGTTCCAGCCCGGGCTGCAGGTGGTCGAGCCCGAGGTGTTCAACCAGCTCACCACGATGCATGGCGTGATCATGGTGTTCGGCGCGATCATGCCGGCGTTCGTCGGCTTCGCGAACTGGATGATCCCGCTGCAGATCGGCGCGGCCGACATGGCCTTCGCGCGGATGAACAACTGGAGCTTCTGGCTGCTCCCGCCGGCCGCGCTGCTGCTGGTGATCTCCTTCTTCGTGCCCGGTGGCGCCGCCGCGGGCGGCTGGACGCTGTACCCGCCGCTGTCGATCCAGATGGGTCCCGGCATGGACCTCGCGATCTTCGCGCTGCACATCCTCGGCGCGTCGTCGATCATGGGCTCGATCAACATCGTGACCACGATCCTGAACATGCGCGCCCCGGGCATGACGCTGATGAAGATGCCGCTGTTCTGCTGGACCTGGCTGATCACCGCCTACCTGCTGATCGCGGTGATGCCGGTGCTGGCTGGCGCGATCACCATGATCCTGACCGATCGCCACTTCGACACCCACTTCTTCAATGCGGCCGGCGGCGGCGATCCGGTGCTGTTCCAGCACGTGTTCTGGTTCTTCGGGCATCCCGAGGTCTACATCATGATCCTGCCGGCGTTCGGCATCGTGTCGGAGATCATCCCGGCGTTCGCCCGCAAGCCGCTGTTCGGCTACACCTCGATGGTGTACGCCACCTCGTCGATCGCGATCCTCTCGTTCATCGTCTGGGCGCACCACATGTTCACTGTCGGCATGCCGGCGACCGCGCAGCTCTTCTTCATGTACGCGACGATGCTGATCGCGGTGCCCACCGGCGTGAAGGTGTTCAACTGGGTGGCGACGATGTGGAAGGGCTCGATGACCTTCGAGACCCCGATGCTGTTCGCCTGCGGCTTCATCTTCGTGTTCACGATGGGCGGCTTCACCGGGCTGATCCTCGCGATCACCCCGATCGACATCCAGCTGCACGACACCTACTTCGTGGTGGCGCACTTCCACTACGTGCTGGTGGCGGGCTCGCTGTTCGCCCTGTTCGCCGGCGTGTACTACTGGCTGCCCAAGTGGACCGGGCACATGTACAACGAGACGCTGGGCAAGGCGCACTTCTGGCTGTCGGTGATCTTCTTCAACATCACCTTCTTCGTGCAGCACTTCCTCGGCCTGGCCGGCATGCCGCGCCG
>LNFM01005280.1_pt1 | contig 22567 bp, 19 predicted proteins | sample 596031 | NCBI WGS metagenome assembly LNFM01 (sample SAMN04254537, study PRJNA301005) | activated carbon metagenome | isolation source: dual media filters at the Ann Arbor, Michigan drinking water treatment plant | place: USA: Ann Arbor | reverse complement strand
TTGCTGGTGCTCGAACTCGAATAATAGACGCGCGGGACCTTGTTGGACCCCGTTGGCGTCGCGTCGGTGTACGCAGCCGTGCCCTGCCGCTCAGATACGCAGTACGCGTTCGTGCGGTACCACGTGCGCGAATCGGAGTCGCGGAACTTGAACTTCAAGCTCGACGCCGGGTTATAGGCAACGGTCGGACCCAGCACCGTGCCGACGTTGACGGCCGCTGAAAACGGTACGATCGCGACGCGTGACGTGTGTTCGCTCTGGTCGTCCCAGACGAGGATTTTTACGAGATCCTTGGCCGCGTCCTTGAGATCCGCGATGCGCTGGCCGGCCATCGACCCTGTGACGTCGAGCATCATCGAAACTTCGATGCTGTAGCCGTCATTGCCACCACCACCGCCGCCACGGCAGCCTATGCAGAATTTCGCCTGCGAGCGCGTCGTAACGATGATCGAATCTTCGCGGACCATACTGAGGAACGGCGTCTTGACCGTCGCCTGAGCCTCAATGGTGAGCGTGTTCTCGCCCGTATCGGCGACGAGCTTGGTCAGCTTCGCGTCGACACCATCGGGCTTCATGCTGTTGAAGTGAATGATCGCCTTCTTCTCGGCGAGATCGATGTCCTGCTCGGTCTGCCAGATGCGTGCCGCTGCCAGTGCCGCGCTGTCTACCGTCGACTGCAGCTTTTCGCGCGCGAGAACGGCCCGCCCAAAATCCACGGCGCCACCAACAACCGCCAAGACCATGACGGTCATCAGCGTGAACATGATTGCGACCGATCCGCGTTCGTCACGGGCAGCGCGGCGAGCGCCCTCCCGTATCATCCGGCCCGCCGTCATAGCGCGCTCTTGATGCATTTTGCCTCCAAAAATTCGATGAGCGCGATCACGGGCTCATTTTTATGCCTGCAAAAAGTCCGATCTTGCGCAAACCATACGATCAACACATGGACGGCCTGTTAAGACCTGGAGTTGGCTAGCCACTAATTTCAGTTCGAATAATCCGTGATTAAAAATGTATTTAAACGGATAGGGTCCTGATTACCTTTCGTTAGCCAGCTTTCCGGCAGCCTGCCCGATCTTCGGGCGCCACCAACGCGCTCGACTCGGCATACGCTCAAATCGGTTGGACGCAGACGACGGGCGAACCTAATCTTTCGCGATCCGACCTGCGGAAGGAGTAGTTGTATGCCGCACGCCGACCTTCATGGCCTGAACCTCACGACAGCCAGCGCCGCGGCGGCCGATGCGTTCAACGACACGGTGCTGAGCTACCTCCGCTACCGCAGCGATATCTCCGCCAATCTCCTCAAGACGCTCGCCGCCGATCCCGGTTTCGCGCTCGGTCACGTCCTCAAGGGCTACCTGGCGATGCTCGGCTACAAGCAGGCGCTCGTGCCGGTTGCGGTCGAAGCCGTGCGCACGGCAGAAGGCCTGATCGACGGGGCCAGCGATCGGGAGAAGGCGCACGCAGGCGCCCTCGGAGCCTGGGCAGACGGCGACCTCGATCGCGCCATCGGCACCTGGGAGCAGATCCTCGACGCGCACCCTACGGACGTCCTCGCGTTGCGCTTGCACCATTTCAACGCCTTCTGGCTCGGACGGCCGGGCGCCATGGCCCGCCAGGCCGAGAAGGCGCTGCCGCAGTGGGGCAGCGATCTCCCTGGCTGGGGCACGCTGCTCGCCTGCCGCTGTTTCGCGCACGAGGAACTCGGCAACTACACGCTCGCGGAAGCCTCGGGACGCGACGCCATCGACTTCGACAGAGGGGACCTGTGGGCCGCGCACGCCGTCGCCCACATCCTCGAGATGCAGGGACGCTGCGGCGAAGGCATCGACTGGCTGTCCAGCCTCGAGCCGTATTGGGAGGGCGCCAATAACCTCAAACATCATCTGTGGTGGCATCGCGGGCTCTATCATTTCGAGCGTGGCGAGTTCGATACCGTGCTCGAACTCTACGATCGCCACTTCCGCAACCTGTCGTCGCCACTGACGCAAGCGCAGCCCGACCTCTACATCGACATCCAGAATGCCGCCTCGATGCTGTTCCGGCTCGAACTGCGCGGCGTCGACGTCAAGGCCCGCTGGGTAGAGATCGCCGACAAGGCCGAGGAGCGGATCGGCGACTGCCTGTCGCCGTTCACGCTACCGCACTGGATGATGGCGCTGGCCGCGACGCGGCGCTTCGAAGCGGGCGGACGGATGCTGGAGGCCATGCGCAAGTATTCCGCCGGCACGACGATCAACGCGCGCATGGTGCGGGAATATGCGATGCCGATCAGCGAAGCGTTGCTGCTTCGCGCGCGCGGCGATCCCGCCGCCGCTTGCCGCGTCATGCGTCCGGCGATCGGCGGCATGTACCGATTGGGCGGCAGCCACGCGCAGCAGGACGTGCTCGAGCAGTTGTTCCTCGATTGCGCCATCGCCGCCGGCACCAACGATGACGTCACGCTGATCCTCGAACGCGTCGCCGGCCGCCACCCCATCCCGCCCACACGCCGCATGGGCTACAAGCACGCTGTGAAAGAACTTACTTAACTCCGCCGGCGCGTACGGCTTCGCCTACACGCGCGGCGGCGCTGCCTCTCGGTCGCATTCTCACTTCGCGGCCTTCGGCCGCTGTCGGCGACCGCGGAAAAGCTATCTACACTTCACCTCGATCCCGCCGACGCGATTGTCCGTCATCAATTCCGGCTTGAAGGCGACGCCGTGGCCGGGTGTTTCGCTCGGCTTGAGGATACCACCGACGGGGATCGAGGGATTGACCCAGATGTCGTCGTTCCAGTCCATGTACTCGGCATAATTGGCGTTGGGGATCGAGCACAGCACGTGCACGTTCAGCTCATGGAAGAGGTGCGGCGCCATCTGGATGCCCCACGTATCGGCGATCGCCGCGATCTTGCGCAGTTCAGTGAGGCCGCCGCGCATCGGATCGGGTTGCAGGATCGGCGACGACGGCGTCGTGAAAAAGGGCCGCAGGTCATAGCGCGTGAAGTGGCTCTCGCCACCGACGACGCGCGTCTTCAAGGCCGCCGCGACGCGCTGATAGCCGGCAAAATCCTCGCAAACCACGGGCTCCTCGAGCCAGTAGGGATCGGCCTCGTCGATGTGGTGCCCGGCCTGGATCGCGGTGTCCGCCGTCCAGCCCATATTGACGTCGATCATGATCTCGATGCCGGGGCCGAGCGCGTCGCGCATCGCGTGGACATTGCGCACGTCCTCCCGCCACGGTCGCAGGTGCGCGACCTGCATCTTGATCGCCGTCATGCCCATGCCGACGAATTCCTTGGCGCGCGCGATCATGCCGTCGCCGCCGAGCCCGCGCCAGCAGCCCGAGCCGTAAGCCGGCACCGAGGCGCGCGCGTTGCCCCACAATCGATGCAGCGGCAGGTTCGCGCGCTTGCCGACGATGTCCCACAAGGCGATGTCGACAGCCGACATGGCGAACGTCGCGACGCCGCCGCGACCGACGCGATACGTGCTTTTCCAAAGCATCTGCCAGATGCCTTCGACCTCGGTCGCGTCACGCCCGAGAATGCGCGGCGCGACCATCTCCTTGAGGCACGCCTCGATCGTTTCCGAGCCGTCGCCGAGCATGTGCAGATAGCCCATGCCGGTGAGGCCGCCTCTCGTCGCGATCTCGACCACGAGGAACTGGCGTGGCAACGGATCGACGATACCGGCAGCGGGCGGGCCGTCGCGCCAGGGAATGCTGAGACGCGTCGTGCGCAGGTTGACGATCGTCGTGTCGGACATGGTTCCCCCTCGCGCGCGCTGAACGCGTCGCTACATTTTCAGCATGATTTTGGCGGCGGCGACGGTGCCCGCGTCGAGTTCGGCGAAAGCGGCGGCACCTTCCGACAGTGGTCGCTGCTCCGTCCAGTCGATCGGCCCGAAGATTCCCGCGGCCAGTCCGTCGAGCGTCTCGCGAAACTCGACGGGCGTGTAGGCGAAGGAGCCCAACAGGCTGATTTCGCTTCGCGTGAGATGGAGGTACTCGACCCCACCGTCGCCAGACGAAAGTCCGACGTGAACGATCACGCCGCCATTCTTCACGAGCCGAACCGCTTCCTCGCGGGATGATTTCCCACCGTAGGCGTCAATCACGAGGTCGATGCTTGCGGCCGGCGGCCTGCTCTGCCCGCGAGGATCGTACGTGCCGAAGCGGCCAGCGGCGTTGATGCTGGCGCGCCGCGCCTCGCTCGTCTCCGCCATCAGAATGTTCTGCGTGCCGCGTGATTGGAGTATCTGAGCCGTGCCGAGACCGATCGGCCCGCCACCGATGACGGCGACCTTCGCTGCGGCGAGCGGCAGATGGATGGCCCGCTCGCCGAGGCCGACGGCGTGGTAGCCGACGGCGAAGGGTTCCGCCAAAGCCGCCATCTCCATCGGCATAGCGTCAGACACCGCGAACAGGTTGCGCTCGGGCACTCTGACAAATTCTGCGAATGCCCCGGGGCGTGGCGTGCGCGAGATCACCTGTCGGTTGCGGCAGAGATGCTGGCGGCCGCTGCGGCACACGTCGCAGTCGCTGCACGAGACAATCGGGTTTATCGCGACGCGCCGCCCGGGCCGCTCTCCCGACACCACGACGCCTGCTGCTTCATGGCCGAGAATTTCGGGCGGCGGCTGAGCGGGGTTGTGGCCGTGGTAGACGTGCATGTCCGAGCCGCAGATGCCGCAGACATCGACTTTGACAATCACGTCCTCGTTGGCCTGCGGCTCGGGCTCGTCGCGCAAGACGAGCGTCTTCGGGCCGATATAGACCAGCGCCTTCATGTCACCCCTCGACGTATCTGCGAAAAATGAGTTGATCAAAGCGAACGTACGATACCTTCGCTCCAAACAGCGCACTCAGACATCCTGGCTCCACTTCAATATTGACGTCGGCTAGCTGATGAAGCTCCCAGTTATTCGAGGATTCGGCGAGGATGACTTTTTCTAACTGCTTGCCGACCTCCGAAGCTGATCCAGACGCCTTCAGCTTTCCGATAAATGGAACCACTTTATATACATAATATCCCATATTTCTCCCCGATCAGTTATGGACTATCGACACCGCCATTGGGTGGGCGGCAACGCATGATGCGCTTCAAAGCTAAGTACGCGCCCTTCGAAGATCCGTATTTTTCGATTGCTTGGATGGCGTAGTCTGAGCATGTCGGCTCAAAACGGCAAGATAGTCGCAAACGGCTGGGTGCATTCCGCTGATAGGCACGCACGAGGCCAATCACGATGCGCTTCATAATCGGTACCAGAGTTTGCTTGTAGAACTGGGCCAGCGATAAAGGCGCTAGCCCAGTTCATTGCGCGTGACGCTAGAGCTTGAACGGCACGACCTTCTGTTGCTGCGTGCCGAGGCCCTCGATCGACAGCTTCATGACGTCGCTCGCCTTGAGGAACGTCGGCGGCTTCATGCCGAGGCCGACGCCCGGCGGCGTGCCCGTCGTCACGACGTCCCCCGGCTCGAGCACCATGAACTGCGAGACGTAATGCAGGATGAAGTCGCACTTGAAGATCATCGTGCTCGTCGAACCCGACTGAGCGCGCTTGCCGTTGACGTCGAGCGACATCGGCAGGCTGTTGACGTCCTTGACCTCATCGGCGGTGACGAGCCAAGGGCCGAGCGGCCCGAACGTCTCCGCGCATTTGCCTTTCATCCACTGGCCGCCACGTTCCATCTGGAAGGCGCGCTCCGAGATGTCGTTGCAGATCGTGTAGCCGGCGATGTGGCTGGCAGCGTCCTTGAGATCGACATAGCGCGACCGCTTGCCGACGACGAACGCGATCTCGAGTTCCCAGTCGAGCTTCGTCGAATCGCGCGGGATCATGACGTCGTCGTTGGGGCCGCAGATGCAGTTGGTGAGCTTGTAGAAAATGATCGGCTCGGCCGGGATCGGCTGTCCGGCCTCCTTGGCGTGGTCGGCGTAGTTGAGGCCGATGGCGACAAAATTGCGAACATTGCCGATCGGCGCACCGAGCCGCACGCCCGATGGCGCGGCCGGCAGCGAGGCTGGATCGATCGCGCGGAGCTTGGCGAGGCCGGCGTCGCTCAACACGCTGCCGTCGATATCCTTCACGTGACCCGATAGGTCGCGAATGGTGCCGTCACGGCCGACAAGGCCGGGCTTTTCGGCGCCGGGCGCACCGAAGCGAACGAGCTTCATGGGGTTCACTCCTCTGAGGATTTTCTTGGGTTCCGTATGCGTAGGGCGCGACGCGTTTCCTGTCCAGAGCCATTGCCACCCGGCGGCAAGCCTGCTCAGATGCCGCAAACGCAATCCACCGAGGAGACGCTACAATGAAAAACCCCTTCGACCTCACCGGCCAGGTGGCGCTGATCACCGGCTCGAGCCGGGGAATCGGACGTTCGATCGCCGAGATCATGGCGTCGATGGGGGCCAAAGTCGTGGTGTCGAGCCGCAAGGCGGACGCGTGCGAAGAAGTTGCATCAGCGATCCGCAAGTCCGGCGGCGACGCGCACGTCATCCCTTGCAACATCGGACGCAAGGAGGAGGTCGAGCTCCTTCATCGCAAAACCATCGAGAAGTACGGGAAGCTCGACGCGCTGGTCTGCAACGCCGCCGTCAATCCCTACTATGGCCCGCTCGGCGGCATCTCCGATGACCAGTTCGACAAGATCATGGCGACCAACATCAAGTCGAACCTCTGGCTCGCCAACCTCGCGGTGCCCGGGATGGCCGAACGCGGCGGCGGCACCGTCACCATCATCTCGTCGATCGGCGGCATCCGAGGCTCCGCGATCCTTGGCGCCTACGGCATCTCGAAAGCGGCCGACTTCGCGCTCGCCCGCGCCCTTGCAGTCGAATGGGGGCCGAAGAACGTGCGCGTTAACTGCATCGCGCCGGGCCTCGTGAAGACCGACTTCGCCAAGGCACTCTGGGAGGACGAAGCCAATCTCAAGCGCCGCCTGGTCACCACGCCTCTCCGCCGCATCGGCGAGCCGGAAGACATTGGCGGCATCGCGGCGTTCCTCGCCGCGCCTGCCGGCGCGTTCATCACTGGACAGGTGATTGTCGCCGACGGCGGCGTGACGATCGGATCTTAGTCGTACGTCTGGACAAGCGCGTTCGGACAGGCCACTGTCGGAGCTGGATATTCCGCGCACGGTTTCTGCGCGGGGCGCGATCGAATTAGCTGACCGTCGGCGGCGGGACGCTCCCAGCCGCTGACGTCACGACCAATAGAACAACAGGCCCGCATCAAAAGCGGGCGACATGCTAGGGAGGAACACTATGACCCGTCGCCGGGTAATGGCTGCTGCTATTGCCGCTGTTCTGTTGTTGCCGGTCGCTCTCGCAGCCAGTCCGTCAGCGGTCGCACAAAGCTATCCGACGAAGCCGATCACGCTGATTGTGCCATGGCCGGCCGGCGGCTCCACCGACATTTCGATGCGGGCAATTGCCCGCGGCGCCGAAAAGCATCTTGGACAGCCCATCATCGTCGACAACAAAGGCGGCGCGTCCGGCACGCTCGGACCGGCGACCATGGCGGCCACCGCCAAGCCGGACGGCTACACCATCTCGCAGATCCCCATCACCGTGTTCCGTCTTCCGTTGATGAAGAACCAGAAGGTGTCTTGGAATCCCGACACCGACTTCTCTTACATCGTCCATTTGACGGGCTACGCGTTTGCGGTTGGCGTCCGAGCGGAAAGCCCATTCAAGACGTGGCAGGACGTCGTCGATGCCGCGAAGGCAAACCCCGGCAAGGTGACCTACGGTTCGCCGGGTGCGGGCACCTCGCTTCACATCGGGATGGAGCTCATCGCGGGCCAGTCCGGCATCAAGCTGACGCATGTACCCTTCAAGGGTGATGGCGAGCAGCGCGCCGCCGTTCTCGGCGGGCACATCGACATGGCCGTGGGTGGCAGCGGGCTCGTGCCGTTCGTCGGCGACGGGACGATGCGCGCGCTCATGATCTGGACCAAAGATCGCGCCAAGGCGTGGCCGGACGTGCCGACGCTGAAGGACCTCGGCTATCCCTGGGTGTTCGACAGTCCATTTGGTATCGCCGGCCCGAAGGGCATGGATCCAAAGATCGTCCAGATCCTGCACGACGCATTCAAGAAATCGATCGAGGATCCTGAGACGCTCGCCGTGCTCGATAAGTTCTTCATGGTTGCGAATTACGCGGACCAGAAAGGTTACCTCGAGATCATCAAGCAGACGACAGCCTACGAAAAGGACGCTCTGGAGCGAATTGGACTTGCCAAATAGCGCCGCGATCGGCAATGGGCACGGACATCCAGCAACCAACAGCATCACCGATGCTGCAAGAAGCGCAGCAATCCATCGGCAGACGCGAAAGCGCACCTGCCACATCTAAAACCGGAGGAAACGAATGAGATTTGCTACTGTCATCACGCGCACTTTGGCCGCTGCCGCCATCATCGGCGTCGCCACCGGCGCCATGGCGCAGAGCTACCCAACGAAACCCATCACGCTGATCGTGCCCTGGCCGGCCGGCGGCTCCACCGACGTCGCCATGCGCGCGCTTGCCGAAAACGCATCGAAGCACCTCGGACAACCGATCGTCATCGACAACAAGGCGGGCGCGTCCGGCACGCTCGGCCCTGCAGCCATGGCGGCGACCGCAAAGCCCGACGGCTACACCATCGCGCAGATGCCGATCACGGTGATGCGCCTGCCGCTGATGCAGAAGGTGAGTTTCGACGCGGAAAAGAGCTTCACCTACATCGTCCACCTCACCGGCTACACGTTCGGCATCACGACCAAGGCCGACAGTCCTTACAAGACCTGGAAGGACGTCGTCGACTTTGCCAAGGCGAACCCCGGCAAGGTGACGTATGCGACGCCCGGCGCCGGCACCTCGCTCCATATCGGCATGGAACAGATCGCCGATGCCGCCGGCATCAAGCTGACGCAGGTGCCGTTCAAGGGCGGCGCGGAAACGGGCGCTGCCGTTCTCGGTGGCCACACCACGCTGCAAGCGGATTCGACTGGCTGGAAGCCGCTTGTCGAAGCTGGTCAACTTCGCCTGCTCGCGATCTGGACCGCCAATCGCAGCAAGGTCTGGCCCGACGTGCCGACGCTCAAGGAACTCGGCTATCCGTTCGTGTTCGACAGCCCATTCGGCATCGCTGGCCCGAAGGGCATGGATCCGAAGATCGTCGAGATCCTGCACGATGCCTTCAAGAAGGCGCTGGAAGATCCGGGCGTGATCGCAACGCTCGAGCGCTACGACATGGTGCCGCGCTACATGAGCACCGCCGACTACAACACGGCCGTCAAGGGCGTCATCGCGCAGGAAACGGCCGCGCTGAGCAAGATCGGCCTGCTCAAGAAGGAATGACGCGGCGCGTCACGACACTCCGGCACGATGCCCGTGGGCATCGTGCCGTACGTTTTTGAGTACGGAGAGTGACCGTTGAAGGTATCGCTGCTGCGCAACGCGCAATTGTGGGGTGGGCTCGTCTGGCTCGCATTTGGTGCGTTCATCGCCTATCACGGCTACGAACTGGGGCTTGGCGTCGCGCGTGAGCCGGGCTCGGGCTTCGCGATCTTCTGGCTCGGTCTGTTCACCGCTGCGTTCGCGCTGTCGATCATTTTCAGCGCCATCAACGAAGGCAGCGAGGACATCGCATCGCTGTGGCAGGGCACACGCTGGGGCCGAGTCGCGCTGATCATTGTGTTACTGCTCTTGTTCGGCTTCTTCTTCGAGCGGATCGGCTTCGTCATCTGCTCGCTGACGCTGCTGCTGGTCCTGATGCGATTTGTCGATCCCGTGCCGTGGACGACCGCCCTCGTCACATCCATCACCGCCACGTTCGGCGTCTGGTACACGCTGAGCAAGCTCCTGCTGATTCAGCTCCCGAACGGGCTGCTGAGCCCGTGGCTCGGCTGAGGAACGATCATGGACATCATCTCCGCGCTCGGCCACGGTTTCTCGGTCGCTCTCCTGCCGACCAATTTGATGGCCTGCTTCTTCGGCGTTTTCATCGGCACGCTCGTCGGCGTGCTGCCGGGGATCGGGCCGGTCTCGGCGATGGCGCTGCTGCTGCCGGTGACGCTGTCGAGCACGCCCGAAGCCGGCATTATCATGATGGCCGGCATCTACTACGGCTCGATGTACGGTGGCTCGACCACTTCGATCCTCGTCAACATTCCCGGTGAAGCCGCGTCCGTCGTCACCTGCCTCGACGGTCACGCGATGGCCAAAAACGGCCGCGCCGGCCCCGCCCTAGGGATTGCCGCGCTCAGCTCCTTCGCTGCCGGCACGTTCGCCATCATCGCGCTAATGCTGGTCGCGCCGGCGCTCGCTAGGTTTGCGATCGCCTTCGGCCCCCCGGAATATTTCAGCCTGATGGTCCTCGGGCTCACCGTTCTCGCCTTCCTGACCCACGGATCGATGGCCAAGGCGCTGCTGATGGCCTGCGTCGGCGTCATCCTGGGCCTCGTCGGCATCGATGGCATTACGGCGGCGCCGCGCTTGACCTTCGATCGCCTGGAGTTGCTCGATGGTGTCGGACTGGTGCCCGTCGTCATGGGGCTGTTCGGCGTTGCCGAAATCCTCGCGAATATCGAACGCAGCATCCAGCGCGAGGTCGTTTCCGAGCGCATCGGCAGTCTGTGGCCAACCCTCGAAGACTGGACCTACTCGAAATGGGCGATCGTGCGCGGCACGATCCTGGGCTTCTTCCTCGGGGTGCTTCCCGGCGGCGGCGCGGTGATCTCCTCATTCGCGTCCTACGCCATGGAACGGCGCTATTCGAAGCGACCCGAAATGTTCGGCAAGGGTGCCATCGAAGGCGTCGCCGGGCCGGAAGCGGCAAACAACGCAGCGGCTGGTGGCGCTTTCATTCCGCTGCTGACGCTCGGCATCCCGCCGAACGTGGTGATGGCCCTGCTGCTCGGCGCCTTCATCATTCACGGCATCCAGCCCGGTCCGCTTCTGATCACGCAGAACCCCGGCATCTTCTGGGGCATCGTCGCCAGCATGTACATCGGCAATATCATGCTGCTGGTGCTCAACATGCCGCTGATCGGCATGTGGGTGCAGGTCCTGAAAGTGCCCTACAAGCTGCTGTTCCCGCTCATCCTGATGTTCTGTATCGTCGGCGTGTTCAGCTCGGGGAGCGCCGTCTTCGACGTCTTCGTGATGACGGTGTTCGGCGCCGTCGGCTACCTCATGCGCAAGTTCGGCTACGAGCCGGCGCCACTGGTCCTCGCGTTCGTGCTCGGCCCGATGGTCGAGAACAATCTCCGGAAATCTCTGATCCTGTCGCAGGGCGAATTCTGGATCTTCATCGAACGGCCAATCTCGCTCGCCTGTCTCCTCGTCGCAGCCGCCATGATCATCATGCCGCTGCTGCCTGCCTTGCGCGCGAAGCGGGAGGCGGTGGCGCTCGATCAGGAGTGAGATCGGGTCAGCGTTGCCACCGATTCCAAATGTGAGCCGTGAGGTTCAGCTTTGCGACGACCTCACTGGTGTGCCGGCTCTCTTCTAGTTGCACTGCTTGCCGGATGCGGCTCGGGGTTTATCCGAGACGTGACGTTGGTCGGCCCGTACCGCCTCGTCGCAGTCGATGTCCCAGAGGATATGGCACTCTGCCGTTCTGTCGGGAACAGAGGCGATTGCGTGGTAGATGGCCTGCCTAAGCCGACCATCTACCAAGCTGGCGCAAATGACGCGTACATTGTGCTGGCCCGCCATCCGCGCCAATGGCCGCAGCCTGCGGACAGGTCTGTCTCGGAATTCTACTACATCGTGCGCTCCCCCACGGAGGCTGATGCCATCAGGCCCCTTGCCGTTGTTGGTCCGATGGACGAGATAGAATTCATCCGGGAGAAGCAAAGACTAAGGCTGCCGGAATTCTCCAAGATTTTTCATGACCTCAAATGACCCCCGCGCTAGGGTTCACCGACCTCCACCGGGCGTGAGCAAAAGAATGCGCATCACCGTCATCCAGACCAATTCCATGCACGACAAGGCCCGCAACATCGCGCAGGCGACGGACCTGATCACGCGCGCGATCGAGACCGACCGGCCCGACGTGCTGGTGCTGCCGGAAGTGTGGAACTGGCGCGGCGGCACCACCGCCGTCAAACTCGCCAACGCCGACCGCATTCCCGGAGGCGACGCCTACGAGGCGCTGCAAGCGCTCGCACGCACCCACAAGGTGTGGATCCACGGCGGCAGCATGATCGAGCTGATCCCCGGCGGCAGCCAAGTCTATAACACCACCTGCGTCTTCAACCGCGAGGGGCGCGAGGTCGCGCGCTACCGCAAGATCCACATGTTCGACATCACTGCGCCCGACGGCACGCCGTACAACGAGAGCGCCACGGTGAAAGCCGGCAGCGAGGTCATCCTCTACGATCTCGAAGGGTTCAAGATCGGCTGCACGATCTGCTACGACATGCGCTTCGCCGAGTTGTACCTCGCGCTCGCCAAGGCCGGCGCCGACATCATCATGGTGCCGTCGTCGTTCACGCTGCAGACCGGCAAGGACCACTGGGAGGTGCTCCTGCGCGCCCGCGCCATCGAGACGCAAACGTACATCGTCGCGCCCGGTCAGTACGGCCCGTTCGTCGATGGCGAGGGCGCGACGCGCCTCTCGTACGGCCACAGCCTCATTGCCGACCCGTGGGGCCACGTCGTCTGCAAGGTTTCCGACGGCATCGGCTACGCTACCGCCAACATCGAGCGCGCCGAGATTACGCGCGTGCGCGGGCTGATCCCAGTTGCGGGGCATAGGAAGCTGTAAGGGACGCTATCGGGTCGCTACTTGGCACGCGCGGGCGGGGCTTTCGCCCCGCACCCCAACCGGGGAGACCCCGGACCCCCTCCTTTTTTGAGACTTGTAGTTCGGCCATACGGTGGCGGCCGAAGGCCGCGTGGTAGAGTTGCCAACCGGCGATTCAATTCCGCGGCGCGTGTAGGCGAAGCCGTACGCGCCCGCGGTAAAAAAGGACCTCCCACTTTGCCCCTCTCTACTGTCACCCAGGCGACCAGCGCGGCGCTGCGCGAGGCGGGCGGCTACCTTGCCGACCTCGTGACACCGACAGTGCGGCTCGGCGTGACGGGGCTCGCGCGATCGGGAAAGACGGTCTTCATCGCGGCGCTGGTGCGCAACCTGACGCTCGGCGGACGGCTGCCGTTCTTCTCGGTGGCGAGCGAGGGCCGGCTGATCCGCGCCTATCTGGAGCCGCAGCCAGACGACGCGATCCCGCGCTTCGCCTACGAGGATCACCTCGCGGCACTCGCCCGCGATCCGCCCGCTTGGCCGGAGAGTACGCGCCGCATCAGCCAGCTTCGCGTGACGATCGAGTACACATCGGCGAGCCGCGTCCGGCGCACGCTGACGCCGGGCCGATTGCATCTCGACATCGTCGACTATCCCGGCGAGTGGCTGGTCGACCTGCCGATGATGGCGCAGAGCTACGCAGACTGGTCAGCCGAGGCGCTGGCACTGGCGAACGCACCGCGGCGCGCGACCGCTGCGGCCACGTGGCTCGCGTTCGTGCGCGGTCTCGATGCGGCGGCCGGACAGGACGAGCAGGTCGCCATCACCGGCGCGAAGCTGTTCACCGATTACCTTATGGCCGCGCGGGCCGCCGATCCGACTTTGTCGATCACGGGACCCGGTCGCTTCCTGCTACCGGGCGATCTCGAGGGATCGCCGTTGCTGACGTTCTTTCCGCTGCCGCCGACCGACGCCATCGGGCGCGGCGCGCTGGCGCAGATGATGGAGCGGCGGTTCGAATCCTACAAATCCCACGTGGTCAGGCCGTTTTTCCGCGATCACTTCAGCCGCCTCGACCGCCAGATCGTGCTGGTCGACGCGCTGTCAGCGCTCAACAGTGGCACCGCCGGCATTGCCGATCTCGAAAGCGCGCTGACCGGCGTGCTGTCCGCGTTCCGGCCCGGCCGCGCGAGCTGGCTCGGGCAACTGTTCGCGCCACGCATCGACCGCATCGCCTTCGCCGCGACAAAGGCGGATCACCTCCACAGCGCCAACCACGATCGCCTCGAAGCGATCCTCGGCACACTCACCGCACGCGCAGAAGCCCGCGCGAGCGGCGCCGGCGCCGAGGTTCGCGCATTGGCGATTGCGGCGTTGCGCGCGACGCGCGAGGGTGAAGTGACACGCGATGGCCAGCGGCTTGCCTGCATCGTTGGCACGCCGCTCGCTGGCGAGACAATCGGCGGCAAAGTGTTCGACGGCAAAACGAGCGCGGCGGTATTTCCCGGCGACCTGCCGAGACTGGATCAGATGCCCGGTGGCTCGAACCCCGGCTCATTCAAGAGCGACATCCACGTCGTCCGCTTCAGTCCGCCGCGGATCGTCACGGAGACGCCGTCGGGTCTCATCGCGCCATGGCCGCACGTCCGCCTCGATCGAGCGCTGGAATTTCTGATCGGAGACCATCTCGCATGATGTCCCCATCCGATCCGCGACGCCCGCGTGCATTCTCGGCCAGCGAAGCCGAAATCATCGAGCCCGTGACCACTGCGCCCGCGAGCGATGCGAACGACGCCGCGCAGTCGCGGCCGGGGCTGCCGATCGGGTTGCAGATCCCGAATTTCGACGATGTCGGCCGCGGCATCCGCTGGGGCGCGTGGCTGCTCTCGGCGATGACGGCGCTCGCGAGCATTGCGTTCGGCGTCTGGTTTGCTCGTTTCGTGTCGGTTGCGCTCGCCCGCGACGACTGGATCGGCTGGATCTCATTTGGGCTCGCAGTGATCATCATCCTCGCCCTCGTCATGTTGGCGCTGCGCGAGATCGTCGGCTTCGTCCGTCTGCGCCGCCTCGGGGCGATCCGGCTCGGCGCCGACAAGGCGCTGCGCGAGAAGGATGTAGCCCAAGAGCGCGAGACCGTGCAGGCGATCCGGCGACTTCTTGCCGGACGGCCCGAGTTGCGCTGGCACCTCGCGCGCCTGGACGAACACGCCCGCGACGTCCGCGATCCCGGCGACCTAATGCGCCTCGCCGACCGCGATCTCATGCTGGTGATCGATGGAGAGGCGCGCCGCGTCGTCGCCAAGGCCGCCAAGCGCGTGACCATGGTGACGGCGCTGAGCCCGGCGGCGTTCGTCTCCGTCGCCTACGTGCTGATCGAGAACCTGCGCCTCTTGCGCACGCTCGCGGGCCTCTACGGCGGCCGGCCGGGATTTGCCGGCACCGCTCGGCTCGCGCGCATGGTGGTCGGCCATATCGTGGCGACCGGCAGCGTCGCGCTCACCGACGACCTGCTCGGCCAGTTCCTCGGCCAGGATCTGCTGCGGCGGGTCTCGCGGAGGCTTGGTGAAGGCATTTTCAACGGCGCCCTGACCGCCCGGATCGGGGCCGCGGCTGTCGAGGTGACGCGCCCCCTGCCGTTCATCGAGGCCCCACCGATCCGGGTCCGCGACTTCCTCGGCGAGCTCATGCGCCGCGCACCCGGTGCTACGCCCGCCAAGGGAGAGGCGTCGGGGCCAGCCGCCCCGCCCCCGGCTTGAAGGGCGCCGGGGCACCATCAACCCTCTCCAGCCCCCGTTGACCGGAGGCCCTACACTCTTCTATAGGAAAGCCCAGCGAACCGCCCTGGCCTAGGTGCTACGGGCGGTGCATTGCATTTGAGGCGCGCCACCCGGGCCATCGGCACGATTGCCATCCGGATATGACACGCCGAATACCACGTTCAACCCAGGAAGGACGACAGAATGGCCAATACCAGCTCGGCGCAGAAGGCAGCGCGCCAAACCTTGCGGCGCACCGAGGTCAACAAGACGCGCCGGTCGCGTCTGCGGTCGACCGTGCGCGCCGTCGAGAGCGCCATCGCTGCCGGCGACAAGTCCGCCGCCGAGACCGCTCTGAAGGCCGCCGAGCCGATCATGATGAAGTCCGCGCAGAAGGGCGTCGTCCACAAGAAGACGATGTCGCGCAAGGTTTCGCGGCTTGCGGCGCGCGTGAAGTCGATCGGCGCCACCGCGTCCTGATTGAGGAATTTCCTCTGGGTCGCGTCGCGACCCCTTCCGTGGCCAAATAGCCACAAATCGCGACTCAGGCACGATCGGAAGGTGCCTCGCCAATCATCTGATAATTGAAGATTTTGTGACATCCGAGCGCAGTTGCAATAGCCATTTCGGCGGCTTCTGTTGCACTCACAAAAGCAAAAACTAGATTCACGCGGCGCCCTTCGAGGGGCGCCGTTTTTGCTCCAAAAGATGCCTTCGGCGGTCGCGATTCAGGTCGGATTCTCAACGCGCTTCTCCACAGCCTGGAGAATTCGTCCACAGGTCGGACGGCAATCGGACGCGATGCCTTCTGAACGCCGATCGGACCGTTAGTGCGTCGTCGGCCCAAAGTCCGAGCTTGCTTCGCCGGTCTCCGATATGGTTACTATCCCCTTAAGGAGGCGGCGCCGAGGCCACTTGGGGTTCGCTTCCGAAGTAAATGCAGGCATCCCGGATGCAGACCGCAGTCTGCAGCTCGGTGACGGGGTTACAACGGCGTCTTGTATTGCGTTTTTCCATCAGGCGGTCTGCTTGGTGGCGCTCATTGTACTTGTCGATTGCTTGTCTGGGTGGCGGCGCAGGCCTGTGTATGGGCGCTGTTGCTTGTTTGTTGGATGCGGAGACTTTGAGTGGCGTTTGATTCTGGTGCGGTTGACGACGTGCCGGTGAAGGATGTGTGGGAGGCCCTGACGGGCAACTCGAAGGCCCTTTTGATCGATGTGCGGACTCGATCGGAATGGGCCTTTGTCGGAATGCCGGATCTCTCCGGGCTCGGTAGCAAGCCGATCCTGGTCGAGTGGCAGACATTCCCCGACAACCGTCTCAATCCGGCGTTCGTGGAACAGGTAGCTGAGCAGCTCGCCGCCGTCGGTGCGGACCACAGCAGCGAGCTGTTTTTCATCTGCCGTTCCGGCGGGCGGAGCCTCATGGCGGCGCGGGCCATCGCGGCGCAGGGCTACACCCATTGCCACAACGTGGCCGACGGCTTCGAGGGGCCGCTCGACCCGCATCGCCAGCGCGGCACGGTTGCCGGCTGGAAGGCCGAAGGTTTGCCCTGGTTGCAGGGCTGACGCGGCAGACGAGGGCTGGGATTCGTTTTGACGCTCGGGAGGTCGGCCATCGACAGGTGCGGAGACGCACCGTCAGCGCCGGAGCGTCGATTGAATCCTGAAGAATAATTGAATTCCAAGTGTGGGGTACGAACGATGACGGACGATCGAGATCTGCCGGAAGATCCAGGCAAAAAAATTGGAAAACCGCTCGGCGGCGCCGAAGGTGGCATCAACGGCCGTGGGCAGCGAGTGCGGCAGGCCCTCAAGGCAACGCTCGGTGACGACGTTTATTCGAGCTGGTTCCACTCGCTTGAATTCGCCTCTTTCGAGGGCGGGGCGCTGGTGGTCACCGTGCCGGTCAAGTTCCTGAAGAATTGGCTCGAGACTCACTATCTCGATGCCATCCAACGCTGCGCGGCGATCGAATTCGACGGCATCGAGCGCGTCGAGGTGAAGATCCGGACCCCGGCCCCGACCTCGCCGGTGGCGCAGGCGAACAATGCCGCGGCGCGTCCCGACAAGCCGTTCGCGCCCCCCACCGGTAAATCGGGCGAACCCAATCCGCTCTCTGCGGCCGCCGCCGGCTTCGCGACCGCCATCGGGTCCCGCACCGGCGTCGCCGGGCTCGAAGGGTCGCCTCTCGATCCGCGCTACACGTTCGACAGCTTCGTCGTCGGCACCGCGAACCGGATCGCCCACGCCGGTGCCATGCAGGTTGCCGAGACCGTGCCGGAAGATGCGCGGGGCAATAACCCGCTCTATATCCACGCCTCGGTCGGTCATGGCAAATCGCATCTGCTCCACGCCATTGCGTGGGAGGTCCGCCGTCGCCAGCCGTCGGCCAACGTCGTGTACATGACCGCCGAGCGCTTCCGCTTTCAGTTTGTCGAAGCCCTGAAAGCTCAGGACGCCATGGCGTTCAAGGACAGCTTCCGGCTCATCGACCTGCTCCTGATCGACGACATGGAATTCATGCACGGCGAACAGACCGAGCTGGAATTCGATCACATCATCAATGCGCTGCTCGACGGCGGCCGCCAGCTTGTCGTCGCCTCGGCGCGGGCACCGGCGCAACTCGTGCGTCTCAATGATCGGATGCGGTCGCGGATGCAGCGCGGCCTCGTCACCGAGATCAACAGCCACGAGAGAGATCTGCGCTTAAAGATCCTCGAGCGGCGCATCCAGGAGAAGCGGAGCCAGGATCCGTCGTTCGAGATCCCGCGCGAGGTCGTCGAACTGCTCGCCGACAAGCTTACCGAAAGCGGCCGCGAACTCGAGGGCGCGGTGACGCGGCTCTACGCGACGTGGCAGTACACGCAGACGCGGATCACGCTCGATCTCGTCGAGACGACGATCCGCGATCTCGTCAATGGGATCGAGCCGCGCCGCATTAAGATCGAGGACATCCTGCGCCTCGTCTCGCGCCACTACGGCGTGTCGAAGTCCGACATCCTGTCGCCGCGCCGGCATCGCTCGGTGGTTTGGCCGCGCCAGATCGGCATGTATCTGTCGAAGCAGCTCACCACTCGGTCGCTACCGGAGATCGGTCGCCGCTTCGGTGATCGCGATCACACGACCGTTCTCCACGCGATCCGTAAGATCGACGGTGAGATCGCTGCCGATAGCCGGCTCAAGGACGAGATCGACGAGTTGAAGCGCCAGCTCAATATCGAGCGCTGAATTTTGTTACATGAATCGTCCGGGGTGGTCTAGCACCGCCCCGGACGCTTTGCGTCTGCTGCTTGGCGATTTGACGGCAGTCGGCGCGTGGCCTAACTAGAGTGGGCAACGACAGGGAGTGGTTGGACGCATCCACGTCAGCCAAGATTGACGTGATCGAGTTTCTGATTGTTTTCGCGCTCATCCTCCTCAACGGCGTCTTTGCATTATCCGAACTCGCGGTCGTCTCGGCGCGGCTTCCTCGCCTGCGCGCATTGGCCGCTGCATCGCATCCAGGCGCGACGAAGGCGCTAGCGCTTGCCAGCGATCCCGGACGCTTTCTTTCCGCAGTCCAGATCGGCATCACGCTGATCGGCATCATCAACGGCGCCTATTCCGGTGAGGCTTTCGGCTGGATTGCGGCGGAGTATCTCCGAAGCATCGGCGTACCCCAGTCATTCGCTGGTCCCCTCGGCTACGGCTTTGTCATCGTGGTCATCACATATCTCTCTGTGATCATCGGCGAACTGGTCCCCAAAAACCTCGCGCTGCGCAATGCGGAGCGCATTGCCTGCCGGGTCGCTCCCTTCATGTCCGCGGTAGCGGTTGCTGCAAAACCCGCAGTCTGGTTGCTCGACGCATCGACGCAGCTCGTTTTCCGGCTGCTTGGGCGAACGACGGAAAGCGCACATCGCGTCACCGACGAGGAAATCAGGTCGCTCATCCTCGAAGCCGAAACGTCTGGCGTTCTAGAGAGCGGCGAGCGCCAGCTCATCTCAGGCGTGATGCGACTGGCGGACCGCGCGGTCATCGGCCTGATGACGCCCCGCACCGACGTCGATTGGATCGATATTTCGGCAGCAGATGCGGATATCCGACAGCGTCTCATCACCACCCCGCATTCGCGCTTGCCGGTCGGCGACGGCTCATCGGACGCGCTCATCGGCGTCGTACAAACCCGCGAGTTGCTGGCCGGGATACTGCGCGAGCAGGGGCTCGACGTGCGCGCCCATATCCGCAAAGCGCCCATCGTTCCCGAAACGATGGATGCGCTCGATGTCCTCACAGTGTTGCGCGATGCCGAAGTGCCCATGGCATTGATCCATAACGAATATGGAAACTTCGAGGGACTGGTGACGCCAGCCGATGTTCTCGAGGCCATTGCCGGCGTCTTCAAGTCGGACAACGCCGAACGCGAGCCGCATGCCGTTGAGCGCGCGGATGGATCGTGGCTTTTGGCTGGCGCCATGCCTGTCGACGAGATGGCCGACACCATCGGCCTCGAGCTGCCCCAGCAGCGGGCCTACGAAACGGTCGCGGGTTTTGTGCTTGCCCATCTGCAGCATCTGCCGCGTGTCGGTGAGACCGTCGATGCCAGCGGTTGGGCCTTCGAGGTCATCGACCTGGATGGCCGCCGCATCGACAAGGTGCTGGCGAGCCGGCTGAAGCCACGTCGCCGGCTCTTGGCCAGCGCAATCCTCTGAAGTCAATCGCGCCTTCGATCATCAGCATCGGCACACTCTGTACCGAAACGGCCGTCTCTATCGGCGCATCTTTGTCCGAGAGGCAGCATTCCTCAAACAAAATTATGCGCTTTAACAATATCTTACCATCTTATAGTCGGCTTGATCATTTGATGCGAGACGCCTGTGTCGAGGCTCGTTGCGCGACTGAACGCGTACTTGTCGATTCCCCCATTTGGACAAAATCCGGTCGTTGCCGCGCCGCAATGTGCGGCAATATTGACCATGTTGCCTCTAGGCCCGGTCTCGAAGCGCGGTCTCGTATATCTCAGCCCCCCAGCCCCACGGGCTCGCGCTGAGAGACCGGGTCAATCAGGTAGCTGCCACGGCTATCCATTATGTCGGGTCGGTTTTGCCGGCCCGTTTTTGCGTTTGGCGCGTCTTTCCTCGCAATTCTACCAGCGTCTGCACCGATCTCCTGGGAAAACAGCATCGAATAGGCTTAGATCGGGCTTGGCGAGCTTTTGTAGCGGGACGCGGCGGGACATGATGGCTCGGCTCTGCGTTCACATGCGGCATCCGAGGGCGAGAGAACGTGAGCGGCGCGGGATCGGATTTAAGCAGCCTCACGCTGGCGATCGCCGATCTCAAAGCAATCGATGCGCGTCTGTCGGCGCTCGGCTCGGCGGAATCTCCGATCCAATCGGATGGCGTCGATCTCACCGCAGCGATCCGGCAAAGCCAAGAGCTGGTGCGCGCGGCCATCGCACAGTTGTCCGGCGCACGCACACCCAACCAGGGGCCGGTCGAGAAGTCGGAGCAGAATGCCGGCAGCGCCAAGCGCCGTGTGAAAATCAAAGCCGCCAGCGATACCACTGAGCCCGACAATCCGGCACGCGCGGAACCGAGCGCAGCGAAAGCTTCGGGCAAGAGCGCGAACCGTGGTGGCGATCGGTCGCGAGATACTGTCGCTGCAGCCGCTTCGGCCACTGCATCGACACCCAAAGCGCCCGCCAGCTCACTACTCGCCCGCCTCGGCGCAGCAACCGCTGAGCCCGATGCGCGCAACCGCGTCGAGGCGCCCGCGCAAAAATCCGCCACGCCTCCCACTCACGAAACCGCGGATCGCCTGGCGCGCCTCGAAGCTGAAATCGACAACCTCACCACAGGCGCAACGGCGGCCGATGGTCGAGCCAAGGCCGAAGCATCAAGCACACCCACCGCGCCAACGGCGACCAAGACCGCCGACGTCCCTCCGCGACCCGCAACAGCGGCCAAGCCTTTGCCAGCGCCGGAGCACCGTCCAGGCGTTGGCGACGGCGGTGATGAGGACGACGCCGAAATCGTCATCGTCAACGCTCAGACCAAGGCAAAGGGGGCGGTAGAATATAGCGCATCGTCAACCCGTCCAGGCTCGCGCGTCGTCCATGATCCGGCACTCAGCGATGATGAAGACGCGGAGGTCGAGATCGTCCAATCCGGCGCGCGGCAAGAATCCGGCGCGCGCAGTCCGGCAACGCCCGTACGTGATCGTGTAAACAACAGCGCGACCGCATCGACAGCGCCGAGCAAATGGCGGCTTTTCCGCGGTTCGCGCTAGAGCCTCCTCGCCGAAATCCGGACCGGCTCATGGCCGGATGCCGCCCGAAACGGAACCGCGTTCTGCCGTTGACCGTTGTCGCGGGGGCGGCCCCGACGTAGTGTAGCTGGGTTGTTGTTGCACGTGACCAAAGCAATCGCAGGGAAGGCCGATGGTGCAGCCCAAGTTCGAGGATTACGACTACGATCTCGATCGCGCGCTGACCGCTATCGTCGGCGTGCGCACGACGATTCCGTCCGATGCCTTCACGGCCGAGACGCTCGGGACCGAACGGGCTGGCCATGGCGTGCTCATCCGGCGTGACGGGCTGGTGTTGACGATCGGCTACCTCGTCACCGAGGCCGAGACCGTGTGGCTGACGCTCTCCGGCGGCAAGGTCGTGCAGGGGCATGTGCTGGGCTATGATCAGGAGACGGGTTTCGGCCTCGTGCAGGCGCTTGCGCGTCTCGATGTCCATGTACTTGCGCTCGGCGCATCGTCGCGGGCGAAACTCGGCGATCATGTCGTCGTTGCCGGCGCCGGCGGCCGTCAAAGTGCCGTTGCTGCGCGCATCGTCGCCAAGCAGGAGTTCGCCGGCTATTGGGAATATCTGCTCGACGAGGCGCTCTTTACGGCGCCGTCGCACCCGAACTGGGGCGGCACTGGACTCATCAATCCAGCGGGCGAACTGATCGGCATCGGCTCGCTCCAAGTCCAGCACGGCAGCGGGGATGATCAGGCGCCGCTCGACATCAACATGATCGTCCCGATCGACCTGCTGAAGCCAATCCTCGACGACCTCACGACCATCGGCCGCGCCAAGCATCCGCCGCG